>ERZ773200.1744-NODE-1744-length-17508-cov-10.953074_pt1 | contig 17508 bp, 15 predicted proteins | sample MGYA00581008_ERZ773200 | MGnify/ENA primary metagenome ERZ773200 (study PRJEB29015, sample SAMEA2737770) | human gut metagenome | biome: human gut; feature: human-associated habitat; material: faeces | place: China | collected 2012 ... | reverse complement strand
ACGAAAAATTTGACGACGCATCTGTCGCACAATCTTTGTGCGGTATTGCCATATGTATATTATAGCACAAAATTCGGAAAGATGCAAATAATAATATTGACATATGCGGAGTTTTATGTTATAATATATCTATATTTTTGTAAAGGAGAATGTATGTGCCAAATTATGTTGTTTTACAGGTCGTTCTGAAGGAGAAGCTGATCGGAACCGGTTCCGGAAATCTGTCTGAACTGGAAAAGGTCATCAACGCACAGGCTGCCAAGGGATACCGTCTGCACACGATCACCACTTCTTCTTCCGGAAGCAAGGGATTTCTGGGCGGTGACCGCATTCAGGCAACTATGGTGTTTGAGAGCCTGAACTGAGCATGAAACGAGTTCTTGTAAAATCCGTTCACGGAGCCTTTGGCTATGTCATGGAGCATTATTATCCCTTTGGCATGGCTGATGAAGCTGCAGAACAGGGTGCATTGACTGATACTTATGTCGTGATCTCGATTCAGGACAGCCACACAAATGGGTTTGGTATGCAGTTTACCGAGAACCAGTTCTGCAAAGGTGTTCTGACATTGCTGTTCGACGACATTGTAAAAGAGGTAGACGGTGCTGTTCTGTTCGATGATGAGATGGCGGATAAGATTATCGATTTTATTGCGGAAAAAAAGAGAGTTGCTGACACGCTGTTGGTTCATTGCTATGCCGGACAGTCAAGATCGCGTGCAGTCGGTGCATTTGCGGTAGAGATGCTTGGGGGCGACAACAGCAGATATTTTGAAGAAGGTACGCCGAATCAGTATGTCTATGATGTGCTGGAAACGGCGTGGATCAGACGGCAGCTGGGGGCGTTTTGAAACGAATTTTCATGAGAATGCGGGAAACTTCTTGAAAATGTAAAAAAATAGTGGTATACTATATAGGTGACACAGTACAGAAATGAGGAGGATTCTGATCCATGAATATCGCAGTTGCAGGAACCGGCTATGTGGGATTATCCATTGCCACACTGCTTGCCCAGCACAACAAAGTTACGGCGGTAGACATCATACCGGAAAAGGTCGAACTGATCCGCCAGAAGAAGTCCCCGATTCAGGACGATTACATTGAGAAATACCTTGCAGAAAAGGAACTGGATCTGACGGCAACACTGGACGCAGAAGCGGCATATCGAGATGCAGATTTTGTGGTCATTGCTGCCCCGACCAATTATGACAGTAAGAAAAATTTCTTTGACACCAGTGCTGTAGAAGCGGTCATTGCCCTTGTCATGCAGTATAATCCGAATGCCATTATGGTCATCAAGTCCACCATTCCGGTAGGTTATACCAAGAGCATTCGGGAAAAGACCGGCAGTAAGAACATCATCTTCAGTCCGGAATTTCTGCGGGAGTCCAAGGCGTTGTATGACAACCTCTATCCGTCCAGAATCATCGTGGGAACGGACATGGACGATGCAAGACTGGTAGAAGCGGCTCACACCTTTGCCGGACTGCTTCAGCAGGGGGCAATCAAGGAGAATATCGACACCCTGTTCATGGGATTCACCGAAGCGGAAGCGGTCAAGCTGTTCGCCAACACTTATCTTGCCCTCCGCGTGTCCTATTTCAACGAACTGGACACCTATGCGGAACTGAAGGGACTGGACACGCAGCAGATCATTGACGGCGTATGCTTGGATCCGCGGATCGGAACGCATTATAACAACCCCAGCTTCGGCTACGGCGGCTACTGCCTGCCCAAGGATACCAAACAGCTGCTCGCCAACTATACCGATGTGCCGCAGAATATGATGTCGGCAATCGTAGAATCCAACCGGACACGAAAAGATTTTATTGCTGACCGCGTGCTGGAAAAGGCAGGGTACTATGATTACAGCCAGAACAACGACTGGAATGCCGGCACGGAAAAGCAGGTTACCATTGGCGTGTACCGTCTGACTATGAAATCCAACAGTGACAATTTCCGGCAGTCCTCGATTCAGGGCGTAATGAAGCGTGTCAAGGCAAAGGGTGCTACAGTCATTATTTATGAGCCGACATTGCAGGACGGAGCAACGTTCTTCGGCAGCGTCGTGGTCAACGATCTGGAAAAATTCAAGGTGGCGGCAGATGCAATCATTGCCAACCGGTATGATGCCTGTCTGGACGATGTGGAGAACAAAGTCTATACCAGAGATATTTTCCGCAGAGATTAAGGAAACGCTGCATAAAGCCGTCAGGCGGGCTTTATACAGTGTTTCCTTAATGACGAACGGGGAAAAATCACCCCAAAAGATACGTGTCAGGCTTCATGTCAACACACCCGAAAACAAAATCGAGTAACAGAATGGCTTGGATTCTCCGGAATTTGAGCCATTTCGATTTTTTTCCAAAAAATTTGAAAAAAGGCTTGACAAGTCGGTCGGAATGTGATATAATAGAAGCAATATCAAATTCGAGGAAGGAATGCGAGAGAAGGAATATTTATTTAAAAGTAGAATGACGTGATGAAACCCTAGTGTAATTAGGGGGTTGTTATGTCTGCTTTTAAATAAATATTCCTTTTTTTTATTCCTTCCTGCATCTTGACAATTGCATATCACGCCTCAAACACCCAAAGATTTGATGCAGCAGATAGTATGCATTGCGGTCGTCAGACTTGCGTACCTGCTGCCGAAATTGTGCACAGCACAAGAGAAAATCCCGCTGGAAATCTTGGAAAACGCTGCATCAAGCCCGCCTGACGGTTTTGCTGATCTGTGTTTCCCTTGTCAGAACGATGCTTACAGCAATATTTTATAAATGTTGTTTATTTTATTTTTGTTTTTGCGTCATTTTTATGATGCAGCCGTATGGCGTTTTTTTGCGATTCCCTTTACAATTAAATAGATGGGTTCTCCATCAAAACAGCATCGTGGAACATTTAGGCAGCCCCACACGAAGCCATGAAACCGGTTTCGTGTGGGGTTTCTTCAACAATTGTACAGTACATAAAAAGAAAGGACGTGTTTTTGATGCTGAATGCATTATCAGAGGAACTGAACTGGACAAACACCGAAAACGGAGCACTGGCGTATCACGATACCGGCGATGCGTGCCTGAATCTGTTTTCCACAGCCGGTGCGTTGCGGGAAGCTTCTGCAAAACGTCTGAAAGACATGTTCTTGGCGGCATATGCAGAGAATCCGGTATACGCGATGCGGATCCTGTTTTACCTGCGGGACACCCGCGGCGGATTGGGCGAACGGAGCGTGTTCCGGCAGCTGCTGCAATATGCGGCAACGATCTATCCCGAAAGTGTCCGGAAAAATTTGCAGTGGATTCCGGAGTACGGGCGGTTTGACGATTGTATGGTACTGCTGAACACGCCCTGTGAGCCGGAACTGATACAGCTGATCCAGAAGCAGCTACAGCAAGACCGGCAGAACATGCTGGAAGAAAAGCCGATCTCTCTGCTGGCGAAGTGGCTGCCCTCTGTGCACACCTCCAATCAGAACGTGTGCCGGCAGGCAAAGCTGCTCTGTAAGCGGCTGCATCTTTCGGAAAAGGCTTACCGGAAAATGCTCTCCCAGCTTCGCACCTATGCAGACGTGCTGGAAAAGCGGCTTTGCCGGAAGGATTACACCTTTGATTATGCCAAACTGCCCTCCAGAGCCTTGTACAAGTATCAGAAAGCATTCTGCAAGCATGACAGACAGCGGTACTCCGAGTTTCTGGAACGGGCAGAGCAGGAAAAGGGACTGCTGAAAGCAGGTCAGCTTTTCCCCTATGAGATCGTTCGGGACTGCATCGAATTGGAGGAAAACGCAATGTTTTATGATGACATTGCACAAAAACAGCGGATACTGGACGTGACATGGAAGTCCCTGCCGGATTATATGCCGGAACAAAATGCCATTGCCGTGGTAGACGGTTCCGGTTCCATGTACTGGAACTATTCCGGCGATGTGATGCCGATTCATGTTGCCGTTTCGCTGGGCATTTACTGTGCCGAACGAAATGAGGGATACTTCCACAACCACTTTATCACCTTTTCCGACAACCCCCGCTTGATTGCTCTGAAAGGGGAGGATATTTTTCAAAAGGTGGAGCACTGTATGTCCTATAATGAAGTCAGCAATACCGATCTGGAAAAAGTATTTCGTCTGATACTTCAGAGTGCAGTTCAGCACCACGTGCCGCCGGAGGAACTGCCGAAAGTGATCTACGTGATCTCGGACATGGAATTCGATGAGCAGTCCGGCAGCGGCGTGACGATATTCCAGCAGATGAAGCAGGAATATCAGGCGGCAGGGTATCAGCTGCCTGCGGTGGTCTACTGGAACGTGTGCAGCAGAAACCGGCAGTTTCCGGTGAAGAAAGACGATACCGGTGCAGTGCTGGTGTCCGGCTGTAGTCCTTTCACGTTTCAGAGTGCTGTCTGCATGACAACACCGGAAAAGTACATGCAGCAGGTGCTGGAAGGGGAACGGTATTGTCGGATTTCGGCGTGAGAGCATCTGTTCAGGAGAGGGTGACGCGATAATGATATGCGAATTTTGTGAGGTGATTTTTCTCCGTTCTAAGGCAACACCGCACAACCCTCTCCCGCCTCTCACCTTTGCACAAATTTCCCAAATAAATCTTCCGCAGAAATTTTGAAAAACCTCTTGACAACCGTCAAGAGGTGTGGTATACTAAAGGCAATCCGTTGCATGATAAATACAACAGTTGAAACAGCTTCCAAAAAGATGAAATCATCATCTGGATTTGTGCAGGACTGCTTCAAAAAACTCCGCCGGCAGAACGTACTGTTGCGGAGCATGGACTGGGAGGAAGGAATATGGGAAAATCCAAGAAAATCATAATCGGCACAGTTGCCGGTGTTACAGCTGCGGCGGTATGCGTCAGCGGCGTGCTGGTGTGGCGGCACTACAGCAGGGGCAGTGATGTGGACGGTGTGGCATACGTGATGCCGATAAAAGATGTGAATTCTGCGGCAACAACGATTTCCGACTTGCAGTTTTCCGGCGTGGTAGAACCGCAGGAAACCAAGGAAGTCAAGCTGGACACCTCCAAGAAAGTTTCCAGCATTGTCGTGCAGGAGGGCGACCATGTCAACGCCGGTGACCCGCTGTTCACCTATGATGTGGAATCCATGCAGCTGGAATTGCAGCAGGGCAACGTGGAGATCGAACGCATGCAGAATGAGATCGAGTCCAACAAGCAGCAGATCAGCCAGCTGGAAACGGAAAAGAAAAGTGCCAGTGCAGACGATAAGCTGACTTATACCACGCAGATCCAGTCCCTGCAAACCGATATTGCCAAGTCGGAATACGACATCAAGACCAAGAAGATCGAACTGGAAAAATTACAGAATACCATTAACAATGCCACAGTGACTGCGGAGATCGCCGGAACGGTGCAGTCCCTGAAAACGACCGAACAGCTTCAGTCGGACGGCACAGATGTGCTGATGAAGATCATGTCCGACGGAGAATTCCGTGTGAAGTGCACGATCAGCGAGCAGAATGTACAGTCGATTTATAAAGATGAAGCCATGGTGCTGCACTCCCGCGTAGACGATTCCAGCTGGACGGGCACTATTTCGGAGATCTCTACCGAAGCCGACAACAGCCAGAACAACAACATGTACTACGGCGGCAGCGATGAGATGACCACCGCTTCCAAGTATCCTTTTTATGTGACGCTGGATTCCAGTGACGGGCTGATGCTGGGGCAGCATCTGCTGGTTTCGGCAGATACCGGAGCCGATGAAAGCATTGAAAAAACCGGCATCTGGCTGTACTCCGACTACGTACAGACTGATGAAAACGGCAAGACCTATGTCTGGGCTGCCGATAAGAAAGACCGTCTGGAAAAACGGGAAGTAGAAGTAGGACAGACAGACGACACCATGGGCGACTGCGAAATCAAAAGCGGTCTGTCGGAGGACGATATGATCGCATTCCCGTCGGATTCCTATCAGGAGGGTATGAAAACCACGACCAACCCTGACGAAGCCACACCGGAAGATGACGGCACAGATGATACTGTGGACGACAACAGCAATGAGGATATTTCCTACGACGAAAACGGAAACCCTGTGGACGAAGGCGTGATCGGCGGAGCAGATAATGAAGCCGGCATGGAAGGCGACGGTGCAGACGGCGACACCGCAGACAGCGTGATCTCCGGAGCAGGAGAAGATGCCGGCGATGGTGTTGACGAGATGCCGGCAGACGAAGCCGGAGCAGATACAGCGGAAGGCGGTGCGGCAGATGGTACTTGATTTGCGGGACATCTGTAAATCCTATATGCAGGGAAAAGAACCTGTCCCCGTTCTGCACCACATTCAGCTACAGGTGGAAGAAGGGGAATATCTGGCAATCATGGGACCGTCCGGTTCGGGAAAATCCACGCTGATGAACATTATCGGGCTGCTGGACAAGCAGACCAGCGGGGACTATTTCTTCGACGGACAGGACATGGCACAGTGCAGCGACAACCAGCTTTCCACGATACGGAACCAGAAGATCGGCTTCGTGTTCCAGAACTTCAACCTACTGCCCCGCCAGTCTGTGCTGGAAAACGTGGCACTGCCGCTGTTGTATGCCGGCGTGCGGAAAAAGGAACGGCTGGAACGGGCAAAGGAAATGCTGGCACGTGTGGGGCTGGAAGAACGGATACAGTTCAAGCCGACTCAGCTTTCCGGCGGACAGAAACAGCGTGTGGCAATTGCACGGGCAATGGTGAGCCAGCCCCGTCTGCTGCTGGCAGATGAGCCGACCGGTGCACTGGACACCCGTTCCGGCGAACAGGTCATGGAATTGTTTGCCCAGCTGCACAGCGAGGGCGTGACGATTGTCATGATTACCCATGAACCGGAGATCGCCCGGCATGCCCAGCGGATCGTGACCATTCGGGACGGCAGGCTGGAGCAGGGCGGCTTCGGAGAATGCCGGACAGAACAGGAGGGCGATGCTTCATGACAAAAGGAAAAAAGATCGTCGCAGTGGCGGTTTGTCTGGCAGTCGCTGCCGGCGGCACTGTTGGCGGTACGGTGATTTACCGGACACAGCAGACGAAAAAGAACCGCGTAGATGTGATGCCGGTGGCAAATCTGACCCAGTACTGGTGGGGGGGTGATCTCTCTATGGACGGGCAGGTGATTTCCGGTGATGTGCAGAATGTCACGCCCTCCGACGACCAGATGATCGCAAAGGTGCTGGTAAAACAGGGCGACCATGTGACCAAGGGTACACCGCTGCTGGACTATGATATGACAGCAGTAGGGCTGGAAGTTGCCCAGAAACAGACGGCACTGGCGGTGGCACAGGAAAATGTACGGAAGGCTCAGAAAGAGCTGGAACGTCTGAAAAAGCTGCGTCCGTCAGAAGAAGCACCGGTGGTGCCGGACGATCCGGATTACCCCGATGAGCCGGACGAACCAGACGAACCGGACACGCCGGATACACCGGATTCTCCCAAGGATACACTGGCAGCAGTGATCGCTCTGACACAGGCGGCAGCTGGTACTGGCACGCCGGACGATCCCTATCAGTTTGCCTGCACCGGTCAGACCGTTGTGACACAGGCAGCTCTGGAGCAGCTGAAAACGACAAAGCAGTGTGCCGTTTTCGTGGTGTATGACCAGAGCGGCAGCGTGCTCTACGGCTGGCTGGTACGCGGCGATCAGCTGGCCACTACCGGTGACTGGACACTGGGACAGAACATCAAGGTGACCGAGGACGGCGGTGTGCAGATCTCCGGCGGCGGAACGTGGTACGGCACGTTGCAGGTGGGCGGTACGTTCTCCTATGACCCTGCCAATAACACCCCCGCGGAAACAGAACCGGCTTCTTCCGGCACTACCGGCGGCAGTACTGGGACTGTACCGGAGAGCAGCACAGCATCTCCGGATACCCAGCCGGATACTCAGCCGGCAGATACAGACACCAGTGTAGAGCCGACTGCGGCAGTGCAGCCAATGGCGGCGGCAATGCCAATGGCGGCAGTCACTCCAATGGCATCTTCCAGTACGGACAATGACAACTATGTCTATACCCGTGCCCAGCTGAAACAGAAGGTGGCAGAGCAGCAGATCGCCATTCAGTCGGCACAGATCGAACAGAAAAAGGCACAGATCGAATATGATGCTGCGGCAGAAAAGCAGGAAAAGGGACAGGAACTGGCGAAGATCGACGGTGTTGTCACCAAGGTGGCGGCTTCGGTGGAATCGCTGGAGAAAAACGAACCATATCTGGTGGTACAGGGCAGCGGCGGCGTTATGGTGCAGGGCACTGTCAGTGAAATGAATCTGGACAAGCTGACCGTCGGTGCAACGGTGACTGTCAACTCGTGGGATACCGGTGAAATGCTCACCGCCGAGGTGACGGAGATCGACAAGACACCGACCTCCTACACCAATCAGAACGGCAGTGAAAACCCGAACAACAGTGCTTATCCGTTCAAGGCAGCAGTAACTGACTCCACCAGTTTGTCGGTTGGCAGCTATGTCAGCCTGAGCTTTTCCGGTGCGGCGGACAATGTCGGCGATACGTTCTATCTGCCGGTCAGCTACGTGCGGCAGGAAAACGGACAGTACTATGTGCTGCGAGAATCCAAGGACAAGAAGCTGGAACGGCAGAATGTCCAGACCGGCAAGATCATCAACGGCGGCTATGCCATTGAGATTCTCTCTGGTGTCAGTCAGGAAGATTATATCTGTTTCCCCTATGGCAAGTATGCCGTAGAGGGAGCGTTGGTCAACGAAACCAACGGCTCATCAGAATACTAAGGGGGACATATTATGCTGGAAAATATTCGGTTATCGTTACAGGGCATTTTGTCCCATAAGGTGCGTTCCATTCTCACTATGCTGGGCATTATCATCGGTATTGCGGCGATCATTGCCATTGTGTCTACCATTAAGGGCACCAATGAGCAGATCAAAAACAATCTGATCGGTTCCGGCAACAACACTGTTAATGTGCAGCTGTATCAGGGGGAAAGTCCCTATGATTTCAGCTATCAGGCGGCACCGGACGGGGTGAAGGTGGTTTCTGCGGAAGTGCGGGATCAGATCACCAGCCTGAAAAATGTGGAATCTGCTTCGTTTTACCGCACGCGTTCCTACTGCGACAATGTGTATTATCAGAACACCCAGTTCAGTGGCTCCATGTATGGCATTGATGCTGCCTATTTCGATACGGCAGGCTATGAAGTACAGCAGGGCAGGGGATTCCTGAGCAAGGAATATACCAATAATGCCAAGGCAGTGATTCTGGACAGCACCGCAGTCAAGAGCCTGTACTCCTCCGAGAGCCCGATCGGTTCCGTCATTGACATCAACGGGGAACCCTTTACGGTCGTTGGCGTCGTGACAGAGGTCAACAGCTTTGAGCCGGTCATCAATTCCGAGGAGGACTACTGGACGTATATGGGCACTTCCGGCGGCAAGATGTTTATCCCCGGTCAGTCATGGCCGATCGCGTATCGGTATGACGAACCGGAAAACTGTCTGGCAAAGGCAGTGGATACCGACAGCATGCCGGCAGTGGGGAAGAAGGTGGCAGAACTGATGAACGCCACGATTCGCACCAATAGCGTCGGAAAAGAAGGGGACAGCAATCAGATCAAATATGACAGTCAGGACTTGCTGAAACAGGCGAAGTCCCTGCAAAAACTGAGTTCCTCCACCAACACCATGCTGATCTGGATCGCCAGCATTTCTCTGCTGGTGGGCGGTATCGGTGTTATGAACATCATGCTGGTATCGGTAACAGAACGTACCCGCGAGATCGGGCTGAAAAAGGCAATCGGTGCGAAAAAGGGCAGCATTCTGGCACAGTTCCTGACAGAAGCTTCTGTGCTGACCAGCATCGGCGGAATCATTGGTGTGGGAATCGGCATCGCTCTGGCACAGCTGATCTCCAAGATTGCCTCGGTGCCGGTGGCGATCAGTTCGCTGTCCATTGTGGTTTCTGTGGTATTTTCTATGGTGGTGGGCATTGTCTTTGGACTGATCCCGTCTATCAAGGCTTCGAATCTGAATCCGATCGATGCCCTGCGGTATGAGTAATGCTTTTCAACTTATTCTATTTATCAAAAATCCGGTCTGTGGAAATGCAGACCGGATTTTTTAGAAACTAATGTAATTTCAGCCGCCGGACAAACAGGCTCTATTTTCCACAAAAAAAGCCCTTGACAAATGCGGCGTTCTGGCGTATAATAGAAATAGAAAGAGCATACCAGTAGACGGTCTGCTCCCACTAGTTGGTAAAAAAATAACCGCCTTTAGTTGGAAGCTGTGGGGCGGTTATTTCTTTTTGTTTTTGCGGTGATTGTCGTTACTATTTTTATGATTATAGTAAATGTATACGATCAAATTTGCCAAGGATAGCAGAACACTGCAAATCTTCAGCAGATCACCAAAGGTGACATATTGATCCATCATACGAATCACCTCCCGTCTGTTCAAATGAGCAGTGGGAGCAAAAATCAAAAAAGACTTGACCGCCTACCGTTTCAGGTATGCCCTCAAATGGTAGTATACCATACTTCGACAAAAATGTCAAATGAGATTAGCCGCGTTTCCCACAAAAAAAGCCCTTGACAAATGCGGCGTTCTGGCGTATAATAGAAATAGAAAGAGCATACCAGTAGACGGTCTGCTCCCACTGTATAGGATTAAAAAGTTTTAACCGCCATAGTTTGGTCGCTAGGGGCGGTTATTTCTTTTTCTTCTTGTGATTACTGTTTTTGTGATTATAGTACAATGAAGTGATAAATGATGCCAACGAAATCAGAAATGTTCCGATTTCCAGCAAATCACGAAATGTAACAAAGCTATCCACTGCAATCACCTCCCAGCTGTTCAAATGAGCAGTGGGAGCAGAAACAAACCGCCTACCGTTATTGGTATGCCCTCGAATGCTAGTATACCACACTTCTACAAAAATGTCAAACAAAAACCACCGCATCGCCTGTCGGAGAAATCCGAGGGAGTGATGCGGTGGTTTGTTTTCTTAAGGCAACACCGCACAAAGCCCGCCTGACGGCTTTGCACGCAATCTGCGTGCAGATTTTCCGTCATATTGCCCAGAAATCCCTTGCCATACGGCAGTATGCCTGCGGAATTTCTAGGCAATCTGCCGAAAAACCTGACAACGCACCTTACGCACAAGCTTTGTGCAGTGTTGCCTTAATGCTGTTCCGCAGCTTTCAGCTGCCGCAGATAGCGGCTCAGAAAGGCGTAAAAGCTGCACACTGCCTCCTGCCCTCTGGCGTGGCGGTGCAGCTGTAGGATAATGGCACGCTGGCAGGTAGGCTCCGCAATAGGCAGCAGGCGAATCTGCTCCATGCTGTCCATGCCCCACGTATAGTGCGGCCAGAAGCCCACTCCCAGTCCGCTGGCGATCAGGTTTTTGACAGTGTCCGGACTGTCGCTCTCATAGATGATGTGCGGGACAAATCCCGCCTGCATGCAGTAGCGGTCACAGATCGTGCGGATACTGCGGGAACCGGACAGACTGATGAAATCCTCATGGGCAAAATCCTGTAAGCGGACGCTTTTTTCGCTGGCGTAGGGCGAATTGTGCGGAACTGCCAGAAAAATGCGTTCCTTAAACAGCTCATACCGTTCCTTGGTATCTGTGGGGATCTGAAAATTTTCCCGCGTGAAAACCGTGATGTCTGCGTCCTCGCACTGCGAGTTCTGGATCAGCCGGAAATGCAGCCCGTCATGGTCTTTTTTATAGGAGATCAGTGCCTGTGTCACCAGTGTGGAAGCTGCCAGCACATTTAGCCGAATGGTCTTTTCCCGTTCCATAGCCATTTGCTGTAGTTGCGTAGGGATCTGGTGCAGAGTTTTCAGCACCGGTGTCAGAGCATTCCGCAGTGCCTCACCGTATGTGGTCAGGGCAATATTCCTGCCGCTGCGGTAAAACAGAGGTACGCCCAGTTCCTTTTCCAGCCGGCGGATACTCTGGGTGAGCGAGGGCTGTGCAATGTGCAGCTGCTCCGCTGTGCGGGTCATGTGCTGGTTCTGTGCCACTGCATAAAAGTATTCCAGCTGTAGCAGTTCCATGGTTACTTCCGCAGGGTGTCGCAGCAGGTACCGGCTCCGGCAAGTTTTTGCAGCTTGACAGCACACCAGCCGGATGCTTCCCGCCGTTCCAGCACGGCGAAGTCATAGGCAGTCACAGTGTCCAGCACTTCGTCTGCCCGTTCCGTGATGATGCCGGACAGGATCAGAATGCCGTTGTCTTTCAGGAACGACGGAAACAGCGGAGCCATGCCCTTGATGACATCTGCCACAATGTTGGCGGTGATGACATCATAGCCGCTGCCGATCGATTCCCGCAGGGCGGTGTCTGTGATGATGTTGCCGCAGGAAATGGTATAGTTTTCCGGATTCAGGTGATTTTCTGCGGCGTTTTCCTTGGCGATGCGGGTGGCATTTTCCTCAATGTCTACGGCATAGGCTTCCTTTGCCCCCAGCAGCATGCCGCCGATAAACAGAATGCCGCTGCCGCAGCCCAAGTCCAGCAGGCGGGTGGTAGGGGTGATCTCATCTTCCATCAGTTCCAGACAGAGCCGTGTGGTGTGGTGCTGTCCGGTGCCGAAGCTGCTTGCCGGATCGATCTCCAGAATGGTTCTGCCGGCGGCTTCTGCGGTGGGTTCTTCCCAGCTGGGCTTGATGTACAGCTTGTTTCCCACCGGAAATGGCTTGAAATACTGTTTCCAGTTGTTCGCCCAGTCCTCCTCCCGAATGCCGGAGCAGACAGCTTCCAGTCTGCCGTACTGGTGTTCGGTGTCCTCGGCTTTCATCTGTGCCAGCATGGTTCGCAGAGCTGCCAGCATTTCGGCACCCTGTGCATCTTCCGGCAGGTAGACCGTGACGCAGGTTTCACAGCTTGCCAGTTCCATGAGCCCGTCCTCCAGATAGTCCCACTTGCCGTCTTTCTGTTCCAGAAACTCCTGAAAATCCTGTGCGTCCTGTACCATGCAGCCGCGGATCCCCAGATCCTGCAGCCGGACGCTCAGCAGGTCAATGGCGGGAGTGGCGGTGTAAATATCAACTTGTGTCCAGTTCATGCGGTTTCTCCTTTTTGCAGTTCGTTTTGTTCCTGACGTTTACGGACGTTTTCCTCCTGAATTTGTCGTCCCTCGGCAATGAGATATTGCAGCCGTTCCTCGTCCCGCTGTTTCAGGGCATCGCGGTAGTCCGTAAGGTTTTCGATCAGCAGATCGAGGTGGTACAGCAGGTTGTCCCGATTGTCCAGAAACAGGGCAGCCCACATAGATTCGTCCATGGTTGCCACGCGTGTCATATCCTGAAAGCTGCCGCCGGAGAAAGACAGGGCATCGTCCATGCAGAAGTCCTTGACATAAGAACTGGAAACCACGTGAGCCAGCTGAGAAGTATAGGCGATCATGTTGTCGTGCCACATGGGCGTAGCGGTGACGATCTTGCCGAAGCCCATCTGGTCTGCCAGTTCCTTGACGGTATCCAGAGCCGCTTCATCGGTGCCGTCCACCGGTGTGACAATGAGGTTGGCGTTCTGGAACAGGTTGGGAATGCTGGCGTAATAGCCGTTTTTCTCCCGTCCAGCCATAGGGTGTGTGCCCACATACCGCACACCGGCTTTCCGGCAGCGGTAGGTCAGATCCCGCACCATACGCCCTTTCAGACCGCAGGTGTCTACCAGAATCGTGCCTGCCGGAATTTTGGGCAGGGCTTCCTGTACTATTTGAATGGCGATACGCTGGTGCAGGCAGAGAATGATCATATCATAAGTGCCGTCTGTCATAGTGCCGGTGCCGTCGATCGCTCCGTCGGCAATGGCATCGTCCAGAACTGCCTGCTGTACGTCACAGCCGTAAACGGCATGGGAAGTGGCTGCTTTTATCGATTTGCAGATAGAGCCGCCGATCAGTCCCATGCCAACTACTAAGATTCGCATGTTACGTTCCTCCAAATTTTCAGTATGGTACTATTGTAACACGAATTTGGGAAATCGTCAAGGCAGTGAGTTGCTCGGACATGGAAATCAATTTTCATGATAGCCTTCTCTGAAAAGGGAGGCTTAGAGCCTGTTTGTCTGGTTTTGTTCCTGTTTGTCTGGCGGCTGCAATTGCACCAGACAAGGTGAAATGCACGTAATTTCGCTGGCTTTTTGTCCGTTTGTCTGGTTGGCTTGTTTGCCTTGGGGATGTCGTTTCGGAAAAAATTGATGCACGTGCTTGACAAATCCGGAAAATCGTGGTATACTAAAAGCATTCCTTGCGGACGTGGTGAAACTGGCAGACACGATAGATTTAGGTTCTATTGCTTCGGCGTGCAGGTTCAAGTCCTGTCGTCCGCACCAGAACAAAACGCTCAGAAATGACGCAAATGCGTTGTTTCTGAGCGTTTCTCTTTTTTTTCTCCCGGTGTCTGTCCTTTATTTGTCCTTTATGCAGGCAGTTTGTCCGGATTCGCCGAAATCGAGCACAGAAGCAATAGCAGCAGATGCTTTTGCCTGAGCTTGGTTCAGTTCATGACAATAGATAGACATTGTGGTCGTAATTGTTGAATGTCCTAATGCTCCCGATACAGTGGCAACATCTACACCCTTATTAATCAATGCGGATGCGTAAAAGTGTCGCAAGGAGTGTACATCACAGAAACGGAAATCATTCTTCTTACAAAATTTTCTAAACCAGGCGTAGGGAGTATTATTGTTCATTGGAGTGCCATTCCACTTGACGAACAGTCGATCACAGTCTTGCCACTTTGTGCCGAGCTTCTCCCGTTCTTTGTCTTGTTCTGCCCTATATGCACGAAGCATATCCATAACATACTGAGGGAACTTGAGGGAACGCTGGGATTTCTTTGTTTTTGTGGTGTCTGTATAGATACCCTTGGATGCGGTATAATTGGATGTTCTGCGGACGCTGATTACACAGTTGTCCCAGTCGATGTCCTTCCATTCCAAGCCGAGCATCTCTCCTCTGCGGAATCCGCTGTATATCGCCAAAGTAAAAAAAGTACGATACTTCAAAGGAGCATCTTTCAGCAATTGAAAGAGCTGTGCAATCTCTTCCAGTGTATAGATATCCTTTTCTTTTTTCTTCTTTGCAACTTTCGGAATGTCAATATTCTTACAAGGATTGTCCGTGAGCATTTCCATCTTTACAGCATAGGAGAATACGTCACTAATAAAACTAAGATGATGAACTACTGTCTTTCTCGATAACGGTTTGCCGTCTTTCAAGCTTTTGCCGTTAAGAGCAAGATCATTTATAAATTGTTGAATGTCACGTCTTGTGATTTTGTCCAATCTGAGGTGTCCGATTGCAGGATACACCCTTATAGTAAGCTGTTTCATACACGCATAGGTGTTACTACGAAGATTGCATACTGCATATTCTTCAAACCATTGTTCAGCAAAGCTTTGAAACTTGATGTTGGATGTGATCTGACCGCTTTTGCATTTTTTTTCAAAGAGAGCAGCCTGCTTCTGAATCTCTTTCTCAATTTGTTTGTCTTTCATACCAATAGTCGGTTTCCAGGACATGGTTTGTATCACCTGTTTTCCTGATGTATCATATCCACAGGATACCCTGATCTGATAAGAATTACCTCTTTTTCTGAATGTAGCCATTGTCTGACTTCCTTTCTAACAGCTTGGATTGGGAACATCCCGAAATCATCGCTGTTGTTCATTGGTATTTTTGTGTTGTCCGGTATTGCGATTCCAAGAGCAAAAAAGTAAGCCATGCTCAGCAAGCGGAACGCATTGTCTGCTGCTTATTAAAGAATGCAAGCAGATCTACTTTATTGATGAGAATCTTCCCATTAACGCCCTCTCCTGTTCTTACATAGGGGAGCTTGCCTTGATGAATCAGCTTGCGAATCGTATGTTCGGACAGTCCCTTGACCACTTCGGTGCTTTCTTTGATCGTCAGCATCTCCACGGTGTCGGGAGAGATCTCGGTCACCTCCTCAGAATCGTCAACTTCAATCAATTCGTTCAAGATACCCACAAGCTGAGCAATAATCTCGTTCTTTCTACTTGCTGTCATTGTTTTACCTCCATTTATCCAGAAAAATATATTCTTACGTTCTAGCTGAACTTACAAAATACAATCTGCATTGCAAACAACGTCTGCACTTGTTCAGCTGAACACTTACTAAGAACCAGCTCATATCAATACTCACATGATAAAAGAATATAAACAGCCTTTACGGTTAACTCGGAAAAATCGCGCCCTTTTTCAGAACTTAAAAATAAAAAAAGCACTAGAACATCAATAATTTGACGCTCTAGTGCCTAAAAAGCTATGTTTCCGTGCCATGGACTGGCTCTTATCAGCCTTTTTAATATGAGAATGAATCCCCCAATTATTGAAGCGGATAACGCTTTCTCATTTTGTAATAGCTGCTTTTCTTCATGTTTAATATACGCATGGCTTCCACAGCCGTTATCTCCTGATTTTCAACACGCTGCATGACTGCTTCCCAATTGTCAGGTTTTGAAAGCGGTACTCGTCCCAATTTTACGCCCTTTTGCAAAGCAGCGTCAATGCCTTCACGCTGTCGCTGGCGAATTTTGATACGCTCTGATTCTGCAATGCTGGAAATGACTTCGATCAAGATATTATTGATCATATTCATTACCCATTTCTGTTCTTCCGGAAAATCAAACAGTGTGGTTGGTATATCCAAGACTTTGATCCGAATATGGTTCTGATTGAAATATTCCAGTTCTTCTTTGATATCCTTTTTATTTCGGCTTAGACGATCCAATTCTTTGATGACCAGCGTATCTCCGGGGCGAAGAATATGATGCTTCAAGAAAAGATACCCATCACGCTCCAAATCCTTGCCAGACTTTTTGTCGCAAATGATTTTGTCCTCTTCCACGCCAAATTCCAGCAACGCTCGCATTTGCCGATCTTCATTTTGACTTTGACTGGATACCCGAACATACCCGTATATGCGTTCATTTTTCATAACTCTGCCTCCTAATCCGTGCATAAAAGCCCTTTTTATTTAAAAACGTTCGTAAATAAAAATTACCACTCTTATAGACGCTAAATCGACCTGAAATCAGTCCGTCCATAAAAGTATACTTTTGCAAACGCACTTGCTTATGGATATGCACGATCTGATTTGCAGGCTCAAAAAACCTTTTTTTCTTCTCAAGATTAAGAATTTGTGACAGAATACATTTGCAGAAAATTTGTGATTTCAAAATTCAGAATGGCTCACAGCCGCACAGTCATTCTGAATTTCAAAAACACACGAAAAATAGGTCTCTTTTTTGAAAAGCACTGCCCAAAAGGTTTTTTAGTAACAAAAATGTCACTAAATATTGTACCGATTTGTGATACCTGGCAAACCACCGCTGAGTGCATGAAAGAATCTCAAGTAAACAAATTGCATTGGAATCAGCAAAACTTAAAACAAAATAATACGATCTGCATTCAAATTTAGAAAAGGTCAAAATATATCTGCTAAAATAAAACTGAGCCAGCTGAGGGAAAAATGATAATAAAAAAGT
>ERZ773200.1739-NODE-1739-length-17527-cov-4.179831_pt1 | contig 17527 bp, 20 predicted proteins | sample MGYA00581008_ERZ773200 | MGnify/ENA primary metagenome ERZ773200 (study PRJEB29015, sample SAMEA2737770) | human gut metagenome | biome: human gut; feature: human-associated habitat; material: faeces | place: China | collected 2012 ... | reverse complement strand
TAAACAATATATAGCATAATTAATTTTCATTAGGCAACTCTTATCTTCATTATTCTTTCTACTATTTCATAAATAGCTTTATTTGTTTTCATGTCATTTTGCTCAAGCAATCTCATAATCTGCACATCATAATAATTGTCATTAGTATTACCAATCAAATAGTCTGCCGACTTTTGATATATTATACACATCTTTTTTAACACTTCTGATGGTATAGTTGCTCCATGTTCATATCTTGCAAGTGTATTAATATGAATATCAAGCTTCTCTGCAGCTTTTTCTTGAGTTAATTTGCTTTCCTCTCGACTTTCTTGAAGTCTATTACCTACTTTGTCACTGTCGTAATAATCCTTTCTAATCGAGTCTGACCCAGATTTCATAATGTCTATCTTCAAATGTGTTGTCTCCTTTTGTTATAATACAAATTTAATGTTTTAAGTTTGTACTCACAAAGGATGGGAAACTTTTCCTTGTAAGCGATTGCTAATTAACTACGCCTGTTTAGCAACACATAGTAACTAGTTAATTTGCTGATCTTTTACCTTGGTTAATTTCCGTCTAACACTCCTATTTCAATACTGTTATCGCTCTAGGGCATGTTGGATATCTTCTTATGTATCCTAACTTTTCAAGTGCCTTTAAATGTCCAGCTATAGAAGATGTAGAAGTAAAACCTGTTTTTTTGCACAACTCTCTTACGGTTGGTGCAAATCCAAATTCTTTAATAAAGTCTATGATGCATTCATAGGTCTTTAACTGTCTCTCTGTTAACTGACTTGTATAAGCCATCCTGGTTCACCTCCTATTATTAAGTTTCTCTGATACTACTGTTTAATTTTCTTTTACAAATTGCAAACAAGCCTACGTATGCAATTCTTTGCTTTATACTTATTTCCGGATCAAAGTATTATCGAATGTGTGTTCGATTCCTTTAAGCATTGTAATTATATTACTTTTGAATTGATATGTAAATACCCAAAATTGAAAACATACATTTATATACTAAATACTAAAACGCTGATGTCATCCCAAACACCAGCGTAAAAAAACAATACATAATGCATTATTCTAGATTTCTTTTGGCTTTACTCTTTCACATTTCCATATATTACTCATTACAACGACCAATTCATATAATATAGCCTGTTCTGCATTCCTAGGATTTTGATCTTTAGCAACCGGAGATAATGACACTCTTTTTGCTAATACTCTCTGTATTTCATGTTCATATATTGGATCTGCAATAAATGTCACGCCTGACTGTACTTCCCTTACTTCTATATTTATAAGCTTCATTCCTACTACAAAAATATTCTGTTCTATGTAATCTAGGGCATCATATGCATCTTTATCTATAAAAATAGCATCTGCCATAGGTGCCAGTTGCATTATTAATCTAGCATATCCTACGTTATCTAAACTATTTGTTGGAACTATACTCCAAAATTTGCATCCACTTTCACTTTCACAAACTTCAAAACCCTGTTCTTTGACAATTGCACACATTTCGACAAATTCTTCAAATGTTTTTTCTTCTAACTTATCATCTGTAAGAACCACAACTGCTTTTTTTCCCTTATTGGGGAACAATTCACATTTATTCTTTTCATTTTCTCTGATTGTTCTTTCTTTTACATTTTCAAATACTTTATCTATCTGCATATTCTTTTCCTCCTTATCTAAAGGGTGTTTCCACACCATCTAACGCTTTGTCCACCTGTATAAATTCTTCATTCATTTTTTCATATACTTTTTCTTTTTCACTTAAAATTGCATTGTACAACTCAGTTCTGAATTCCTTTGTTATCGGGAAACAAACATCTTCATATTTTTTTCCTTCATCTCCTCTGTTCACTAACTGAGACGGCATTGCTACAAAAGAACCTTTTTCACTTGTCATAACCTTAATATTATTTATGACAAAGCACTTGTCTAAATAAACCCTGCCAATTGCTTCTAGATTTGTACCTGACATTGTATTGAGTGAAATTCCAATTTCCATTTTATCATCCAGCCCTTTCACTTCATACTCGTTAACACCTTCTTTAAAGTTTTTCAGAATATTTCCATATAACTCATCTCTGAATTCTTTTGTCGTTGGATTGCAATATTCTTTGTATACTGGCTTTCCATTATCATCAACAGACTTACTTTTGTAACTTGGCATTGACACAAACAGTTCACCATTTTTATTTTCTCTTACAGTAATTCCTGTAACTATAAAACATTTATTAAATGTTACTGATGCATACGCTTTTGTACTTCTTTCTTGATTTTTTGTTTTAAAAATTCTTATACTATAATTCATTTACATTTCTCTCCTTCCAATTAATTTATTCCTATTATTTCTTCTAAACATTTTCTTTCTTCCCTGTCTAACTCAATATCGAAATGTCCCCATTTTTTACTTGAACTAAGCGCTGCTTTGTTGCAAATCTTTTTAGCAATGCGACTTAACACGCACATTTCTTTCATTGATTTTAGTATTACCTTTATCTGCATTGCTTCATCTTTATTTCGCTCTTTGTCATAATTTTCCAGTTTCTTTGAATAACATTTTGCAAACTCATCATATTCATCCTGACCAATGCGCCTAGTAACAACTGTTTTCCCAGAACGTTCCCACTCATGCTGTAATGCTTGAAACAAATATCCTATTTCACGAGCTGACTCCTTATCATTTACATGTCTCATCCTGAATCTCCTTTCGTATTTTATTTTTCTTATTGTAGGTGCAAAAGAAAAACGCCCTATCAAATACTCCATTCACTACAATAGAATATTGATAAGGCGTTATTAAATTATTACTTAGTGTTTTCTAAGTGATGTTATAATTCTAACAGTTAGAAATTATTATGTCGAAAACTAGTATGGTCTTTATTTTGTTATTTTTAAGTCTATGTTGGTCTTTTTTATGTAAATTACTATGATTCAGCTAACTTTTAACGAATTTTTTTAACAATCTCTGTCATTCATTGTTTTTTCAAGCACTTTAGCTCTTTTTATCCATTTAATCACCTTAACTTTTTATTCATATGCCTTAATACTTGGGAACAGCGTAAGTTTCAAGATGTTGTTGAAGTTGCGTACCAAGGAATAAATACAACTGCTGATAAAGTTGAATATGTCAACAAAGGTGTTCCAATTTTGCAGGGCAAGCATATTACTTCATATTGCGAAAATTAAAAAACAAAAACACAATATATAGTGTTTGCAAAATGAATGCCCTAAATAAAGGGATGGAACAAAAAAAGAAAAATTGTCAAGTGAAAAATAAATTAATTTAATTAAGTGATATATATTTTATTTGAATGCAATTATAAATTTAAAGAGAAAAATATATTGCATATGTGAATGAAATTAAAAATCATTCTTCATCTTGATTCGGTTTTCTTTTCGTTTAAGGGCACAGTCCCACTCGGCCTGCTGAAATTCATTTTCAATGATAAGCGGTGGAACTTTTGTTGGTCTGTTATTAGCGCCCATTGCAACCATTACAAAGAAAGCTCTGTTAATAGGGTGGCGCATTCCTTCATTATTTTCAACATAAGTATCTATGCGAACTTCCATTGAAGTGTTTCCGGTATATGTTACATAACCGATAATTACCAGCAAATCATTTACATAGGCTCCATCTTTAAAGTCTAAATGGTCGATTGCAGCAGTTGTTACATTATTGCAGCCGGAATGGCGCTTTGCAACAATTCCTGCAATTTCATCAAGCATAGAAAGTAATGCTCCGCCAAATAAACGACCGCCACCATTTAAATCACATGGCTTTATTACATGTACCTGCTCAGTCCTTGAAAAAGAGACTGTTTTTCTATTAATATTTTTTCTATTCATATATAAACACGCTCCTTTGTTACATCGTAAGAGTAAAATTATTTTATAACATACATACATATGTCATATTAGAATCCAAAGTATAATGCAATGATTCTTTTAGTTCTGCTAAAAGTTCTTCTGCATCTTCGCTATTCATTGCCTCCTCATAAACCTTTTGTGCCTCTTGCAAATCATCCGGTATCTCATCATTTAATAAATCGTACGCCTTTGATAAATACGAATCTGATAAATACTTATAGAATACTAACCCTAATAAATATGTCTTATATTCATTCGCATCCATCTTACCTCTTAATACATCCGCCCCACTCCATAAAACCTGAAGTAAGTCCTTTCCTTCTGTCATTTTACTCCTCCTTTATTTGTCATATATGTTTCTTAGATTTCTAATCGTTTAAATATAAATTTTCAACCGCTTATTTCACATAATTTGTTACCTTTATATTTTAATATATATTTCTTAATTTTCCAATTAAAAATATATTGCTCAAAAAAACATCAAGAACGACAAAATTTGCTACTGTTATTAGCATTAATTTTATTTTCCCGGACGACATATCATCACCAACCCACCATTATGATAATTGCCCAAGCATACTCCGTGTGCCTCATCCACTGCCTCAACCATTTTTCCATTGCCTACATAAATACCCACGTGGCTGATATTTTTGTATCTTCCATTGGTTGTGTAGTTATAAAATATCAAGTCTCCTGGCTGTATGTCTTTTTCCTTAAATGTTTTGCCTTTCAGCCCTTCTGCTTCTGCAGCTGCAGTGGTTGAGCCGCCAAATGCTATATCAATACCTGCTGATTTCCATGCATAGTATGCCAGCGAACTACAATCAAATGCCTTTCCACTGTTTCTTAAGTTCTGACTGTACGGATATCCTACCTTAGACAATACAAATGATGCCACAGTCTTTTGTGTTGAATCTGTTATTTTGTCAGTTATGCTTGTTATTTCCTGTGGGGTAAGACTTCCCTGCAAGCCACTTAGCTGACTTCCACCTGTCTGACCACTTGATGGAGTATTTGTGATGCAGGTACTCATTAGCTGATTAAGGGTTGCCTTCCTTTCTTCATCAAACTGATACTCCACTGACATTTCCGTGTAGTTTTTTAATGTAATTCTCACTTCAAGGTACTTTTTCTTCTTTTTGCCCTTTTTATCTGTTACCTTTTCTGTTGTATACTTGCACATGTCATCAAACACTGCCTTTAAATTCTGCTTGTTTGTTTCATTCATTTTTGTTGCCGTGTTTTCGTAACCGTATTTCACCATGTACACGCACATGATGTCATAGTAGTTTGAAGGTTCACTGTTCATTCCTTCATAATCCACATATACTTTCCTGCCCTCATCCGCATCCCTATGTTCATCCACCAATGTCTGTATTTCCTGATTAAATTCAGATACGTACTGCGTTGTTACTGTCTGTATTGTATCTCCGCTTTCAAATGGTGGAAGAAATATTGCAAATGGTGAATTGTATAGCACTGCTATGATTGCAAACACAATTTCTGTTGCAACCATTACCACTATGAGTATTGGAACAACCAACGGTGCAAGCAGGGATGCCACCTGCTTAATCATGTATGCCATCTTGTTTTTTATCAGGCTTCCTGTAAGTTTAAATATACTGTCGTTTTGCTCATCACTGAGCTTTAGCTTGTCCATGAAATATTTCATCATCCTGCTTTTTTGCTCTGCTCTGTAAAATGTATTTTCAATCTTCATTCCAACTGCTTCACCTGCAGCCATTCCAATCAATGTGCCTTCAGGACCTGCCGCTGAACCTGCAACTGTGGTGCCGGTTTTTACTGCAAGTTTTGCGCCTTCCTTGGTAACTTCCTTTGTTGTATCCTTGGCTACCTTTTTGGATGTTTTCTTTGCCAAATTTTTTGAAGCATTCTTTGCTGACTTTTTGGCAAGTTCTTTTCCCTTGTTTGATGCTTTCTTTCTGATTCTTTTGCCTGCCACTTCCTTCTGTAGCTTTGACGTTCTTATCTTTTTCCTGATTCGATTACCTTCACTTATTGCCCCTTTTACAGGTCTTATTGCAATGTCTGTTGCCTCAAATGCTCCATCAATGTTTTCACCGCCTTCAACATTTTCAGTAATAGCTGATTCAGCCATTTTTTCTACTGACGTTACACTTCTCCCTGCTCTGGTTGTCATTGACTTATTGTCAATCTTTGTTTCATTCTTTTTATGAATCTTTCCGGTCCTTTTCTTGTGTATTTCTGTGTTAACTTCTTTTTCCTTGTTTATTTTCATGTTGTCCTCCTTGATTTTGGGTAAAAAATAACGCCAGATTAGTTCCTTGCTAACTTGGCGTTTACATATTATTTATTTTTCTTTTCATTCGTAATAAAAACCAGATTTTTCCAAACTATATCCATAATCAATTACTATCTATACTCCTCCTATTTCCATCTTCTCATACAGATTAGTGTTATACAGCTTGTACAACTCGCTGTTCTTTGTTATCACGTTATCAAATGGCACCATTCTGCTTCCGCATTTTATGAGTCCACATCCTGACGGTGAATCTATTACATAGTTAAGTTGCTCCTCTGATATTTCCAGTGCCTCCACTATCTTTTCTATGTCCTTACTTGACTGATTTAAAAGAAGTATAAATGCTGAGTTTGAAAGCATTGTGGTGCTTGTCTCACTCATTAAAAGATCCACTATGTTCTGTGTGATTCCGGTACAAAGTCCTCCCTGTTTTCTTACCTTTTTCCACATCTGACGTAGATATTCCGCACTGAATGGTGAGTTTAAAAGCACATGCACTTCATCTATATAAAACCATGTTGCAATTCCACGTTCACCATTGTCGATAATCTTCTGCTGTATTGTTTCCATCATTACAAGCATAGCAAGTGGGGCAAGTGATTCTCCAAGATCCCTTATTCCATAAACAATCAATCTGTTGTTTACGTTTATGTTGGTCTGATGATTAAAGATGTTAAGTGCTCCTGTAACAAAAATTTCAAGTCCAAGGGCAACATCCCTTGCTTCCTTATCTTCCTGTTCAAGTAACTTATTATACAAGTCTTCCATTGTTGGAATGTACTTTTCCTTGCTACGTGCAATTTCCATGTAAAGGTCCTTAACACATCTTGAAATAATTGATCGCTGCTGTGGTGTAATTTCCTTCATTATCTGCTCACAGATACTTAACATAAACTGACACTTATCTCTAATCCATCCCTTGCTATCTAATATGTCAAGGTTCCATACATCCATATCCATAGGGTTAATATAATTTCTTGTATTGTTTGATATATTGATATATGTGCCATCATACTTTTCAACCACCTCTTCATATTCACCCATTGGATCCACACAGATAACATTATCCTTTGTTGAAAGTAAAACTGAACCCATTTCCATCTTTGCCTGAAATGACTTTCCTGCACCGGACACGCCAAATATGAATCCGTTGCCGTTTAACAGTTTCTTTCTGTTTCCAAAAATGATATTCTTTGAAATCTGGTTTACCCCATAATAAATTCCACCCTTATCGCAAATTTCCTGAACATTGAACGGTATGAGCACTGCAAGACTTTGTGTCAGCATTGTTCTCATTGTTTCAATCTGTCGCACACCTATCGGAAGCACTGTATTCAGTGCCTCTCTCTGTTTGTACTGACAAATATCAACTGAACATCCTGCACCTCTTGCTATTGAATCAATAGACTCACATATACTGTCTAATTCTTCAATATTTTCAGCCATAACCACCATCGTCACACCCACAAAGAATAAGCTTTCATCATTCTCTCTAACATTGTTCATAATGTCCTCAATATCTGCCTTTTGTCTTCTTGTTGTGTATGAAATTTCTGATGAAAAATCGTTATTCTTATTTCGTGTTTGCTGCTGTTTAATAATATTTGACTCAATGCCAAGATATTTCTTTTGAAGAATTCTCATTGTCATATCCTTTGGTACCGGAACCACATCAACACTTGTTATTGAATGAATAGGTAAAAAAGTTAGTTCAGTAAAAAATCTGTCTGATAAATATGTAGGATACTTCTTGATGTAAAGTACTCTGCATACCTTAGATTCATCTTCATAATAATCCTGATAAAACTTAAGTTTTGAATTACAAATGTCATTTCTAAAATCTGTTCCCGTTTTCTTGCCTTCCTTAATATCAAAATCAAATTCTTCTTCTCTTCCTAATCTGTAGTAGTCATGAAGAATCTTTAATCTTTCATTTCCGGAAATAGGAATTAATTTAGAACCAAGCTCTGCAAAGTTTTTAAATAATGAATTTTCAATTGTTGTAAACTGTGCCTTTGCTTCCTCAAAGTTCTTTCTCTCTATGCTGATTGTTATGTATCTTTCCTGTTCTATTCCCTGTCTTCCTTTTAATATTTTTTCTTCAATGATATTGTTATAACTCTTACGCATTTTGTCGAAAACATCCTGTTCATATGAAAGCATTACGTCTTTCTTTAACAGTTCCATATCTTTATTCTTGTTATTGACCGTAATTTTAAATGTACAATCAAATGAATTGAGACATTTGCAATATCTTTGAAAAAAACTTTCCTGTTCATTTTCTGTTCTGGTTGCATAATTCACATCACTAAATCTATACGTCTTTGAATATCTTCCAACTGCCACTTCAAATATTCCACATTCAGAAATTTTCATAATTTCTATTGTCTGTTGAACCGATTTTGGTGTCTTGTATAGTGGCTCTGATGCCTTTTTGAGTAATGTGAAATTGTCCTTAAATAATCCCATCGTTATCCATCCTTTCTCTTTTTCTTCTTAACACGACTATCATTAACGTAGCCTTTATCCTTTTTGCTTGCTCTACCACCATTCTTTAATTTTCTTGATTTCTTATCTGCTATTTTCTGCTTATTTAATTCTTCTGTCTGCAGCTCCTTTAACATTTCTTCACCTTCCTCTGAAATGTAAGTAAGCTGTGGACTCATAAATAAACATTTGAATTTTCGTTTCATCGTCTCCGTGAAACTCATTCCCTGATATTCATAAAATCCATTTAATGCAATTGGTGCCACTACAGGTATCGCTATGTATACTGATACTGTTAATCCAACGTACTTATATGTTGAAAGTACAATGCCTGCTCCTAATGCCAATGCAATTACTGAACATATCAGTTGTTTTGCTGTAAGTCCCATTACTATTGATTCTTTGTATCTTTCGATATCCTTATTTATTGAAATGTTCATTTTGTCTCCTCTCTATAATCCAAGCATCTTACTTGTTAAGCTTTGCGCTCCCTTTACTGAACCTACTGTCATTGCTACACTAAATGTCAATTCACACATGTACATCAGTGCTTTTGTCCAATCTGCATAATCGCTTGTAAAAGTTGGTAATCCCGCATTTAAGAATGCATTGCATACTATGATTGCTAATGCCATTGTTACTGCTTCAAGTAATACTGCAAGAAAATGCTTTGCATATGTTACTGCTGTGTGACTTACCATTCTATTTCCACTAGTTGTTGAAAACGCAATTGCACCAAACGGCACTATTACTAATATTTTTAGGAATCTGAAGTACACTGTGTAAACAATCATAAATCCACAGAATATAATTACTAACGCAATTATTACTGCTAATATCATCATTAAAAGACTATCTCCGAATCCTAAACCTTCAATTATGTCCTGCTGTTCTTGTGGTATCTTTAATTTTGTAGTTCCACTATTTGTGATGAGTCCTACCAATGCTCCCACCGACTGAAAGAAAGCTTTCATTATTGTTACATTATTTGCTACCAACCATTCTGCTATGCCTAATCTCATAAGCATCCTAAGTACTGTTTCAAAACGTATTTCTTCTTTTACGTCAATGCTTTCTGAACAAAAACCTATTACAAAGAATAGAACCACCAGTGATGAACCTACACCCACAAATACGGGTTCAATGTCACTTATGACTCTCCAAGGTCCACCTCCTTTGAATTCTGTTGGGGATTGCCCCAACAGTTCAAATACTAACGCTATCTTATCATTCCAAAAGGCTACAACAGTTTTAAGAAGGTCTAGGATTACTCCGCCTAAGCTGAATATATCCATACTTCAATTCCTCCTAAAAGCCTAATACTCCAAGTACAGATGTAATTCCTGCCATCATGGCACCACCTGCAATTCCCTTAAGTGCTGAATTCATTGTTGCTGAATCGTTGTGCTGATATGCCTGTGCAAACTCCATTACATTCTTTGCAAGAATTATTACACCTACAGCACCAATTACGGATAATAGTAATGTCTTAAGGCTATCTAATGGCTTTGTTACTGAACTTGTATCAGTTGCAGCCATTACTGTACTCATTTGTACACAAGTTATAAATGCACTTGCAGTTACTACGTTTACCAATTTCTTTAGTTTTTTCTTTATCCTCTTCATATCGCTTAATCTCCTTTTATTTTCAAATAATTTTTTCTTCTACTTTTCATTTCTTCTACAGTCGTTGTTGGGTACAGATAACTTAAAATAACAGAAAGTTTCATGTGTGCATCCAATGCCTTATACAATTCTTCTATCTGATTTGGTTCAAATTCCATATCAACCAAACGACTTGTCATCTCTTCCTTCAATTCTTCATCTGATAAATTCTCTAGGATTTCCTGTCTGGTAATAACCTGATGTTCATCGTCAGAGTTGCTATCATTTTCGGAATTGCTTTTATTAGCATTTTCAGTTCCGGTAACATTTGTTCCTTCTCCAAAATATATTTGACTTGTATCTCCAAGCATCATTATTTCTTCTATGCTAAGATCCATTATCTGTATTTTTTCATTTTGCTTCTTATTATTTATTAGTTCCTTAATTTGATTGTCACTCATAATAGTCAGTATTGATTGTGTTGATGCCACCGGTATGTGTACATACGGTTTTGCTCCACCATCTTCTGTTTCCTTAAACCTTTTATGTTTCATAGGTATGTATTTATCATCAAATATTGGATCAAATCCTCGTATAAATATTAAGCATTTCTTATTGCTCATATTTCTCACTTCATCCGGAGTCATCAACTCTCTACCCAAGACATCATAATTTCTACTGGAACTACCGTGAATTCCTCTTGTTTCTCCATTTGAGCGTTTATCAATGGTACTCTTTCCTAGCATTTCGGAAATATATTGATGAGTTGATTTTTCATTACCACCCAGATAAACCAATGTGTCACAGTTACCTGTGATAGTCTCCCATGTGTCCTTGAACAATGCCTTAATTTGTGCAAGATTCTGAATTATTATTGTGCTACTTATTCCCCTACTTCGCATTGTAGATAACAATGAGCAGAAGTCTTCCGGTAATGCAACATTTGCAAATTCGTCCATCAGTAAAGTAACCTGCAGTGGAAGTTTCCCACCATACTTAAAATCTGCCTGAAAATATAATTCCTGAAATAATTGTGTATACAACATTCCTATAATAAAGTTGTAAGACTTATCTGAATCCGGAATAATACAAAACAAAGCTGTTCTTGTCTTCAGGTCACCATTTACTCCTATTCCTAATTCTTCAAGTTTTAAATCATCTCTTGATAAAACTCTTAGGATTTGTGGGTTCTCTAACAATGCAAGTCTTGCGTTAGCACTGATAATAATTGATCTGACGGTATCTCCTGCAGCATCCACTACCTTCATATACTGTTTATATGCTGGATGATTTGAGCCCATAGAACTTTTCTTCGCAAGATTCTTTATCTTAATTGTCAGCTTACTATCCTTACCTTTCGGATCCACCTTTGCTTCTGATAATAATTCCATTACAGTTCGAAAGTTCTGTTTTTTTTCTGGCATTTCCAACCAAACATAATAAATTAATGACTGCAATAATAATCCTTCTGATTTTGTCCAAAATGGATCGGTTGGTGCACCATCCTTTGGTGTTGTATTGCTAATAATGTTTGTTACAAGTTTGATTACATCATTTTCTTCTCGAATATATCGGAACGGATTGTAACAATCTGATTTTGACATATCAATTAAATTAATTACCTTAACGTTATATCCATTTTTCTTTAACATGTTTCCTGTAGACCTTGCCACCTCACCCTTTGGATCAGTACACATAAATGAACCATTTGGTAATAATTGCATAATGTTTGGTTTTACCATAAAAAATGTCTTTCCTGCACCTGAACCACCAATGACCAACAAGTTATTGTTAATCATTGTTCGCCTTGTGTCTGTGCTCATTCTCACATGTTTACTGAGAATCCTGTTTTTTTCTTTATCTTTGTCAGCCAATCTTTTATTTACCATTTTTATGTTTGCAAACTTTGCTGTTCCGTATTCCTTACCAATCATTAATTTTCTTTTATTGGTTAAATACATAAGAACAGCCATTCCATATATAATTAGACCATAGACTATTGCTTTATCAGTGTTGGTGTTGTAATAGTTTCTTGATGGGTGCTGTAAGGCAAAAAGAAATGTATCTGTAAATGTGGTTATATCCATTCCCTTGCTCCACACTCCATTTAGCACATATGAAACATAAGCACTGGCTATGGCTCCAATGGTTATTCCAAAATAAGTAATTTTACCAGTCTTCATAAACACTTACCTCCTTATCCCAACCTCGGGACTTGAAGTCCCGAGGTTGAACTTTGGCTTATTAATTTGTACTGACTTAGACTTATTTTTTCTTCTTTTATTGATTTGTTGTTGTCTCATAGCCCGGTACTTAACTTCATCTGATACCCCATCGTAATGAACATTCTTGAGCTGTAATCCTTTAACTTTTTCTACAACATTGTCATCCTTATCAAGAATTTTATATTCCTCATCTTTTTTGAAAAATACATAAAATGTCTTTCCATCATTGATTGGAATTACATCATCTTTGTCAATCCATACATATCTTGCACTTGCTCCATATGTATTCGGAATCCTCATTTTTAATTGTGTAAGATTTTCCTCCATATATAACTTCTTTGCTACTGTCACATCTATCAAATGATCATCCTTTAATTTTGCGTTGTAATCTAAGTTTCTTGATATGCTATTTATTTGACTTTTCTTTTCTTCACTGGGTGTAATGCTTTTATCACTTCTTAACACATTATTCTGTTGAAGATAATCTGTTATTTTTTCAAAGTCTCCATCTTTACCATTTTTAACATAATCAGTCAACTCCTCTATGCTACCACTTCCCAATTTTTCTATGAGTGCATTTATTCTTGGTGTTGCTTCTGTATGGAACAATATCTCCATCATCCCATCGTCTTTGTTAATGTCCGGAAGTTTTGAATAAAGCAGTCCATACTTTTTTGCAACCTTTGAGAATTTCTTATAATCAGTTTCTTTTATTTTAAGAACCTGTAAGTTTCCATCCCTACTTATCATTTTCTTAAGTGATGTCCTTCCTTGAAGTTTTTCTCTTGTAAGAAGAGCATAAAGAAAAATAGTAAGGTTCTTTACTTGTTTTGCTGTAGCTCCAGTTACATTCATTCCAAATCTTAATCCGTCAAACTCTAATCTTATAATCTGTATTGCCTGTGAAATTTCGTCTGCCATTTAACTATCTCCTTTCTTGTTGAGCATTATTGCAATTTCAATAATGGTTGCCATTGCTTTTTCATCTTTCTTACAATTTATTAGTGAATCTATCTGTTTTTCTGACAATCCACTTTTTATTGCATTCTTTATCTGTTTCATTTGTCCTATGGTTAAATCTCCATTCGATAATCTTTCCACAAGATTGTTGTTATACTTCTTGGATAAAAATAATCTTTTGATTAATTCCAAAGGTGCACGCTTTGGAACATGCTTCTCAATCTCTATTCTTCCATCTGCCTTTGAAGCAACAGCATCTGTTATATTCTTAGAACCAGTGTTTCTAACTCTTATAACTTCGAATTCACTATCAAAATCTTTTCCATCCACCATTTAATCATCTCCTTTTCACCTGCTTTTTATCTATGTCACGTCCCTTATTTTCTACATACTCTCTTTGTAATTCCTTTTCTTTAATTTCTTTCAATATTCTGTAACCTGTACTAATTTCTAATCTCAATTTTTTTATTTGAGATTTATTCTCATTCATTAACTTTTCGTAATGTTCCTTAAGTTTCTTCGCTTCTTTGAAAGATATGTTGTTTTCCTTTAATACTTGTTTTGCTGCTTCGACAACCTTAGCTGATTTCCTAAATGTTTCATCTCCTGTTTTATAAAACATATAGGCATTCTTTTCATTCTCTATAACATCTACTGCATTAAATACTTCGAAATGTTTTTCCATTTCTTCAGTTATGACATCTTTCGCCTTATTAAGGACACCTATCTTGTTTCTTATTTCTGATTGCACCTTTGGTATTTCTTCTGCTTTATTAATGTCATAATGAGATAGATACAAATATTGTCTTTGCAAGTATTCAAATCTCTTTACATCTCTTTTATATTTCCATGCCTGAGAGTAAGGTCTTTTCTTAATTTTTCCTAATTGATACATCATTTTAAAATACTCTTTTTGCAGACCTGTCAGTTTGCGTTTCCTGATTTTACCGGACTTAAAACTATTGATACGTGGAGCCCCGATAATCTCTGAACGTCTATATGACTTAAGGTCTTCCTTTGTAATACGAACTTTTATTTCTTCTTCACTATATCCCTCTCCTAGTGTTTTCAGTCTTCTGAATTTTTTCATTTCAGGGGGCTTTATGGCTAAATACTTTCCATACTTTATCTGATATCCTTGATTTTCCAGTCCTACTATGAATGATTCAAAATCATAAGCTCTTATAATATTTGCATCAATGTCCTTCTTTATTTGTTCATTCCATACAAACGGTCCATCTTTTAGCTGATCCCATTCCTTGTTGTTTTTTATTTCTTCTTTGTCTTTTTGCACTTCCAGTTTATTTAGCCCATATTTTTCACAAATTCTATCTACTCTGGATTGAATGTCTCTTTCCCAATCACCCTTTTTGTAGTGATATTTATATCCGTCTGTAAATCTGACACTATTCCAGATAATATGACCATGAATATGAATTGTATTGTTATGCACTGCATACACTGCTTCATAATCACTTTCCAGATACTCGTTTACAAATTCCTGAATAACCTTCATGGCTGTATTCTCATCACATTCATTTTCTTCAAACGAAATTATGAGATGATATCCCTGTCTCTTATCTGTTTTTCCAAAAAGTTTTTTTGTAGCTTTCATATTTTCATATGCTTCTTCTTTTATGCAATTAACACTTCCGGTAAGTAAACCATTCATGGTCTTTTCATCTTTTAGGATATAGTTAATAGCCACTTGCAAATGTGAGCTGCTCGAATGCTCATGGCTATTTATGTGAAGAATCCTACTTATAGCCATATTTATTCATCACTTCTCCTAATTTCATATTAATTGTTCTCATATACTCCATAAGTCTTGTTTTGTCAGACTCCAAGTACAAGCCACTATTGTTATTTCTAACTATCTGATTAATGTTGTGACCAATGAAATTGACTTCATTAATCAATTTCATAATCAACTTTCTAAGTTTAGGATCTGTTGCATCCCTACTAAGTGCCATAAATCTCATATATGTAGAAAACTTCATATTGTTATCTATAGCTCTCTCCATAATCAAGTTGTATTCTCTGTTGCTAAATCTAATCAGCCTTGAAATATCTCTACTTTGTTTGCTCACAAATTTCACCTTCTCTCTTTCTCAAATTTTTCTTATAGTTCACTTTTTTCGATTTCCGATAAGTGGGGTATGTCTAATGCAAGATACGCATTTGTATATACAAATGCATTCTTGTTAGGAAGAATCCTAAAACCTCTATATTTATCTAGTCTTTACTTCCTCTGCTATCCTTATGTCTTTGTCTGTCTTGAAGTTTAAAAATTCTAGCTTATCTGAATATACTTTGCTTTTACTAAAATTAACTAGCTTCTTATTTCTTAAGCTGAAATACCTCCCTTTCTCCGGACCAACAATAATGTGGTCCAGAAGAGGTATTCCTACAAGATTGCAAATCTCAACAAGCTTTGATGTTGTCCTAATATCTTCCTTTGAAGGCTCCAATATATTGGAAGGATGATTATGCAGAACCATCATATTTGCTGCATTAGATAATATTGCTGACTTAAGTATTTCTCTTGGTGTGGCAATGGTAGTATCTACAGCTCCAATGCTTACAAGATTAAAGTTAATAGGTTGAAGCTTGCTGTTAAAATTGATTACACACAATGCTTCCCTATCTAAGTCCCTTATGTAGTCTCCAACTACCATTGCTACCTTTTCAGGAGAAATAAGTTGTTCTTCTGATAACAGAGGTCGTTCTTTAACAAGTCTAATTGATACCTGCTTTATCTTTTCCATCCGTTACCACCTCAACTTTAATGACAAACTCTTCATCCTGATTTAAATTTGAAATTTTAATTTTTATAACCTCCTTCAATTTTTTCTCATAATCCACTATGACTATCTTCCACCTCTTTCTGTGTTTTCTCTTACACCAAGATCCACATCATCAAGACTCTTGTTCATTGTGTCTGTTGCAAGTCTTAATGTCCTTAAGTCCTTGTCATAGTGATAAACCTGATTTGAAAGCCTATCATTAATATCAACCTGCTCCATATTGATTTCATAAACCATTTCTGCAAGTTCCTCCGGTTCTCCAAAGTTTGAAGAAATAGCAATAACTTCATGTGTGCTAGACGGTAAAATGTAAAGGTCTGAACCAAGTTTTTCAGATAGTTTATGAAGTGGTTCCTCATACAACATTGATGCTGCCCCAAACAATTTTGATGCGTTTGATATAACATACATTGAACGTTCATCCGGAACATCATTAACAACTTCTTCAAATTCTTTACTCATTTCTGCATCAAGTTCTCCTACATCAAATATAATTTCCGCAATGACTTCATTCATATTCTTAACAGTTACAGGAAAGAGATTTTTTGTATTTTCATTTGCAGCCTTAAACAATTCTTCTTCTGTAACACCTTCTTTTTCAGCCAATTCATTGTTTATTAGATTTGTATAAACACCATCAGAACCTGCTCCAATATTCCATCTGTATACTATTGCCAAATCTTCAAACTCACGATGTGGCACAGTCTCTAATAATTCTCTATTCTGCTCTGCATTGATAAGAGTAAAGAATACATTTTCCATCATCTTTGATGTGTTTATTGCATCTTTTGCAAGATCCTTGTCAAAACTATTGATTGCTGTTTCCATTGTTTCTCCAGCTCTATCAATCACTGTCTCAAAGTCACCATTTTTTTTATATTCTTCGAATAGGTCATTAACATAAATTGTAGGGGATGCATTACTAAGTCCTGGAATTTCACGCAACATAAGTCCCTCCACTGCTCTGTTTGTCTTTTTTGTTTCTCTAATATCCACTATGCAATCCTTATATTTTGAACTCATATGATCTGTAATTTCATCTTTAACTTTTTCTTTGAATTCTTCGTAATTTAACATTGATTTTCCTCCATAATTTTCTTAATACTTTATTTGTTATAAATAAACTTAATTTGCACCTACACATTGTCACTACCTTTAATCTGGCGGACCATTCGCACTATTTTCCACAACTGCACCTCCTAACTTTTTACAAACAAAAAAACGCCCTACTAAATTATGATATGATACCTCTAAAGTAGACAGATTAAATATAAAATTCTGTTACTTTGGAG
>ERZ773200.1737-NODE-1737-length-17551-cov-3.357853_pt1 | contig 17551 bp, 14 predicted proteins | sample MGYA00581008_ERZ773200 | MGnify/ENA primary metagenome ERZ773200 (study PRJEB29015, sample SAMEA2737770) | human gut metagenome | biome: human gut; feature: human-associated habitat; material: faeces | place: China | collected 2012 ... | reverse complement strand
TTGAATATACAGATAAGATTCTGAGCAACTGGAAGTCTCTCGGTGCCTATACTATGACAGAGGTACTCGCCGCTGACAAGGCTCGAAGTGCCGAGAAGGCAGCTGCACCGGCTAAGCGCCCGGCCGTCAAACAGGCAAGACCGTCTTCCAATAAGTTTCACAATTTCAATCAGCGCAGTTATGACTACGCTGCTCTTGAGAAGAAACTGGCCGCGAAGATTCAGAATGGTTCCACCAACAAGTAGTTCGACTGAAAAGGAGACGTCATTATGAACTTGAAGAATTCTCAATATCAGGCAATTATGCGCCAATATGATCTCCGCCAGCTGCAGCACCGACCCCGTCAGAGCCAGCGTTATCAGGAGATCTGCGATCGTCTGCCTGCCTACCGGCAGCTGGAAGAAGAAACCGCCTCTTTCTGTGCAGACAGAGCCCGGGCTGCTGCCCTGGGCCGGAGGGATGTTCTGCAGGATATGCAGCAGCATCTGCAGGAACTGCAGGAGCAGAAAATGCTTCTGCTGACACAGGACGGGTATCCTGCTGATTATCTGGAGATGAGCTACACCTGCCCTCTTTGCCAGGATACTGGCTATATCGGCAGCCAGAAATGCTCCTGTTTCAAGAAGGCAGAGATCGAACTTCTGTATACACAGTCAAATTTAAAAGAAATTCTTGAAAAAGAGAACTTTGACCACTTTTCTTTTGACTTTTATTCTGATACAATAACAAATGATTCAACGGGACTCACCGAACGTGAGACTGCACGTCGCGCGTATAAGATGGCGAAGGAATTTGTCGCTGACTTTGATAATTCTTTCCAGAACCTGTTTTTCTACGGCGACACAGGTGTGGGCAAGACCTTTCTTTCCCACTGCATCGCTCACGATCTTCTGGACAGTGCACACTGTGTACTTTATTTTTCTTCATTCGAGCTTTTTGATTTTCTTGCAGGCTCTGCTTTTTCCAGAGGCAGCGACGCTCCCGATGATGAACCGATTTTTGACTGTGACCTGCTGATCATTGATGACCTTGGAACGGAGCTGACCAACAGCTTTGTATCCTCACAGCTTTTCCTGTGCATCAATGAGCGGATCATGCGCAGGAAATCCACGATCATTTCCACGAATCTGACGCTCAAAAATTTCTCGGATACCTATTCCGAGAGAACATTTTCCCGAATTGCCAGCAACTATCAGATGATATCGTTGATCGGGAAGGACATCCGTATACAGAAAATATTTTTAGGAGGAAAATAAAGATGGCACAGTTAAACAACAAGGAACTGACTACACTTCCAGTAGGAAGACTGGGACTCATCCCTCTGGAAAGCTGTCGTCCCCTTGGCGAAAAGGTCAATGAATGGCTTGTTAAATGGAGAAACGAAAGAGACCACGCAGAAATGCAGTCCTTCGCATTTGAAGGATATCAGCGCGATTCTTACATTGTCGATGTCAAAACTCCTCGTTTTGGCTCCGGTGAAGGTAAGGGTGAGGTCAATGAATCTGTCCGTGGTGATGATATCTATCTTATGGTAGATGTAACCAACTACAGCCTGACTTACCGTATCAGCGGATTCACCAACCTGATGTCTCCGGACGACCATTTTCAGGATCTGAAACGTGTGATTGCAGCGATCGGCGGCAAAGCACGCCGTGTCAATGTCATCATGCCGTACCTTTATGAGAGCCGCCAGAGCAAACGTACTGGCCGTGAATCTCTGGACTGTGCATCTGCACTCCAGGAACTGACCGGAATGGGCGTAGAGAACATCATCACTTTTGACGCACATGATGCGCGTGTACAGAATGCTACTCCGCTTCATGGTTTTGAGACCATCCAGCCGGCTTATCAGTTCATTAAGGCTCTTCTTAAGAACGAAGAGGGACTTCATATCGACAATGACCATTTCATGATCATCAGCCCGGATGAAGGAAGTATGAGAAGAGCGATCTACCTTGCCAACGTCCTCGGTGTTGACATGGGCATGTACTACCGCAGACTGGACTACACCCGCAAGGTAAACGGCCGTCATCCGATCGCAGCTTACGAGTTTCTTGGACCGAAGCTCGAGGGCAAGGACGTTATCCTGATCGACGATATGATCTCCTCCGGATACAGTATCCTTGAGATCGCATCTCTCCTCAAGAAACGTGGTGCAGGCAGGATCTATATCTGCACAACCTTCGGCTTCTTTACAGACGGACTTGAGAAGTTTGACGATGCTGCAAGAAACGGAATCTTTGATAAGCTTCTGACCACCAACCTGATCTATCAGACTCCGGAACTTCTTGCGAAGCCATACTACATCAGCTGTGATATGAGTAAGTATATCGCCCTGATCATCGACACTCTGAACCATGATATGTCTGTCAGCCACCTGCTGAACCCGGCAGACAGGATCAAGCGCTGCGTGTCCAATTATATGGCTCAGTATGACGAGAAATAATATCTGATTACATTTTTTCTTCCATAATAAATACCCCGCGGAGAGGATGTTTCTTGCATCTTCTCTGCGGGGTATTTGAATTTATAAGTATATTAGTTCTGATCTCCTGCAAGCTTCTGGATCGTGGACATTGCCAGATTAAGGGAATCGATCTCTATCTCCTCTGCGATCGGAAGGTATGTATAGTCTTCGACTTCCTGGTACTCTTCCATCAGGTTTGACAGGCTGATCTCCTTTTCTTTGATTGCTTCATCGAGATCATCTTTGCCGGACTGTAAGCGATCCTGACGCGCAAGGAAACGCTTCTTGACTCTCCGACGCTTCTCAAGCTCACGGATGGTTTTCATATTGAAAAAGCCTTCCAGCAGCACGAGGCAGATTCCGGCTGCGGCTGCTACCAGTGCCAGCATCGTTTCTTTGAAATGTACGCCAAGAATGAGTGCACCTGCCAGAAACAGAATCAATGTTACACAGATTCCGGCTGCCTGTATCTGATTTCTGCGTTCCAGCTGTTGAATACGTTCTTCCGAAAATCCCTCTCCGTGACCTCCATCCAGTCTGCGTAAAGAATCCTCCTGCGCGCGCATTTCAATTCTCTCTTCCTCCAGTTCATGAAGTTCCCTGTTCATATGGTCAATAGAGGTACGGATCTTCTGTTTCTCAGCAAGATTCTCTTTCTTCCGGCGTTCTACCTGCACCTGATAACCCTTGCGGGACATCTTGAGCATCTGTAAAATGCGTCCGAGATCCTTCTGTTCTGCGTCCTGCATAACACGCCCGTTTACAAGCACAGAAGCATTCAAAAGGGACTGCAGGCCGTGATAAAGTGCCTTGTCCTCTACGACAGGTCTGCTGCCGCTATCTGCAAACTGTTCGATATAGTCCCCGATCAGGGTTCCCTTATATTGTTCGTGCAGTTTCTCAAGATCATATGCCGGACGGGACTCGTCCAGAACTTCCACGATATTTCCCATTGTTTTGAGGCGTTCTGCGAGAAGAAGGCTTCCCGGGGAGCGGGTTCCCTGTATGATGATACGGTAGATATTTTTTCCGCCACGCTTCATGATCTCGTTACGCAGCATTTCCTCCAACGTATGCTGTGTAGAACCTTCTTTGACTGTCAGAAGAAGATTCTGGTAAGAACGGCTGGCAAACGGTACGAAGTGCGTCCTTACTTTACCTTCACCGTAGGTTCCTTCTATATATCCATGCTCTCCCAGGTCATTCCTGTCGATCGGCTCCAGCGCACCGGAATACAGCATCCAGTCCTTGAACGGTGCCTGCTGCTGGTGCTTATGTCCAAGTGCAATATAATCAAATCCACCGTCTGCCAGTTTACGGAAATCCATCGGGATATGCTCAGTATCTCCACCATGCGCCATCAGAACGTGAAATCCTCTTTTATCGGATTTCTTCCAGCCATCATAAAGTGCTTCGTGAATCTCCTTATGTTCGTAACTCAGACCATATACATAGACGTTTTTCTCCGGAATCTCAATACAGGTATGGCTCTCTCCGTCCAAAAATGATACATTCTGATTCCATTTGAATGTCCGGTAGAAAGAATCCTTCCTCATATAATCGCTGTCTCCGGCCATAAGAAAGACTCTGGTCTGACTGATCGTGCCAAAAAGGTCATTTATCTCTCTCAGTTCGCTTAGAAGAGGCTGTCGGTGAAAGAGATCTCCGGCTATAAACAGCAAATCCACCGGGCTCTTGCGTATTGTCGCAATCACCCGGCGGAAAGTTTCCCAGATTTCTTCTTCCCGCTCGCGACTCCACGGGCAGCCTCGATCCGGCACTGCCCCCAGGTGTACATCTGCAAGATGAATAAATCTTATCATTTAATTACTACTCCTTATAAATCACAGTTATTTACAGTTCTCGGGAACGGGATCACGTCACGGATGTTGCCCATTCCTGTCAGATACATTACACAACGTTCGAATCCAAGTCCGTATCCGGAATGACGGGTAGAACCGTATTTACGGAGATCCATGTAGAACTGATAATCCTCGGCTTTGAGTCCGAGTTCATCCATACGGGATTTCAGTTTCTCGTAGTCGTCCTCTCTCTGGCTTCCTCCGATGATCTCTCCGATTCCCGGAACAAGGCAGTCCATAGCTGCAACGGTCTTGCCGTCGTCATTCAGTTTCATGTAGAATGCTTTGATCTCCTTCGGATAATCTGTAACGAATACAGGTTTCTTAAAGATCTGCTCTGTCAGATAGCGCTCATGCTCTGTCTGAAGGTCGCATCCCCAGAATACTTTGTAGTCGAATTTGTCGTTGTTTTTCTCAAGAAGCTCAATTGCTTCTGTGTAGGTTACATGACCGAATTCGGAATTTACTACGTGGTTCAGACGATCCAGAAGTCCCTTGTCGATGAAGGAATTGAAGAAGTTCATTTCTTCCGGAGCGTTCTCAAGTACATAACGGATCACGTATTTGAGCATTGCTTCTGCGAGATCCATGTTGTCGTTGAGGTCTGCAAATGCACACTCTGGCTCGATCATCCAGAACTCAGCTGCATGACGTGTGGTGTTGGAGTTCTCTGCACGGAAGGTCGGTCCGAAGGTGTAGATGTTGCGGAATGCCTGTGCATAAGTCTCGCCGTTGAGCTGTCCGCTTACAGTGAGGTTTGTCTCCTTGCCAAAGAAGTCCTTGCTGTAGTCTACAGTTCCGTCCTCGTTCAGCGGCGGGTTCTTCATATCCAGTGTGGTTACCTGGAACATCTCTCCTGCACCCTCACAGTCGCTTCCTGTGATCAGTGGTGTATGAACGTAAACAAATCCTCTCTCCTGGAAGAATTTGTGGATCGCATAAGCGCACAGGGAACGTACACGGAATACTGCCTGGAAAGTGTTTGTTCTCGGTCTTAAGTGTGTCATGGTTCTTAAGTATTCAAGAGTATGGCGTTTCTTCTGAAGCGGGTAGTCCGGTGCGGATGCGCCTTCTACCTGTACTTCCTCTGCCTGGATCTCAAACGGCTGCTTTGCTTCCGGTGTCGGAACGAGGGTTCCTTTGACGATGATGGCAGCACCTACGTTTAATTTGCTGATCTCAGCAAAGTTCTCCATGGTGTCGTGATATACGATCTGAAGTGTCTCGAAATAGGTTCCGTCATGAAGGACGATGAATCCAAATGCTTTGGAACCACGGACGCTGCGGACCCAGCCTCCTACTGTCACTTCCTGGTTCATATATTGTTCTCTGTTTTTGTAAATTTCTCTTACAGTTGTAAGCTTCATAATCTGTTTCCTCTCTGTCTTTCATTTCTCATCCAATTGATTTCTAGTATAGACTATTCGTCTGATTCCTGCAAGGAGTAAATATGAGAGATTACGGGATTTCTTATGATTCCCAGAGAAGAGTATCTGTAAGTTTATATCCGTCTGTCATATCGTAGGAACTGATGCCGTTTTCTGTAACAAGATAAAACGTATCTGAAATATAAATGCCTCTCATGGTGCGGTATTCCGTATTGGTGAGTGCATCGTCAAACAGACCGCTCTGTGTGATGTTCAGGTATGCTCCCGGAACAAAACCGTCTTCTTCGCTGTAGGAAAGAAGTCCGTAGTAATACTGTTCTTCTGTGTGGTAGTAGTCTCCTGTGCCGCTGTTCTTATACAGTCCGTAGGCAAAACCGAAGAGGTTTTTGTCCGGGGATGCCAGGATCGCGCGGTAATTGGAAAGCGCATCGCAGATGGATACATTCTTGAGAACAATGCGGTCAATCTCTTTGACATCGGAAGGATCTGTGATGTCGAACATGGAGCATTTCAGCCCTTCGATGCTGCCTGTGTCGGGATCTGTCTCCCAGCCGATACCGAGCAGCTTGTTTTCTCCGTAGAAATGGAGGTATTCGGAGAAGCCGGTGATCTTGAGTTCGCCGATGATCTTTGGTTTCGTCGGGTCAGAAAGATCTGCTGAAAACAGCGGGTCTGTGTTTCTGTAGGTGACAAAGTATCCGGTATCTCCCATGAAACGGGCAGACTTGATCTCTTCGTTATCGGCAAGGTTCTCGATCTTGCCAATGGTTTTCATGTCTGCATCAAGGATATAAAGTCCGTTGGTTCTGGTATATTCGCTGTAATCTTTGTTCCAGCCTGCGGTTGTTGTAACCAGGCGGAGGTTTCCGTTATATTCATCCATGGAAAAACTATTGTTGAGTTCTCCGGATACGGAACCGGTGCTTCCTTCTGTAAAAAAGCCATCCTCATAACCGATGCGGACGATCTCCGTGCGCGGTTTCGTGTCGGATGCGGTCCAGTCGGAAACAGCAGAATAGATGTTGGATTCGCTTACGTAAAAAGTCTCTGCGCCGCTGACAACTGCCATGCTGTCTGTGATCTGATCCGGGTTCTCATCGGAGACGGAGGATGCTACCAGATAGTTTTTGCCGTCATAGGTGTAGTCTGTTGTTTCTTCGGCTGCCGGCAGGTAGATGTGGTCGTATGCGATGTACTCGTCATCAATCCTCGGAATGTATTTTACTTTTGCATCGACCCCGTCTGTGGTGTCCGGGGAGTAGGAAGTAAAGAGATAAAGATTCCCGCCATTTCTTCTGGAAGAAAGGTATGTGCCGTCCTGCTGGCAGGTTCCTGTCTGTTTCGGATTCTCACGGTCGGAAATGTCATAGGTGTCGATGGAGACCGTTGTCACCGGGACGCTGTAGCTGGCGCGGACGGTGTTGGTGTCGGTGTTATCTGTTTCGCTGTCTTTATCGGTGTTCTTATTAGCTTTACTGTCGCTGTTATTCTGTGCGTTGGTTTCCTGGTCGCCGCTGTCAGATGAAGAAAGGTTGATATCTCCTTTATAAGTAATATATGTCTCCTGCTGGCGGATCACCTGGAGGCTGTCGCCGTTTAAATACATTTCCATATAATCGGCATTACGGTCGCCGGAGATCTCGCTGACCAGTTTCATGGAAACGGCATCTACGATACGGATATCACCCCTGCTGTTCATCGCATAGATGTAGGTCCCGTCTGTCTTGACAATGTCTGCCTCGTCAACGTTTTCTTCCTGTGTATTGGTTGTTGAATGGTCGGTGGATTCCTGCGATTCATCATAGGTAAAACCGGAGTCAATATCAGACGGATACATTGCCGCGGAGGAGTCTTCCGTGGCAACAGCATCTGCGGTGCTTTCGCTTACCATATCTGTCTCTGCATCAGATGAATACAATTCAATTCCTCGTGCACCGTCTGCTGCGTTCCAGTTGTTGCTGTCGCTCTGCCATTTGTGCAGGATCTCATATAAAGATTCATAGCTCTCAGCATGTGCGAGACCTGTGATTGGAGGTGTGGCGATTTTTTCCTTACCATCAGCCTTGCTGTCCTGCTGCCCGGTGCCTGATATATCTGTTTCATCTGTTGTTTCTGTTACATTTGATGTATCCGATTTCAGGGCTGCCTCATCTGCCTGTAATTCTTCCCCCTGCTCTGCGCTTTCCTGACTCTCATCTGCGCTCGCAGTTTCTTCCTGCGCAGCCTGCTTCTTCGCTTCCTCGATCTGTTTCTTCGTCTCCGGATCTTTCATGAGCCGCGGTGCCACGCCAAACGCCGCCGCTCCCAGCACAACGACCGCTGCCGCCGCTATCATATACTTTTTATTGATAACCGGCATCTTACGTTCCGGCTGCTCCTCCTGCACCGGCTCCCTGCGGATCGAACTTTTCCACTCCGGGATCTCCTCCTCACTAGAGTTATCCACCGGCGGTGTCGCCTGCGTACGCTGGTCTGTGGATTTTTTCTCAAACTTTGGCTGTTTCTGCTTCTTATCTTCTGGTTTGTTCAGATCATCTTTCATAAAGTCACCTCTCCTCATGATTTCTGTTACTGCTTCGCCCTGTTTCCGTTATTATAAGTTTACCCTGTGCCATTTATTTATATTAGCGCTATTGTACCATATCATTCCCGCTTATCTGTAAAATTTTTTTGTTAAAAGAATATAAACAAAAGGGGCCTCAGCCTGTCACAGCCGAAGTCCCTCTCGTGGAAACTGTTATACTAGTGTTCTTATAAAGTTTCGATAAATCTCATAAATGCCTCTCTGCCTTCCGGTGTGCATTTGTAGACGCCGGCATCTTCGAGAACATGGGTGAAGACGATCCCAACTTCTTTCTGAAGGATCTCATGAACGTTGTCCTTGTTGATGTTGTCATATTTCGGCAGGAATTCTGCTGCCCAGGCAGCGTGTTTCTCGATTTTTTCGTTGGAAGCGATATCCTTGCCTTCGAGAATGTATTCCTCGAGAAGTTCCAGCTCTTCTTTCAGTCTCGCCGGAAGAACTGCAAGTCCCATAACCTCGATCAGACCAATGTTTTCTTTCTTGATGTGATGATACTGAGCATGCGGATGATAAACACCAAGAGGATGCTCCTCTGTTGTGATATTGTTTCGCAGTGTCAGGTCAAGTTCATACATATCGCCGACTTTACGCGCGATCGGAGTAATCGTATTATGCGGCTCTCCATCTGTCTCTGCAAAAACAAATGCCGCTTCATCGGTGTATCCTCTCCATACTTCCAGCACATGAGTCGCAAGATCCACCAGACGGTCAGAATCTTTGTGACGGATACGAAGTACAGATAACGGCCATTTCACGATTCCAGCTTCCACATCCTCAAATCCCGGAATGGTCACATGTTTCTCGATCGGAGCTTTTGCCATGGCGAAAGTGTAATGTCCACCCTGGAAATGGTCATGGCTCAGGATAGAACCGCCAACGATCGGAAGGTCTGCATTGGAACCAAGGAAATAATGCGGGAAAAGTTTCACAAAATCAAACAGCTTGATAAACGCATTTCTCTCGATCTTCATCGGTGTATGCTGGCTGTTGAACACGATGCAGTGCTCATTGTAATATACATATGGAGAATACTGGAATCCCCACGGTGTATCGTTGATCGTGATCGGAATGATCCTGTGGTTCTGTCTTGCCGGATGGTTTACACGGCCTGCATATCCCTCATTTTCCGGGCACAGAAGGCATTTCGGATAACTGCTTGCCTTGGCATTCTTTGCTGCAGCGATCGCCTTAGGATCCTTCTCCGGCTTGGAAAGGTTGATGGTGATGTCGATATCTCCGTATGGGCTCTTAACTTTCCATTTCTGGTCTTTCTTAACACGATAGCGGCGGATATAGTTGCTGTCCTGGCTCAGTTTGTAGAAATAATCCGTTGCTTCCTGCGGGTTCTTCTCATATCTGTCCCAGAACTCCTTCTGAACCTGTGCCGGACGCGGCATCAGGCAGTTCATAAGTCTTGTATCAAAAAGATCACGATAGACAACACTGTCCTCGATCAAACCTCTTTTGACCGCCTCATCCAGAAGCTCGTTCAAAGTTTCTTCCAGATCTACATCAGCAGCTTTTTCTTCCGGTTCCACGAATTCATCCTCATGAAAAACATCAAGAAGAAGGTTGATCGTGTAACTGCGCTCACATTCTGGTGTAAGTCCTGACTCAATTCCATACTGTACAAGTTTTGCAATACTGTTACTTAACATATGTGTTGTCCCCCTGTCATTTTGTGGTGTTTTTTAACAACTTGTTTCCATTTATTTCTGATCAAGATACGTGATAAACACATTTCCTGCACTCTGGAACAGTGCTGTACTGTCATTCATTCCATATGGCTTCACTTCTCCTGTAGACGGATCGAGCAAATAGGTATTGTACTGATCATATCCAACGATCACAACACTGGAATCTGCACCGGTCTTGGCGATCACGGCACGCTGTGCACTGACCTCGTAAAGCACATTTTCCAGAGAGCATCCACTGAGATCGACAACCTTTGCACTCTCACCCAGACCATTCTGAAGATTCTGAACATCCAGAGAAGCTGTCCGGATGATTTCCGGAATGTCCGTAGTATTCAGGGTAAGCTGTGTCTTCATATTTCCACGCTCCCATACATACTGCTGTGCACGGTTCAAAACAACTCCTGTCTGTTTGTCAGCACGCTGGACTGCTTTTGCCGGATCTGTCCAGACACTGTCCAGACCGCCTCTGGCATATACATAATAAACTTCCTCTGTGGAACTCTTGTCCACCTGGATATCTACAGTCTTCTCACCGACGCTGCTCACCTTCGCATAAAGAACCAGCGGCTCCTCTGCTGACGGTGAATCATCAAACGTAAGCCGGACGATTACACCCTGGCGGGTTGAGCTTGTCTGCTCCGCACTTGTCAGATCCGTTGAAGTCGTGTTGTTGTTCATGATATTGTCTTTTTTGACAGCTTTGTAAATATCGCCGTTTTTCTGCAAAAGATTAAATTCCATCAGCGTCGATCCAACCGTCACACCTGCCACATACAGTCCATCCTGGTGATACTCCTTCTTTACCGTGCCGTCAAAGCCTTCGATACGAAAAGTCGAAATTCCATCTATATCGTAGCCGTTCGCATTCGGCAGTGTATCTCCATCCAGAACGATTCCATAAATGATATCCTCATTCATAAAACCAAGAAGAACCAGTTTCTGTGCTGTCTCCGGAGCGATCATCCGGGTTTCCATGGTATCAAAATCAATCATTTCGATCTGACCTGCCTGATCCCCGCTCTTAATCTTCCATGCTGCATGTGCATTTGTTGCAGAAACTCCGAAGTCATCACTGTCAATGTGATCACCCAGAACTTCATAGGTATTTTCATTAATGTTAATGCTATAGAGATTTCCCGAAATCAGAAGGAATAACTGGTCATTCTGGTTTACATAAGATAATGTTCCAAGATCTTCTTTCAGGAATTCATAAGACTCCGTACACGGAATAAATACCTGTTCTTCAATCACACTCTTGTCGTTGTTATAGTGGTAAATTCCGACACCGCTGTAGCCCTCATGCGCTCCGCGGTTCATATATCCATAAACCATGAAATCAACATCACCGTTGTCCGCGACATCCAGAATCTTGATATCATGCTCTACCCGCGCGTCACGAAAATCACTGTTTTCATTCTTGCGGAAGGTAAAAATCTCCACAAACTTGCCGGTATCCGGTGCGTAGCTCCACAGATCTCCATTCTGCGTAAATGCAGTCACACTTCCCTCTTCGTTCGTCATGTAATCCACATTTTTGCTCCGGACTCCCAGAATAAGCCCACTGTTACTGATCACAGAACGAGACGGGGCAAAAACCTGCGTTGCAGAACGCTCAAAATCCAGAAGGCGGATTCTTGTCTCATCATATCGCATTCTGTAAAAATCTGTTACAAGATAATATTCGGCGTTTCCATTTTCATCCGGTGCCGTGATCTCATATTCAACAGAAATACTGGCTGTTGTTTCATTGATATCCTTGATGATCGGAATTCCCGCCTTGGATAACTGCGGATTCAGATTTCCCCAGATGATATCAGCAAGCGGTGAATTGATATTCAGCCCGGCAAAATTCCTCGAAGAAGCACTGTCTGACGTTTCCATATAAGCTGCCAGATTATCTGCCTGGTCTTTATCGAGGCTCATCTGTACGAAGTCACTCGCAAATTTCGCATACTGCTCGGTATACGTTGCAGATCTGGAAACTACCCTTGTATAGTAATAGACATCACCATGATTCGTCGAAAGCGTGATCTGAAAAGAATATTCCTGATTCATCAGAAGCCCGGAAGAAATCTCGATCTCTGTCCTTAAATATCCGTCAGAACCTGTCTCCAGGTTCTTGATCGTGCGGTTTTCCATGACCTTGCTTCCATCAGAAGTCCGGATCTCGTAAGAAAGATTTCTGACTTTCGCATCATATGGATTTACTGCAAGTGTTAATTTCTTTGTCGTATCCAGAGGTGTTACGCTGTCCCTGACAAAATCCGTCTCCATAGGCTGTTTATATCCGTACATGCGGTTCGTGAGTGTATCTCCAAACTGCACCATTACCTCCGGTAAGGTGGAATCATTCATATCTGAACGGTCATCGGTTGTCTCACTGTTCATAAGAAATGAGGTTCCTGCCACTCCAAGCACAAACACACCAAGAAGGATCAAAAACCGTTTGAGAAAATTTTTCATGGTTTTTGTGCTCCCTTCTCTGTCTGGATGCCCTGCGGATAGAGAAGTTTCTCGAGTATGAGATCTGCGTGAAGTGCCTCTGTCATCTCTGCAAGGCTGTCTGTGGACTGTTTCTTACCGGTCTTGACCGCACGGATCAGAAGATTCTTCGGCGTGTGCTCCATATCGATGAACTCAAGGATCTGTGTACGGTACCCCTTCGATTCAAGAAGTTCCGCGCGGATTCCGTCTGTCAGGAGCGCGGACATTCGTTCTTTGAGGATTCCATATTTGAGAACCGGTTTGAGAAGTTCGTTCTGGATCTTGTCGTTCAGCTCATGCTGGCAGCACGGCACGGAAAGGATGACCTCTGCCCCCCACTCAACCGCCTTGGCAAGTGCATAATCGGTTGCCTTGTCACAGGCATGAAGTGTCACGACCATATCCACCTTCGTAACGCCGTCATAATCTGCGATGTCCCCCTGCAGGAAATGCAGTTTCTCATAACCATATTTCTGTGCGAGTCCGCTGCATTTCTTAATTACATCTGTCTTGAGATCCAGACCGATGATGTTGACATCATAACCCTTAAGTTCTCTCAGATAATAATACATGGCAAAAGTAAGATACGACTTACCGCAGCCAAAATCCAGAATCGTGATCTCCCGCTCTCTGGAAAGTGCCGGAAGGATATCCTCGATAAATTCCAGAAAACGGTTGATCTGTTTAAATTTGTCATAAGAGTGCTGGTGGACTTTGCCCTGCGCATTCATTACGCCGAGATCCACCAGAAATGGGACTGGTATTCCTTCTTTGAGGATATACTGCTTTACCCTGTTGTGTGCCATGATCTTCACCGGTTCCAGTGCCGGATGCTGTTTTACTTTCATGGTCTGTTTACCCTTCTTGCTGACAAGAACGGAAGCATCTTTGCGCTGTCCCTGTATCTGAAGCTGGGAAAAACCGTCTTCGAGGCAGTCTGTAATGTAGGCAGTCACTTCCTCATGTGTGTAGTTCTTGTGGATGGCTTTCTGACCGACTGTCGCAGTTGCCTGATAACAGACAGTTCCTTTGATCTCCACAGGACGTATACGCACTTTGGACGGGACATCGGCATCTTTTTTGCGCTGTCCGCTCAAGACCGCCAGCATCATTTCCTGGTCAAACTGTTCCTCCAAAAATTCCTGTAATGTTTTCATATTTTACTGTAAATTCTTTCTATCTATATAAACCATAGTTCCTGCGTCTTCTGCATCGTCTGCGGGAGATTTCCTGGCAGAGAAGGACCTGGATGAGATCATCCATAAGGCTGTCTGGTACACCCTGGGCTGCCGTTTCACCTTCTACCTGCGTGCGGATCTGCCTGCACAGCTGATGCAGCATAAATTTATCCGGATATTCGTCATAAAGTCTGCTTCCTTCGTAATCCAGAAGCTGGCATTCTTCCTCCACTTTTTCCTGGATCCTGCCTGCTGCCTCGGGATAATAAGATTTCATCAGCGCAAACTCCTGCTCCTGTATCCGTTCCCCGTCATAAAGAGCGGGATTGGCATATGCTACATAGAATGGAAAAAATCTGTCGTAGTACATAAGTTTCTCCTGTTTTTCCCACTATCTATAATAGTCTATGCACTTAGGTCTGTAGTGTGCGTTTTCAGCCAGAAATCAGGCGATTTCAACCGTTACTGTTCACGGCTGCTGTGAGCAGTAACAATCAGCCCTGGATCTGATTCAGGATGCGAAGTGTCATCTTGACACAGTGTTCTACTGCCATTGCCTCAAAAGTCGGGTAATCTACTTCTGCGCTTCCGTCTGCTTTGTCAGAGATCGCGCGGACTACGAGGAACGGAACATTGTTGAGGTAAGCAGCCTGTGCGATCGCTGCGCCCTCCATCTCTACTGCATAAGCATCGAACTGTTTCACAATCTCGTCCTTGACTCCCTGATCTGCCACGAACTGATCTCCGGATGCGATACGTCCCTCAAAAACTTCGATATCCGGGTTCACATCTCTGCATGCCTGTACGGCAAGTTTACGCAGAGCCTCATCACTCTTGAAGGAAAAAGTCTCCATCTGCGGGATCTGTCCCACCGGATATCCAAATGCAACTGCGTTCATGTCGTGATGTACAAGGTCTGTGGAGATCACAAGGTCTCCGATGTTGATATCAGCATTCAGGCTTCCTGCGATACCGGTGTTGATGACAACTTCTGCGTCAAAATCGTCGATCAGGATCTGTGTGCAGACTGCCGCATTTACCTTGCCGATCCCGGAGCGGACTACGACTACGTTCTTACCCTCAAGAGTTCCTGCATAAAATTCCATGGAGGCTTTGCGTGTGATCTCTACGTTCTCCATACGTGCTTTCAGTTTCTCTACTTCTACTTCCATTGCGCCGATGATACCAATACATCTCATAATAGTTATTCTCCTCTGTGTGTATGTTTTATCTGTAAAAAATTTCTTTATATTTTATCAAACCAGTAGCTGCCCATTCTCTATGGCAGTTTTTTATTATATCACTGGCTATTCTGCTTTCAGTAAACATTTCGTTACTGTTTTTTCATTATAACAAAACTTCAGATTATATGGAAACTTTTTTTGCTTTCTGTTATAATATTAATTCGGCAGGGAATTCTGCCGTAAATGTTGAATTCAAAGGAGGATTTTACTATGGTATACAAGACATCTGGTGTCTGTTCCAGCGCCATTTCATTTGATATTGACGATGCAGGAAAGGTTCACGACGTGAAATTCCAGGGCGGCTGCTCCGGAAATACACAGGGTGTTGCCAAACTCATCGAGGGAATGGATGCCAAGGAAGCGATCAGCAGACTGGAAGGAATCCGTTGTGGTTTCAGACCGACTTCCTGCCCGGATCAGCTTTCCAAAGCATTAAAACAGGCATTAGGAGAGGCATAAAAGCCTCTCCCTTTTGCATTGCATATCGAGGAGGTGCCAGTGACACCTCCGCTGATTTATTATGTTTATAAAATTGTTCTGTGTATCAGATATCATCTCTGTCCCATTTATCACACAGCGACTGGATATCTCTCGCAAAGCGGTCGAGGTCTTTGTTCGGAATGCCCTCGCTCTTGCGGATAACGGACATAAGGCGCTGTCCCATGGCAACCAGTTTCTGGAATGCTCTTGCGGCTTTGCTTGCCTTCGGGGAAGCGGAAGCCTTAGTGATGCGGATACCCTGTGCCTCATAGATGCAGTTGTTTGCCTTGAGGTCGTAGATCGTACCGCTGAACGGAGCCATGGAGTCCAGTCCCATCTCATCATGCAGACGGCGGGCAAAAATCTCTGTCACTTCGTCATCGCCGTGTGTTACAAATACTTTCTTCGGCTTATCGCCAAAAGCTTTGATCCAGTCTATCAGACCGTTGACATCGGCATGACCGCTGATTCCCGGCATCTGGCGGATCTCTGCGCCTACATGGACAGTCTCACCAAAAAGCTTCACGTCCTCGGCACCCTCGAGCAGTGCTCTTCCCAGCGTTCCGATCGCCTGATATCCTACAAAAAGTATCGTATTTCTTGGATCCCATAAGTTATGTTTCAGGTGATGCTTGATTCGTCCTGCATCGCACATACCGCTCGCAGAAATGATCACCTTGCAGTCCTCATCATAGTTGATGGCTCTGGAGTCATCGCTTGTGATGGATGTACGGAGTCCCGGGAACATCAAAGGGTTGATTCCCTTCTGGACCAGTGCGATCGCTTCTTCATCGAAGCAGTCATACTGATGTTCATTAAAGATCGTCGTCGCCTCATTTGCCAGCGGGCTGTCGACATAGACCTTGAAGTTGCCATGTCCTGTGACACGGTTTTCTTCCTTGATCTGCCGGATAAAGTACAGCATTTCCTGTGTACGGCCGACCGCAAAAGACGGGATGATAACGCTTCCGCCTCTGTCAAACGTATGCTGGATCACTTCTGAAAGGATGGCAACATAGTCCGGACGTTCCCCATGGCTTCTGTCACCGTAAGTGGATTCCATGACAACATAATCTGCATCGTGGAGGTAAGTCGGGTCCTTGATTAACGGCTGATGAAGGTTTCCGATATCTCCTGAGAAGACAATCTTCTCTTCCTCTCCGTCCTCCTGGATGGTCAGCTCAATGCTTGCTGATCCGAGAAGGTGTCCTGCGTCTGCAAACCGAACGGAAATCCCTGGTGCCGGGGTAATTGTTTTTTCGTAGGGGCATGGTACAAAATTCTGTATTACACCCATGGCATCTTCCATCGTGTAGGCAGGTACAAATTCCGGTTTACCCTGACGGCGTCCCTTACGGTTACGCCATTCTGCCTCGAACATCTGAATATGCGCGCTGTCACGGAGCATGATATCGCAGAGATGACAGGTTGCCTGGGTCGCATAGATCGGACCCAAAAAGCCTTTCGCATAGATAGCGGGCAGGTTTCCGGAATGGTCCATATGCGCATGTGTCAAAAGAACGAAATCCAGGTCTCCCGGATTAACTGGGATTTCCTGATTCTGATAATAATCCGGTCCCTGTTCCATACCGCAGTCTACCAGAAACTTCTTACCTGCTGCTTCCAGATAATAACAGCTTCCAGTTACCTCATGCGTAGCACCGATAAATGTTATCTTCATGCACAAGCCCCCTTTTCCGTCCCACGTTCTGAAATTTCCATATCAAAAAAAGCCTGAAGGATCTCTCTGTGATATCCGATCATCCAGAAACGCTGTGATATACAATTCCAAGAAGAAATAATCGACTTTTTGTTTATTAACGGTTTGTTATTGTATTTATTATACACGAAATATATGTTTTTTGACAGTCTTTTTGTGAAATATGTTTCTTTTTTTAAGGGGATTTTTTTAGATTTTTTGATATTATTCAGAATTTTTAGACATTCCCCAGCGAAGGTAATGTAAAGTTTACTGGATTTTTTATTTTTTTGGGGGTGTGGCATCGCTGGGGGGTGTGTTATTTTGTTGATTTATTATTTTACAAGAATACCATTGGTTAGAGTCCTTGTTGCCTCCTTGCTACCATCTTTCGCTGCATGATAGCCTCGTACACGATAATAATATCCACTTGGAACAATAACTGTAATATCTCTAACTAAATTACTT
>ERZ773200.1735-NODE-1735-length-17573-cov-30.701735_pt1 | contig 17573 bp, 14 predicted proteins | sample MGYA00581008_ERZ773200 | MGnify/ENA primary metagenome ERZ773200 (study PRJEB29015, sample SAMEA2737770) | human gut metagenome | biome: human gut; feature: human-associated habitat; material: faeces | place: China | collected 2012 ... | reverse complement strand
TTTGTTGCTCAGGAACTTATAAATTAATTTAAATCAAAGTGTTGCGGAATTAAGGCTTATGAAGAAGACATTACTTTCAATGGTGGCATTGCTCGTAGCAGGCCATGCAGCAATGGCTCAGAACGGTTTGACTGAAATCCCCGATCCGGATGGTTCGCAGTTTATGTGTACGGTATTGTCGCCGAACGGCAAGTATATCGGCGGTGTGTGCTATGGCGTGAACGCGGGATTCATTTTTGACGTCCGGGAACAGAAGATGGTGAAATACGCAGCTCCCGATCCCGACACCGACGTCCAGCTGAAGGCCATCGCCGACAATGGCGTTGCTGTGGGATGGAACGGCCCGGCTGCCATCTTCGATTTCGCCAGTGAGAAATGCACCACCTACGGCGAAGCCGAACAGTATCTCTTCACGGGCATCAGCCCGAACGGAAAGCTCATCGTGGGCGCGCGCTACGACGGTACCGACGACGAGGGCACCCCATGCCTCTTCAACGAGGGCGTGCCGACAGACCTGCCGCAGCCTTCCAACAAGTTCCTGGGAGCCGAGAGCGCGGGTGCCTCTGCGCTTTCCGTATCCAACGACTCCATCATCACCGGCTATTGGGTTGACGCTATGGCCACCCGTCCCGCACTCCTGTGGGCACCCAACCGCGACGGTGAGACCTTCTCGGCCTATCCGTTCTCGCGCGGCTATTTCGCTTCCTCTTATGAGTCAACCATGCCCTACAGCATATTCAGCTGCGACCAGACCATCATGAGCGCCAACGGAAAATACGTCGTGCTCAATGTGGAGAAGCTTCTCGACGATGGAAGCTCCGAGTTTGGCGTAGCGCGCTACAATACGGAGAACGACCTCGTCGAATACTTCATGGCCAGCCAACTTGAGGGCATGGAGGATAGTGAGCTATACGGCTTTGCCGTTTCCGACGACGGTACCATCGTAGGCTGCTGCGGCAGTCTCTATTCCGGCCGCACGGGCTTCATCTGGAAGAAGGGCGAGACGCTTCAAACGCTCGCTGAGGCCTTCCCCAAGGTTGCGAAATTCGCCGAATACGACGCTGGCGGTATGAACTCTCCTTGCGGCATCTCTGCCGACGGTCGCTATATTGCCGGATTCGCCTTTGTCGATAGCGAGACTGCCGATGAAGATTCCGAGGAAACTGGTGGAATGACGACCTGGTTCTTCGACACGCTGTACGAGACCAACGACGTGGCAGCAGCACCGGCATCCGAGGGAGCTGGCAAGGTAGTTGCCCGTTACTCTGCCGATGGCAAGCGTCTGAATGCTGATTCCAAGGTGCGCGGCTTCAACATGCTGCTGATGAAGAACGGCAAGACCATGAAGACTTTCAACAAGTAGGGCGCACAGGCTCTATGAAGCCATCATCTCGTCCGAGATAAAAGACGATCATCTCATCCGAGATATAAGAAGAAGGAGTACACCGGTTTCTTTGCTGGGCGTGCTCCTTCTTTTGCTTTTCCACTCTCCAAGTGTGACAATATCTCTTCGTGCGTCTATTCGGTTGAGGCGGAGTAGGGAAGTTGTCTGGGCGGATGGCCTACTGCTTCACGAGGTGGCCGAACTGCGTGAGGTGGATGTGAAATCCTTAATGTAACATGTAACATGTAACAATGTAACAATGGTGGCTGCATCTCCCCATGGTGAGATTTCTTATAAACCCCGCTTTCGAACCTCTAACCCCCGCTTTCTTGCTCATATTGCTTAAATCCGCAATGTCATAATACTCCAAAAGTTTCTTCATTCTATTCTCCACAAGAACTTTTAGACATAGTAAAGGTAGACAGTCTTTGTTTTACAGCTACAGATGGTGGAATTACATTTGGAGGTGGTGAACCTTTACTTTATTAGGACTCAGGGAATCTGAGCCTATCAATCTGATACCAACTTCTAAGTATAAAAAATGTGAAAAATCACAATTTCTCGGTATTGTGCAATTTCTTAATACCCCCTACCTTTGCACCCCGATAAAAGGAATAGATATGAAAAAAAGATTAGGAATAATTAGAAAGATTAAAAAGAAACACATCTTTCTGGCCTTATTGGCCGTGATTGTTCTGGGAGGTTTGGCGAAGGCTTACTCTGCCTGGGTGGGTACTACCCGCATCGCTTTCCTCAACTATCAGGCTATTGCGCTGGGACAGATTTCGCATGCCAACGACAATGCGATGATTAAACTGAGTGAAATCACAACCGATGATTTCGATCATCTGGATGATTACGATATGATTATCGTGAATGGTATGGGTCTCCGAATCGACGAGAACCAGCGCAAGCAGTTGGAAGAGGTTTCCTACAAGGTGCCGACACTGACTCATACTGCTACCAACCCGGCCAACAATATCGTATCAGTAGATAACTTCGATGCCGATTATCTGATGCAGTACATCGAGAACGGCGGTAAGAAGAATTATCACAGTATGCTCGCTTACATCCGTAAGTTTATCGACGGTAAGAAGTTTATGGCTCCAGAGCCGGAACGTGTAAATGAGCGACCAGACTATCTCCTGACTCATTTCGACCCGAAGGATGAAAAGGGCGATGAACTGGGCTTCAACAGCATCCGCGAGTACAATGCCTTCCTGGCAAAGAACGGTTTATATAAAGAAGGTGCTCCTACCATTATGCTTACTGGTTTTATGGGTGCTGCTCCTGATATGGAGAAGGCTTTCGAGAAGAAGGGATTCATGGTGTATCGCATCAATAAGCTTCAGAGCTTTATCGCCGGTCATCATGCCGACAGTATTCAGGCGAATGCCGTAGTAAATATGGCGCATGGCAGGCTGGGCGATTACTTCGTAGAGTTTCTGAAGCAGAAGAATATTCCACTATTCTCACCTCTTAATATCAACCGTTTGACCACCGAGTGGGAGAGCGACAAGCAGGGAATGAACGGCGGCTTCATGTCGCAGAGCATCGTGACTCCGGAGATTGATGGTGCCATCCGTCCATACGTGGTTTTCGGACAGCGCATCAACAAGGAGGGCTTGCAGGAGGTTTACGGCATCCCTGACAGAATGGAGAGTTTCGTGGAGAGCGTGCAGGGCTATGTGAATCTGAAGAACAAGAAGAACAGCAGCAAGCGTATCGCCATCTTCTACTTCAAGGGTCCTGGTCAAAATGCACTTACCGCTTCGGGAATGGAAGTGGTTCCGTCGCTCTACAATCTCCTGGTTCGCTTGAAGAATGAAGGGTACAATGTAGGCAAGTTGCCAGCCAATCCTCAGGAACTGGCAAAGATGATCCAGGCTCAGGGTGCCGTCTTCGGAACCTATGCCGAGGGAGCCTATGCCAAGTTCCTCCAGTCTGGACGTCCTGCCCTGGTTACCGCCCATCAGTTTGCCGGATGGACCCAGAAGGCTCTGTCTAAGAAGATGATCAAGGAGATGAACCAGCTCTATGGTTCCTTCCCTGGCAAATATATGGCTACCGATGATGGTAAGTTGGCGGTGGCAAGACTGCAGTTTGGCAATGTGGCCCTGCTTCCACAGGTGATGGCAGGCGTGGGAGGCGACTCCTTCAAGATTGTGCATGGCACCGACCAGGCACCTCCTTACACCTATGTTGCCTCTTATCTCTGGGCTCGTTATGGTTTCAGTGCCGATGCGCTCATCCATTTCGGAACCCACGGCTCGCTGGAATATACCCCGAGAAAGCAGGTGGCACTCGACAGCAACGACTGGAGTGACCGATTGATTGGTGTGGTTCCACATTTTTATATATATACCATCGGCAATGTAGGCGAGGCGATGATTGCCAAGCGCCGCACCTATGCCCAGACCCAGAGCTATCTCACCCCTCCTTTCAAGGAGAGCGAGTTGCGCCAGACCTACAAGCAGTTGAGCGATGCCATCCAGTCTTACGAGAAGAAGGCAACTGTCGAACAGTCGCTCAAGGTGAAGGCGCTGACCGTGAAGATGGGAATCGCCCGTGAACTGGGGCTCGATGCCAAGCAGATGAACAAGCCATATTCTGCAGATGAAATCGCACGAGTAGAGAACTATGCAGAAGAGTTGGCTAATGAGAAAATTACCGGTAAACTCTATACTCTGGGTGTGCCATACGATAACGATGATATCCGCACCAGTGTCTATGCGATGGCTACAGATCCTATTGCCTACGGCATGTTGGCAGTAGATAAGCTGAAAGGCCGTGCCCAGGAGGGTGTGGAGAAGCACAAGCAGCTTTTCGACCGTCTTTATCTGAGCAAGGCACGCAACACTGTGACCCAGCTTCTGGGTTCCGCCTCGGTTTCAGATGAATACATCTGCCGTTATGTAGGAATCACTCCCGCCGAACTCCAGATGGCTCGCAAGGTTGAGGCGATGCAGGCAGCTCCGGATCCTATCCAGATGATGATGCAGATGGCAGACCAGATAGGTGGAGCGAAGGAGGCGAAGCCAAAGAAGGTGGACCACCGTACGGTAAGCGAACTCCGTGCTGCCAAGGTTTCTCATAAGAAGAAGGTTCCGCAGATGAGCCGTGAGGCTTTTGAGAAGATGGAGCAGACCGGCCGCTTCCCTGACAAGATGATGGAAGCCATCAAGAAGGGACAGAAATGGTATCAGGAAGATTTGAAAAGGGCGAAGATGGCGAAAGCCGGCAAGGGCAAGTCATCTCAGACCGGAAGATCTTCTAAAGATAAAGGTATGATGATGTCGAAGGCACCAAAATATACCCGGCAGCAGATTCGTCTGGCTCAGGCGATTACTACCGTAGAGCATGCCTTGCAGAATGTGGGCAAGTATTCGGAGGCGCTCCGTCAGAGTCCGCTCAACGAGATGTCTTCTCTGATGAATGCCCTGAATGGCGGCTTTACAGCTCCATCTCCTGGTGGTGATCTGATAGTGAATCCAAACACCCTGCCAACAGGTAGAAACCTCTTCTCCATCAATGTGGAGAATACACCTTCGGAGGATGCCTGGGAGAAGGCGAAGGAACTTTGCGACAATACCATCAAGATGTATTGCGAGCGACATAAGGGTGAATATCCTCGTAAGGTGAGCTACACGCTCTGGAGTAGCGAGTTTATCGAAACTGAGGGTGCTACCATCGCCCAGATTCTCTATATGCTCGGTGTAGAACCGGTAAGAGATGCCTTCGGTCGTGTTACCGATCTGCGTCTCATCCCATCCAAGCAGTTGGGCCGTCCTCGCATCGATGTCGTGGTTCAGACTTCCGGTCAGCTCCGCGACTTGGCAGCATCCCGTCTCTTCCTCATCAACAAGGCGATAGAGATGGCGGCAAATGCCAAGGGTGATAAGTACGACAACCTGGTGAAAGCCGGTGTTACCGAATCGGAACGGGTACTCGTAGAGAAGGGAATGTCGCCAAAGGAGGCACGCGAGGTAAGTATGTATCGAGTGTTTGGTGGCGTAAATGGCAACTATGGCACCGGCATCCAGGAGATGGTAACCGCAGGCGACCGCTGGGATAAGGAGAGTCAGATTGCCGAGGTTTATATGAACAATATGGGAGCCTTCTATGGTGATGAAAAGAACTGGGAGACCGTTCGCAAGGCAGCTTTCGAGGCTGCGCTGACCCGTACCGATGTGGTGGTTCAGCCACGACAGAGCAACACCTGGGGCGCCTTGAGTCTCGACCATGTATATGAGTTTATGGGAGGTATGAACCTTGCTGTGCGCAACGTGACCGGAAAGGATCCGGATGCTTATCTCGCCGACTATCGCAACCATAGCAATATGAGAATGCAGGAGGTGAAGGAGGCTATCGGCATCGAGGGCAGAACCACCATCTTCAACCCTGCCTATATCAAGGAAAAGATGAAGGGTGGAGCCAGCAGTGCCAGCACATTCGCCGAAATCGTAACCAATACCTACGGCTGGAATGTGATGAAGCCAAAGGCAATCGACAAGGAGATGTGGGACGAGATCTATAATGTATATGTCAAGGACAAGTACCATCTCGGAACCAAGGAGTTCTTCGATAAGCAGAATCCGGCTGCGCTGATGGAGATGACCGCCGTGATGATGGAGAGTGCCCGCAAGGGAATGTGGAAGGCTACTCCTCAGCAGCTCAAGGACATCGCCAAGCTTCATACCGAGACGGTGAACAAGTATAAGCCTTCATGCTCCGGTTTCGTCTGCAACAATGCCAAGCTCCGCAACTATATCGCCAGCAAGACCGATGCTGCTTCTGCCAAGGAATATCAGCAGAATGTAGAGCAGATCCGCGATGCTGAGGCTGCGAAGAACAGCAGCGACAAGGGTATGGTGATGAAGAAGGAGACGCTGAATGAGGAAGCTCAGAAAACCACCACTGTGGTGAGCGGAATCGTTGTAGGTGTCATCGTCATCGTAGCTTTCGTGCTGTTGGCTGTCCTGATTCGCAGAAGAAGAAAGAATATGGTTGAATAGAAATGGAGACATTAGTTTTAGTAATGATGATATTGGTTTGCTTCAGTTTTGTGCTGAAGCAGACCTTCCACGGAGTGAAGGAGATTATGATCATCTCGGTGCTCGTAGCCTTCTTCGTGGGAATGGCCTGGCCATTCGCCATCGAACAGTCGAAGACGCAGATTGCGGCCTGGATAGCCGACCAGAAGCTGATGCTCGATATGGCGGTGCTGCTGAGTATCGACGTGGCGCTCACGATGCTTTTCTGTGTGCATCACGTAGATCTGAAGACTTCGGAACATGTGAGCCGCCGCAAATGGGTGTTCTTCATCTTCCTGAAGTACTTCCCGGGTTTGCTGGTTTTCCCAGTGCTGTTCAGCGTTCTGGTGATGACCATCTTCCTGCTTCCCGGCGTATCGTTCCAGGTGGTGGCATGGGTGCTTGCGGTAGTACTGCTGCTCTTGACTCCAGTATTCACCTACGGTTTGAGATGGCTCTTGCCGGAGCGACCAATCCGCTTGGAACTGCTCTTCCTGGTAGAGGTGCTGCTCGGATTGATGGGCATCATCGGTACGGTGAATGGCAGGACAGCCGTGGCAGGATTCAACAGTTTCGATGCCCTCTCGCTTTTCGGCGTCATCGCCATCGTCATCGTGGGAATGGCTATCGGATGGGGCTGCTATCGCATCAAGATGCAGCGCTTATCCCAAAAGTTATAAAGGCGCAAGCCCCAACTTAACATTTAATATTCAACACTTAACATTATAAAATAAAGATGAATTACATATCAGACGTATTGTTTTGGATTTCCACAGGCATGCTGGTTCCTGTGATTATTTTGTTGATTTTCTTCTTCCTCAGAGCCTTGCTGCTCCTCGGAGGTTTCTTCGGACAGTATCTTGTAAAGCGCAAGACGGGTGCGGAGATTCGTGAACAGATGAACACCCTGACACTCGACAACATCGATACCTTGGGCGATCGCTTGCCGAAGAACAAGCAGGCTGTCATCGTTTCCTATATGAAGAAACTCGTGGACAACCGCCAGAGCAAGGCGCAGGTGAACCGTATCCTCGACCAGTATGCCCAGTTTGTTGAGAAGGATCTTTCTCTTCCATCTACTCTTCTGAAGATGGGTCCGATGCTCGGACTGATGGGTACCTTGATTCCGATGGGTCCAGCCCTGGTAGGTCTTTCTACCGGTGATATAGCTTCGATGGCTTACAATATGCAGGTGGCTTTCGCTACCACCGTAGTGGGATTGTTCTCTGCAGCCATCGGTTTCGTAACCAAGCAGACCAAGAACCGCTGGTACACCGAGGATATGAGCAACCTCGAGTTTATGGCAGACCTTGTAAGTGAAGAGTGAAGAAACGAAGAGTGAAGGATTCAATAGTAATAATTTATGAGACAAAGACGTAGAAGTCGTCTCTCGCATGATGGCGAGGATGATGATCCGATGAGCGTAGTGAGCAACCTCTTCGATGTGGCGATGGTATTTGCCCTCGCCCTGATGGTAGCCCTCGTTTCGCGCTATAATATGACGGAAATGTTCAGCAAGGATAACTTCACGATGGTGAAGAACCCTGGCAAGGAGAATATGGAAATCATTACCAAGGATGGACAGAAGATCAATCGCTATACTCCTTCTGAAGACCAGAGCAATAAATCTGGCAACAAAGGAAAGAAGGTGGGCATCGCTTACCAGCTGGAGAATGGTGAAATCATCTATGTTCCGGAAGATAAATAAACGGGGATAGCAAATCCCATCAAACAGAAAAAATTATTGTAACTAAATAAAAAAAGAAAAGAAAAATGAAAAAGTTTAAGACAATGATGGCCATGATGTTGGCTTTGGTTTCTATGTGTGTAGTATTCAGCTCTTGCAGCAGCGATGATGATGAAACAGTGGCAGCTGCCAAGGAGATTGCCGGTTCATACACCAGCTCCCTGGATATGACCGTAATGGGCGAGGTTTCTACATACGATCATGTTACTATGAAGATTGAGGCTGTTGATGATGCTACAGTCAAGGTTACCTTACCTGCTTGTGGCGAGGGCATGATGGCTCTTCCTGCCCTGGTGGTTCCTGCTGTAAAGGTTTCTGGTTCCAATGGTGCTTATGCATTCGCTCAGGAAAATTATGCTGGTACTGTTACCGTGAATGGTGCAGAGAAGAAATATACCGTAACTTTGCAGGGTACTTTGAAGGACAAGACTCTGACCGTCAACTATTCTGTTCAGTATGGCAAGATGCCTATGCCGATGATTGCTAAGTTTGTTTGTACAAAATAAAAGGATTGTTTCTGGATAATCTTTGATATAATTTGATGAAACAAAAGATATTCGCACTATTCCTGATCCTTTGCGGATTGTGCCTGAATCTGAAAGCCGAAACCCAGGGCGATGTCGTGGGTAGAGTGCTCGATGATTCGGGCGCACCGCTGGCGGGTGCTACCGTCCAAATTTTGCATGCAAAGGGTGGGGTAATAACTGATGAAAACGGATATTTCCGCATTCCTTACAGCAAGGATGGAGCGGTGAGAGTGAAGGTGAGCTTTGTGGGCTATCAGACTCAGACTTTCGTACTGAAAGCGGATGAGAGAAAAGGTGAGCAGCATGTGCTTCGTCTTCAGCCGGATGCTACTGCCCTCGATCAGGTGGTAGTTACTGCAACCCGTACTCCGAAGGCTTTGAAGGATGCTCCTGTGGTAACCCGTCTGATTACTGCCAATGATATCAAGATTGCCGATGCTACCAATATCCAGGACCTCCTCACCGAGCAGATGCCGGGTCTGGAATTCGGTTATGCCATGAATCAGGAGACTTCTCTCAATATGAATGGTTTCGGCGGAAACGCCGTGCTCTTCCTCGTAGATGGCGAGCGATTGGCTGGTGAAACCATGGATAATGTAGATTATAGTCGTCTGAACTTGGATAATGTAGGACGTATCGAGATAGTAAAGGGTGCAGCTTCGGCGCTCTATGGTGCCAATGCCGTAGCCGGAGTCATCAACATCATCTCCCGTGAAAACAGCGAGCCTTGGACTGCCAATGTCAATACCCGCTACAACAGCTTCAACAAGGAGTGGCGCCACGGTGGAAGCTTCAGCTTCAATGCCGGAAAGTGGAATTCGCAGACCAGCATCCAGCGCACCACATCGGATGAGGTGCAGCTCACCAGTCCTTTCGATACAGAATCCAACATCCTCCATATTTATGGTGGCGAGACCTTCAATGTGAAGGAGCGACTTACCTACAAGCTCTCTGACAAGGTGAAGCTGATAGGTCGTGGCGGCTATTTCGCCCGTGTCAGCAATCGCAGCAACTACGATGACCACTATAAGGATTATTCTGCCGGACTGAAGACCGTGATGAATCTCTCGGAGAATGATAATCTGGAGATTTCTTACGGCTTCGACCAGTATGACAAGGCTCGATACGTGAATGATGTGCGCACTCACGATCACGATTATACCAATCGTCAGAACACCGTCCGTGCCCTCTATTCCCATATCTTCGGCAAGAATACATTGACGGCAGGTGCTGATTTCCTGAACGATTTTCTCACCACCTATCAGTTTGCCAACAATGGCTCCAAGACTCAGAATTCATACGATGCCTTCGCCCAGTTCGATTACAATCCCTTGCAGTGGATGAACATCGTGGCAAGTCTTCGCCATGATTACTTCTCAGCATCCAGCCAGCATGCCACCACCGGTCGTCTGGCTCTGATGACCAAGTGGAAGGGCTTTTCCATCCGTGCCAACTATGCCGGTGGATTCCGTGCACCAACCCTCAAGGAGATGTATATGAACTTTGATATGGCGGGTATGCAGATGATTTATGGCAATCCGGATCTGAAGCCGGAGAAAAGCAACAACTTCAACCTGGCGCTGGAGCATACTGGCAGAGTGAAGAATGCAGGATTTTTGACCGGTCAGTATAGTCTTACCCTCATGGGCTATTATAATAAGTATGATAAGCGCATCACTACCGAGGATTATGCCGATTATACCCCGGGAACCGGTCAGCCGGATGTGGCTTCCCGTTATTGCAACGATGATGGAGTAGAGGTGAGCGGCATCGACTTCAGTGCCCAGTACCGTTCGGATATGGGGTTAGGTGTGAAACTCGACTACAGCTATCTCCATGTGGGTGGCAGAAGCGTAGATTCCCAGTTCTCCCAGCCTCGTCCTCATACCGCCACCTGGCGTCTCGACTACGATCGCCAGCTCTGTTCGTTCTATCGTATCAATGCCGCTCTGTCAGGTAGATACCTGTCCTCTCCAGATACGGACATCGAGAAGCATGACCAGGCATATCAGTTGTGGAAGTTCACGCTTCAGCAGCGATTCCTGGATGCCGTCAATCTGAATTTCACGGTAGATAATCTTTTCGATTATACACCTGAGAAGTATTATTGGAGTTCGGCGATGACCACCGGTCGCACCTTCTCTGTGGGACTTTCGGTTGACATCGACCGCATCGTGAATCTCTTCTAGAAACCGCCATCTGGCAGTCGCCAGACCCCAAATAGGTTAAAAAGCCATAGTGAAGGATGCTTTTCTTCAAATAATGCCGTATTTTCGGCATGAAATCGTAATTTTGTAGTGATTTAAAACCTATTCGTTCAAAATTATGATACGAAGAATCATTCTAACTATGGCTTTTTTTGGCTAGCCTTTCATTATCAGCCAAGGATGTGAACATGGGCAGTTGGAGTAGGGAAGTTGTCTGGGCGGATGGCCTACCGCTTCACGAGGTGGCCGAACTGCGTGAGGTGGATGTGAAATCCTTAATGTAACATGTAACAATGTAACAATGGTGGTTGCATCTCCCCATGGTGAGATTTCTTATAAACCCCGCTTTCGAACCTCTGCCCCCCGCTTTCGAACCTCCCGTCCATTGGGTTCTAATCTCGATGCTTGTCGTCTGCCGCAAAGGCGCCAACGGTATCGCTCTCAGTTGCACTTTGAATTTCAGTAATATCTTGCGTCTTTTTCCATTCTATGTGCATCATTCGGTTTCTCAGGTCATGTTCCTCACCAAGCAACATACTACGGAAAAAGTTTACCAAATAGATGGTTGTCTCTGTAATACCTTGAGTCAGGTCGCTGTAGTTTGCACGAACCAAAGCATTACGAAAGTACCATGAGTTATCGGCAAACACATCGTTCACTACGTTAAACCCTAATGTGCGAAGATGTCTTTTCCTGATTTTGGTAGCATCCAACTGGACACCATATTGTTTGAATGCCACTAGCTGCATCGTTTTTCTGTGCTACAGCCAACGGCTATAAACGGTATAGGTGGTATTCTCTGTGATATGTTTGCAACAAAGAGTACCACCTGTTGCCCCTTTCCAATGATCCTATCCTTCTACGTTAATCATCGGAAGAGGTACGTGCGAAGTTAAAGTCAACAGAGACAGTGCCGTTGAAAGTGTAAGAGTGTTTTCCCCTACCCATCTTTAAATTGTTGAACTTAATGGTCATCTTTTCCTTGCTCTTGTCTATACCTACAATTTTTGCGCTTCCGCCTGTACAAGCAATCTCATCCCAAGGATCCTCGTCCTGTGAAACGTCAAATTCATCAAACAAATGACTAAACGCGACAGATAGTCTAAGGTCCTTTTGAGCGAAATCATCACCAATTTGAGGTTGAGATTTTGAATTAAAACTGAATGTGAAGAAATACACCGTCTTTGTGCTACCTTCCTTGGTGAAATAGGTAATAGAGAATTCGCCTTCGTTGTTGTTTGGGTTGAAAAAGCCTTCTTGGGTCATAAAGAAGGTGGTCTCGTAGTCTTTACCGTTCACATTGATGACCTCATTCTTTTGTGAAGGAGAATCGTCATCGTCATCGTCATCACCGCAACTAGTGAAAAGGAGTGGCATCAATGCGATCATTGCCATCATCAAAAAATCAAACTGCTTTCTCATTTCAGTGTCATTTTGTGCACCTTCAGCTCAACCAGTGCTTGTTAGTTTATTTCGGTAAGGAAGACATACGGAAAAAGTGGAGCTGCTATTCGCATCCTTTAATGTAAGCCTTCGACTGCTCATGGGATTGGGATATGAATAGACAACCCCACTTGCACTATGTTCGTGTTGAGATACGAATACGCCGAAATGGAGCGTCCTTTCACATATACCCTAAATTCCATTTTGTGAGTTGTCGAAGTTCACTTTAATCAGGTATAAGCGAAATACGCTTTTTCTAATATGTCTGCCACAATGCCTATTACTGCAATATGACACGGCAAAGATACTTTAAAAAACTGAGACGAAATAATATTTTGGGTTAAATTAGTGTGTTTGGGAGCTTTTTGTGTAAAATATATCACGTAAACCTAGTTTTAATACCCTCTAGGGCGTACTCTATCAGTTCGTAGTAATGGCTCCATGTCAATTTTGTGGACATTGTCTCCAAAATTGGAAAAGCCAAATTGGGTTGTTTTGCTCGCCTCATTAATGAGGTGAGCAAACTGTAACTTAAACTCTTTCAGAGTTTTACCATTACATAAAACATATCCGTTCTTGGCGGCGGAACGTACCGAGCCAGTCGAGCGTCTATTAGGCAGGTGCGTAGATAGCGCGTGAAACATTCAGTTGATGGTGTTTTGTAAAATTGCCCTGAGATAGCAAAAACGCACGACTGGGCGGCGGAAATGTGCCGAGCCAGTCGTGCGTCTATTAGGATGAGGCGGAGTAGGAAATTTGTCTGGACTGGTAGCCTACCACTTCACGAGGTGGCCGATCACCTGCTGGCGGTTGTGGCCCGCGCCCCGGTAGCCGACGTGTATCCAGCAGGCCTTGCCCCGGGATGCGGTCTCCCAGATGAGCTGGTCAAACGGGAGGTTGTCCATCATCCAGGCAAACCACTCGCGGCCCGTCTTGGCGTCAGGAATAAAAATGTCGGCGGCGCAGCCCCGCGTGTGGTCCGAGGTTTTCACGCCCCCTACGGCAGCGTTGAGCCTTGGCGAGCGGTAGCCGCTGTTGATGCGGACGGCGTGGCCGAGGTGGGCCCGCAGCGGTTCCAGGACGTGGAGGCAGAGCTGCTGAAGGTTGCCGACCGCCGAACTCCTGCAGCAGGATGTTGCACTTCTTCACCTGTCCCGTCTCGCTCTTCTGACTCTGCACAGCGAAGGCCTCGCCCTGCTGCACCACACGCATAATCTTTCCTTCAATCGTGCGCTTATTTTTTTTTGTGTCTTTGCATAAGACAATACCTCCCCCCAAAAAAGACGAGGGCAACCTCAGAAGGCATACCCTCGTCTATAGATATTGAATGTTTAGGATTGAACGACAATCCCTATTTTACACAAGACTTCTCTCTTACATGCTCCAGTCGTCCTCTTCCTCTTCCTCATAGTCCTCATAGCGGCGAACGCCCTTACGGCTGGGCTTGTCCACAGCTTCTCCCGAGATACCGATATTTATCGAGGAGCCTGCCATCAGCGGCTGCTCCGTTTCGATGACATACGATAGGGGCTTTACATAATTTTCTCTTTTCTCTTTCATATCGTTTTGTTATTTTACGATTATCTTACGTCCATTCTTGATATACACGCCCTTGGGCAGACCCTCGGTAGTGTTGCCTACCACTACACCCTGCAGGTTGTAGATCTTGCCCGATGCGTTGGCTGCATCATCTACCATATCCGTGATGCCAGTAGGCTCGTCCTCACCGATCACGCAGAACTTAATTTTGCTGGCGCCACCACTGGTAGGCACGATATAGTCTTTGGCATTCTTATCCCACATGGTCATGTAGTATCTGAGCGGCGGTACATAAGTTTTTTCATTCACACTATAGACAAAGCTGTTCTGCTCAGAGTCGAGGTAATATCCCTTCTCGACTGCGGTGTAGGTATTTTCCATCACAGGATAGAAGGTGTAAATCTCATCGATAGTAGCAGTGTACGGTGGTTCTCCTGCATTGCTCTTATAGGTAACCGCACCTACATTGAGCGAATGGCTGCCAGCAGTCTTAGCCTTAATCAGATAGGGGGAATAAGCACTAATCTTGTCGTTGGCTGCTACTGTCTTGAAATTCACTACGGGTGCATTGTTTTCAGCGATAACTGCATAGAGCTTGGCAAACTCAAAGTCATTCAGCATCTCAGCGGTCAGCGTGAAGTCGAAGGGCACAAAGAAAGCGTTCCATCCCGTGGAACTGAAGGTCTTGGTCAGCGTGGTGGTCACGTTAGCCACCTCGGTCTTTGCCACCAGTATCTTGTTGACCGTGTCCATATTTATATCCACGGTTCCGCCAGCCTCTACATTGTCATAGGCCTTGTCATAGGCTACCATTACGCTAAGGTCACCTACCTTGGTGATACCGTAAGTGCCGTCAGCATTGGGCGTAGCGGTGAATCCAGCTGCACAGTACTTAGACACATCGCTGCTGAACGTACCGCCCGAGATAGCGAGAGAAACCTCCTTGCCTTCCGTAGGCTTGGCATCTATCAGCACAGCATCACCCTCGGCGGTAATGGTACCACCCTTGATGATAGCTGTCACGTCACCATAGGGCGCACAGAAGTTGAGGGCGGCACTCTTCAGATTACCAGTACCATCTCCCCAATTACCTGTATCACCAACGCCCTTGCTGGTAAGGGTTCCACCATTGACCACAAGATTGCCTCTCTTCATGGCAATAGCTCCAGCCGCACCATATACTACAGCGCCGTCATTGATAGTGAGCGTGCCAAACTGCGGATGATAGATGGCATAGTCGCTTGTAGAGACTAGCGTGCCACCATTGATAGTGATGGCGGTGGTTTGGACCCCACTGCCGTTGCCTGCTATTGCATACCATCCACTCTCTACCGTACCACCATTGATAGTAACCGTACTGTTATCATATGCACCGATACCAAACTGACCACTATAGACAGTATTCTCAGGGATAACGGAGTAGATATGGCCGCTCTCCATCACAAACTCGCCCTTACTACCTACATATACCAATGGCTTGTCATAGACACCATACTGATACGGAGTCTCTGCATAGATCTTACCCGTGCTGTTCTCCTTGGAGTCCTTGAGAGTAAGTTTGCCCCATACCAAAATGTTTTTATAATCGGCATTTGCACCCTTGATAGAATGACCGTTCATATCAAGAACTATATCCTTCCCCACATTTACCGTGAGGTTGCCGTGCGTAGTCATATCTACATCATTGAGCACCTTCACGGTCTGTCCTGCTGTTGCTGCATCAGCAGCCTCCTGCAGCGTGGCATACTTTGTTTCGCCTACTTGCGCGTAGTAAGTCTTGACAACATAGACACCATTCTTCTCCTCAGCCACAGAGTTTTCATCGAGCAGAGCAGAAACATCGCTGCTATAGGTACCGCCTTTCAACTTAAAGGCGCTCTTTGCATCAGCCACATTATTGTCGTTTATCAGCTCCACGGCAGCCTTGGCACCGCTCACCTTAGCCTCGCCATCAATCTTTATGCTGGTTGTGGCAACAGCTGGATAGTTGGCATCGCGGTCAAAGATAACGCCGCTCACGCCAATCTTTTGGTTCGTGTCGCCCACGCTTCCTGTTCTCGTAGCATCATCACTCGTAGCGTTGATTTCGCCACCGGTCATCGTCATCTCGCCACCACGCATGAGCACGCCCACGCCGTCGGCCACATTGATGGTTCCACCTGTGATATTGAGCGTTCCCTCATTAGGATGATAGATACCACAAGCAGCCGATGTAGCATCGTAAGGCTTAGCAGTAAGCGTACCACCACTTACGTTGATAGTAGTGCCGCCTTGACCTTTAGTTCCATTGCCAGCGATACAAGCGAGACCACTGCCCACAAGTTCGCCACCAGAGACATTGACCGTAGCGCCTGGGTCGCGGACAAAGACGGGAGTACCCTTGGTTTCAATCTTGCCACCCTTGATATTGGCGGTGGATGCAGCAGGCTTTTTGGCGGTACCACCTTCTACCCAAACCACAACATTGGAAGTACGAGGATCGGTAGAAGTATTGGTCAGCGTACCGCTCTCCAGATTGAATACGCTACCCCGTTTAACACGAACACTATAGTCAACATACGTACCGTTATACGTACCGCCGTTACCACTATCTTTGATAGTCAAATTACCATGTATGTCAACGGTAATACTTTGGAATACCAAGTTTTTGCCATTCAGGTCTATCGTAACGTTCTTTGACACGCTAGGTCCGAGGTTCCCTTCTTCACAATCATTCAACAGAATAACTGTAGAACCAGCTGGGGCTTTGCTGATAGCCGTCGAGGCCATTTCATATTTCAAGCCGCCTACAACTTGGGCTTTGAACTTACCTACATAGTAGGTTCCTTCGTGCTCAAACACTTCTCGTTCCGTAGTATTGACATACGCAGACACATCAGAAGAGAAACTTCCTCCCTGGATATCAAACACACCAGAGATGTCTTGCGCCTTGTCATTGATTACCTGTATGGCAGCCTTGGCGCCCACGACTTTCTTTTCTCCAGAACTCGGTATAGTAATCTTGACATTGGCAGCATCATAGTAATCACAATCGCGGTCATAGACGATACCGCTGGTTCCTACTACTACGCGCGAATCGCCCACCTTGCCTACTAAGTTGGCGTCGCCAGTAGCGATGATATTTCCTGCTCTATAATCGAGTGTTCCACCACGCATCACGATACCAGCGCCATTGATGGCAACAATGTTGGGAATGCCTGCACTATATTTTATCCTCAATGTGCCCTGCTGGGGATGATAGATGCCACAAGCGGCATAACCTTGGCTCTGAATGCGTCCGATGAGCCAGCACTTACCCATGATAGTGATAGACGTTCCACCCAACTTCTTTTCAGGGCTATTAGTGCCATTGCCTGCTACGGCAGCATTGTCCAACGACTCTATCACAGCAAAGCCATTCACTGTGACGGAGGCTCCGCGTCCTTGAGGACTGGCACCAAACTCCTGTGCCTTGACATATCCACCAGTAATTTCGATAGACGAAGCAATGTCTTTTTGCCCAGTTTCATCACCTACAGCAAAAAGAGCAACACTTTGGGTCGATACAACGGTTCCACTCTCGACCTTAATACCAGCACCATTGTACGCACGGATGCTACCTGTCAACTCAAGAGTACCGGATTTAGTATAAGAAAGTGCATATAAAAAGTGTTTGAGAGAAGAATGAGGAAAGTTTACTGGTTATCAGTTACT
>ERZ773200.1733-NODE-1733-length-17578-cov-4.167608_pt1 | contig 17578 bp, 17 predicted proteins | sample MGYA00581008_ERZ773200 | MGnify/ENA primary metagenome ERZ773200 (study PRJEB29015, sample SAMEA2737770) | human gut metagenome | biome: human gut; feature: human-associated habitat; material: faeces | place: China | collected 2012 ... | reverse complement strand
GCAAAGTGCGTAAATGCGCAAGTTTTGAGGTATCTGATTATCTCTTTGAGAACTGCGGAGCACGACGAGCAGCCTTCAAGCCGTACTTCTTTCTTTCCTTCATTCTCGGGTCACGAGTCAGGAAGCCAGCCTTCTTCAGAACCGGACGGAGTTCCGGATTGAATTCGAGCAGAGCTCTTGCAACGCCGTGACGGATTGCACCAGCCTGACCAGTTACGCCGCCACCAGTAACGGTGCAAACAACGTCCATGTTTTCCAGGTTTTCAGTCAGTGCGAGCGGCTGACGAACGATCAGCTTCAGAGTATCCAGACCAAAGTAGTCGTCAATGCCTCTGCCGTTGATGGTGATTGTGCCATTGCCCGGGTACAGACGAACTCTTGCAACAGAGTGCTTTCTTCTGCCGGTACCATAATAATATTTTACCTTAGATTCGTACATTTAAAAGACACTCCTTTCCTTAAAATTCGCAAACTTCTGGCTTCTGTGCAGCCTGCTTGTGTTCTGCACCCTTGTAGGTACGAAGACGAGTCAGCTGTGCAGCACCCTGCGAATTGTGCGGGAGCATACCCTTGATGGCGATCTGCATTGCTTCGTCAGAACGTTCTTCCATCATAACCTTATACTGAGTCTGCTTCAAACCACCGATCCAGCCGCTGTGACGGTAATAATACTTCTGTTCGAGCTTCTTACCAGTCAGGACAGCCTGATCACAGTTAATTACGATTACAAAATCACCACAGTCTACGTGCGGAGCAAATGTTGGCTTGTGCTTACCACGCAGAATGTGAGCTGCCTTTGCAGCGACACGACCCAGCGGCTTACCTGCTGCGTCAATGATATACCACTTGCGGCTTACTTCACCGGCTTTTGGCATCGTTGTTGCCATAGTAGATTCCTCCTATATTTTCATGCTTTAATCCGTTTCTGCAACAAAAAACAGAATCGGGAGACAGAGGGCAGTTGGGTTGGACTGCACCGCCGGCTTCCGCAAGCTCACACCGGTCTCTCTGACAGTACAAAACTTATTATACAAAATTTTTTAGCGTTTGTCAAGGGGAAAATCGCAGAAAAACAGAAAAATTTTTCTGCATCATGCAAAAACAAACGGGAAAAATCTCAGTCAGCAGCCTTGCTTTCTGAAGAGGATGGTTCTATGAGATAGCGGATGGATGCGATGTCGTTTCCATATTGAGAGAGCGGCACGAGTTCTGGTTCTGTGTGCATGGGATCCATGCACCAATTTTCATCTCCTGTCCGTCCAACCAGTAACACAAAATGCAGATTTCCATGTTTTCCAGATACGCAGGCGATGGGGTAGATGGTTTCTTTCCACAAATTTTCCAGTGTTTCCGCAGAAAAATCACCAGATTCCAGATAAACCGTGGATACCTGCAAAGCATCTTCCATTGCATACCACTGTAAATCGCCCTCCGCATCATAAACCTGATGTGCAGAGAAAAACTGATTCAGTGTTTTGGGGTTGATGTCGTCGCCCAGTGCTGTTCGGTGGAAGTTCTGCATTTGCAGAGCTGCTGCCAGACAAGTGACCAGACAACCAGAATCCCCCATGTGATAGATAGAATCTCCCAAAGCATCTTGCTTCCACCTTGGGTCACCTTGTGCGTAATAGACGACATTTTCCAGAACGGGTGGCGTTGGAGTTTGTATGCCTGTTTGTTTCTGCTGAAAATACCCCAGACCCATCAAAATAAGAAACAGGAACAGACACAGCACCGTTCCGCAAAGCAGGGGTGCTTTGCGGCGGTGTCGATGTCGTTTCACAGCGGCTTACCGTTCTAACAGCAGCCGTTCGTTACAATATTCGCATTCCAGCAGACCATTGCCCAGCTCCAGAAAGCTTTTCGGCAGATAAGATTCCGAACAGGTGATGCAGTTCGGGTTCTTGCAGGCTGCACCCTTAACGGTTGTCCCACGGAGCAGAATGGTCGGGTTGTCCTTCTTGTTCAAGTCCAGCATGGTGATGATCAGAGCCATCCGGACATACATGCCATACCGTGCCTGATTGAAATACATCGCTCTCGGGTCTTCATCAACAGCCACTTCAATTTCATCGACTCTCGGCAGCGGATGCAGGATAATCATATCCGGCTTTGCAGCCTTGAGCTTCTTCACAGTCAAAATGTAAGTATCTTTCTGAGCCAGATATGCTTCCCGACTTGCAAACCGTTCCTGCTGAATCCGGGTCATATAGAGTACATCCAGTTCCGGCAATACTTCTTCCAGAGAATCCACTTCCCGGAACGGGCAGCCGCTGGCGGTCAGAATATCTTTCACATAAGACGGCAGTTTCAGTTCCGGTGTGGAAATCAAAATGAACTGGTTGCCCTCGAAGCAGGTCATTGCTTTAATCAAAGAATGTACGGTTCTGCCGTTGATGAGATCGCCGCAAAGGCCAATGGTCAAATGATCCAGACGACCCTTTTCACATTTCAGGGTGAGCAGGTCGGTCAGGGTCTGTGTCGGGTGCAGGTGTCCGCTGTCGCCAGCATTGATGACAGGGCAGTCCGCCGACAGAGCAGCTGCTTTTGCAGCACCAGCAACCGGATGCCGCATCACGAGAATATCCGCATAGTTGCTGACAATCTTTGTGGTGTCTTTCAGGGTTTCGCCCTTGGAAACAGAGGAATTTGCCGGATTGTCGAAGCCGATCAGACGGCCGCCCAACCGCAGCATAGCAGTTTGGAAGGACATTTGGGTACGAGTAGACGGTTCATAGAACAGGGTTGCCATAATCTTGTTGTGGCAAGCACCGGAATACACTTCCGGATTGTTCTTGATTTTCTCGCCTAAGTCTACGACTTCCTTCCACCAGGAAACCGGATAGTCGTTCAGGTCAATCAGATGTGGGTGCTTGGATGTGGTCATAATGAAGATCCTCCTATTTCATTGTAACTATAAGAACAGGGGAAGACAAGCTCCCCCTGTATCTATCATAACATTAAACTATGGTTGATATAGATTTTGAACTGCATATGAAAAAATTGTGCGGCTCTCCGACAAAGCAGCATCCGTTCCATAAAGATTTCAAAATATTCCAATACGGAAGAAATCTGCGTGTCAATCGTCATGGAAAGCACAAATTCCTGCTGTTCTTTATCAATCAACAATTCTGCTGTTTCAACCGCATAATTCACACGGTCGTGAATATCGAATGTTAAAAAGTCGGTATTCCGAACACGGCTGCGGCGAACATCGGTTTTATCTGCTAAAATCAAAGCGGCGGAAATGGCATCAATTGGCTGAGCCGTTGCTTCATCGTGGTTTCCGATGGCAGAAATCACAGAACAGATTTCATCCACTGGCATTTCCAGCCGGTCGAGCAATCGGAATGCCATAACAGCACCGCTCTGGGCGTGGTCAACACGATTGATGACGTTTCCAATATCGTGCAGAAAGCCGGCAATGCGAGCGAGTTCGATCTCCCGTTCTGGGTAGCCCAGTTCGGTGAGAATCCGAGCTGCGGTAGCAGCTGCTTTTTCCACATGCGGAAACGAGTGTTCGGTATAGCCGATGGACTTCAACGCCGCATCGGCACGCTGAATATAGGTGCGGATATCCGGATTTTTGCGGATATATTCAAATGTGACACAGCTTGCCATAGTTGTCGCCTTTCTCAATGATTTTTAGACCAATCAGAAGCATTAAACATTCGGCTTGGTCGGGATAACGTCCGATTCAAAATAAACATGATACCAAACTAAGAACATATAAACCGTCCAGATTTTCCGGCTGTTGTCAGCCTTGCCGGCACGGTGGTCATCCAGCAGCTGTACCAGTTTTTCGGTGTGGAAGAACTGCTGAGCAGCGTTGCCTTCAAACGTATTCTTGACCATATTATAATAGGTATCTTCTTTCAGCCATACCCGAATCGGAACAGGGAAGCCCAGTTTTTTCTTGGCTGCGGTTTTGGCAGTCTGCGGCGGGGTATCTTTCTTTGCAGCCAATCGCATTGCATACTTGGTGATATACGGCGTGCCGCCGCTTTCCGATGGCTTGTGGATGACACGATAACGAGTCGGAATCCGCTGTGCCAGTGCCATGACTTCTTTATCTAAGAATGGAACACGCAGTTCCAGCGAGTTCGCCATACTCATTTTATCGGCTTTCAGCAGAATGTCGCCTGCCATCCAAAGATGCAAATCCAGATACTGCATCTTGGTTACATCGTCCTGGTCTTTCACTTGGTCGTAATACGGCTTGGGGATTGCCATCGGGTCAGGGGCATTGGTTTGAATCTTGAGCAGGGCTTTGCGGTCTTTCGGAGTAAACATATAAGCGTTGCCGATGAACCGTTCTTCCAGATCCTTGCCCTTCCGAACGAAAAAGTTCACGCCACGGTGTGCCGGCAGAGATTCTGCAATGTGCATGATCCCACGCCGCAAGCCACGAGGCAGCTTTTCATAGGAAGTCGAACCCGGGTCGCTGTAGACGTTGTAGCCGCCGAAGATTTCGTCTGCTCCTTCGCCGGACAGAACGACTTTCAGGGACTGCGATGCCAGATTGCAGACAAAGTACAGGGCAACGGCTGCCGGGTCTGCCAGCGGTTCATCCATGTGATATTGAATCATCGGGAGATGTGCCCAGTATTCTTCCGGTTCAATGACCTTGCTGTAATTCTTCTTGCCAATGGCTTCCGAGAAGCCCTTTGCCCAGCCGATTTCATTGTAGCGTTCTTCCTTGCCGAAGCCAACCGTAAAGGTCTTATCCACATCGGCAATGGCTGCCACATAGCTGGAGTCAACACCGCTGGAGAGGAACGAGCCAACTTCTACATCGGCGATTTTATGAGCCTCTACAGAGTTGTGGAACGTGTCGGAAATCTGGTTTACCCAGTCGTCCAAAGACGGCTTTTCGTCTGCATGGAATTCGATTTCCCAGTACTGCTGAATGTCCAGCTTACCGTTTTTGTAGATGAAATAATGTGCTGGCGGCAGCTTGTAAACGCCCTTGAAGAATGTTTCTGTGCAAGGCGAATACTGGAATGTCAGGTAATTTTCAAGGGCAGCGGTATTCAGCACCTTTTTAAAGTGCGGATGCGGCAGGAAACTCTTGATTTCCGAGCCGAACAGGAATGTTTCTCCCATCTGTGCATAGTACAGCGGCTTGATGCCGAAGAAATCTCTTGCTCCGAACAGGGTTTTCTCTTTCTTGTTCCAGATGACAAAGGAGAACATGCCACGCAGCTTTTGCAGCAGTGCTGTGCCGTATTCCTGATAGCCGTAGATTAAAACTTCGGAGTCAGTCTGTGTTGCAAACTGATATCCTTTTTCAATCAACGTCTGACGAATGGTCTTGTAGTTATAAATTTCGCCGTTGAAGAGCAGGGCAAGATTGCCATCTGCACTGTAAAGCGGCTGTGTGCCGGCATCGGATACGTCAATGATGCTCAGGCGGCGGTGACCAAGGGCGATGTCCTCGTCAATGTAAGTGCCTTCTGCATCCGGCCCTCTATGTTTGATTCGGTTCAGCATTTCCTGAAGAACCGCATTGGAATTGTCGATATGGTTTGTAAAACCGGTAAATCCACACATCGGTAAAAACCTCCCTGTTTCTTGCAGATTTGTGTTCATGGAAATTGCGTTCCTTTTATTATACTATATTTTCTTGTCTTTTGCAATCAATTTCCATAGATTTTTTTCATTCTCTGAAAAAAACAAGTTGTCCGGACTTAGAAGGGCAGGTGTTTCCGCAGCAAATCAGCGAGCAGTTTCGCAGCATTTCGCTGTGTGGTTGCACCAGGATGATGATTTGCCCCGAAATCCGTTCCGACTATGGAACGAACGTCGCAGAGAGCAAGGCGGTTGTCCTGCTGCTGGGCAGCTGCAACGGCATTCCGAATGAATGGGGCAGCGTCAAGGTCACTGCTCATCCCAAGCATGCAGACCAGAAACGCCGTCGGGAACTGGCTGCGAAGTTTCTGCAAGAAAGCAGCGTAAGCAGCTTGAAATGCAGCCCCCTCTTCCGGAAACAGATGCAGGTAAGCGGAATCATTTGTTCCCAAGTAGAGAATCACCGCTTCCGGCGGTGCAAACGGAAGCAGGATTGTGGATTCCCAGTTTTCCGGCTGATAATGATAGAATCCGGCAGCTTCATAGACCAGTGGCAGCAGGTCAGTTTCATTTTTGCAGGATTCCTCTGGAAAACCACTGTAAACGCCAAACCCACTGTAAGAGAGAATGTGTGCATCTGCGTGCAGCAGCTTTGCGGTCTGAGCAGCATAACTTTTTGCAGCGTGTTCCGTTGCAATGGAAAAGGCATCCTCTGGGCTGGCAGCATCAATTCCATATCCGCAGGCGATGGAATCGCCGATAAAGGCGAGATGATGCGGAGCAGGTGGCAGTGGGGAACACGTTCCACCGTCACAGGTGAAGGCAGAAACGCCAAGAATGCCATAGTGTGGTTCAGACAGTTTGCAAATTTGAATTTGCTGGACAGATTCTGACGGGCAGGGAATGGAAATGGTTTTGGTTTCATCCGTGCAGACGAAATCCATCACCATTTTTTCCTGCAAAAAAACTGCAACTCGAACCGAACCAATTGCTTGCAGCGAAACTGTTACCCTTGTGGCAGTTGTGGAACAAGAAACAGTTGCGTTGCTCAGTGCAAGCCAAAGCGTGTCCGTTTCTGGAGCGTAGCGTGTGCCGGGGGAACAGGTGACAGCAGAACGAATTGATTTCATAGAAAAACTCCAATCATAGAAAAATAGTCGCAGGAAACACACTTACAGATTCTTCCAGACATCCCGTTTCAGTTTTAGTAAATCCAGCACATCAATAACAGCATCTTTTTGATAATCGGCAGCTGTACCCTGTGCTTTGGTGAGAGTTGCCTTTTGAATCAGATACTTTTGCAGCAGGACAACATCTGCTGTGTTGACGCTGCCGTCTTGATTGATGTCGCCGAGCAGAATTTCCGGTGATGTTCCGCCATCCAGCGGATAGCTTTTCAAATCTGGCAGTTCGTCCAAGGTGATGCAATATTCACTGTTATAGATTTCTTTCAGGTTTTCCGCAGGGTTGTTCTGTTCGCTGGTCAGGTAGTTCATATACCACGGGCAGAAATACAGCCAGGAAGCCTTGTCTTTCAGCAGGTTTTCCAAGGATGGAATGGTATCGTTTTCCGCCATGGTGACCATTTTTTCACCATCGGTGCTCTGTACCAAGCTGTAAAAGGTAGAGGAAATGGAGCTGAGGTTTGGCTGTCCATCCGCAGCGTTGTATTTATCATAGCCCACAATATCTACAACATCATCGCCCGGATACCAGTCCGGCGAGGTCGAGTAGGTGTAACTGTTCCAAACCCAGATTAAGTTGTCCAAGCCATAAACATTGGTCAGCTGGTCGTAGAGCAGGCGATACAACTGTTTGCAGGGTTCTGCACCCTCTGCACCCCACCAGAACCATGCACCTTCTGCCTCGTGAAGCGGTCGCCAGAGAACAGGAACATCTGCATCTTTCAGCTTTTTCAGCTGCTTTGCAATTTCTGCAATGTCTGCCATAATGACATCGTGTTCCCAAGTGCCTTCTTGCAGAGCGTTGGTAATACTGAACGTGGTGGAATCTGCACTGGCAGATGGCACATAGAATGCCCGTTCTGTACCGCCCTTTTCAGATGGTACTCTCCAGTGCCAAACAACGGTTGCAATTCCCTTGTATTCGTTGACCCATTGAATCGCACGTTCTGAGGCGTTGTCGTCCCAAGTTGCCCCATCAAAATAATTCAGGAAGTCAATGCCCCGAATGGCACACATTTTTCCGGTGGTCTTTTCCAGATATTCAAATTCTGCTTCGTTGTCCTTGATGAAATTGGTCGGGTCTGCATAGAGGTTGTAGTTGTGAGAACCGCAATATTCCTGCTGACCGGAGATAATATGTTTGCCGTACTGGTCGCAGAGATACTGATAAAGCCGTTTGGTGCTGTCAGAGGCATTCGGGTTGGAGAGCTGTCTGGTTGGCTGGAGGTTGGTCAGGGATTCCGATGCAGGAGCAATTTCCAGATAGTCGAACATGGTATAGCCCCAGTATGCCCGAAATGTGATGGTATTTTTTCCGGCTTGCAGCATGACCACACCGCCGGATGTTTCTTCAAAGGTCAGGTTGTGGGAGAAGCTGACTTCACCCTGATTGACACCATTGACATCTAAGTATTGTACTTTTTTGTTGGGGTCGTATGGTTCGCAGTAGCAGACGGTTAATTCATACAGACCGTCTTCCGGAACGGTAACTTCTAGGCTGACAGTTGTTCCTTTTTGGTCAAGATAGGAAAATCCACCGCCGGAAGCGTTGGTCAGGTCGTAATCTTCACCGCTGCCGTCCTCTTCAGTGTTGCCCTTCCAAGTTTCCTGATAGATTTTTCCGCCGCTGGTTGTACCGTTTTCAAATTCATAGCGAACGGATGTTGTGGATGCGGTTTCTGCTGCAACAGTTGGAACAGCAGGAATTCCAGCGAGCGTGCAAGAGCCTGCCAAGAGCATGGCAGCAATGCGGGAGGAATGTGGAAATGACATAAAAAAAGCCCCTTTCAATTTGTAGAATGGTAAAATGGTTGTGGAAAAAACGGATGTAGATTGTCTATATTATACAATTTCCATGGCAGAAAGTCAATATAAATTCTTGCACAAAAAAGCCGTTTCAGCTGCCGAAGCGTAGCCGAAACGGTTTTTCTTTTGAGATTAAGAGGCAAGTGCAGGGGCTTCTTTTTTCATCAACTTCCATTCGATGAAAATCATAATTACAGTGACCGCAGCAGACAGGAAATCTGCAATTGGCCCTGCAAATAAAATGCCATCAATCCCCATAAACAACGGCAGAATCAACAGCGGCGGCAGGAAAAACAAAATCTGTCGGGTGAGTGAAAGAAATGCACCCTTGACCGCCTTGCCGATGGCAGTGAAAAAGGTCGTGGAAATCGGCTGCAAAAAGTCGATGAATGTGAAGAACAGGAATATGCGGAAGAACCGGACGCCAAATTGATAATACTGGTCGCTGCCATCTCCGAACAGGGAGAGAATCGGCTTTGGAAAGAGTTCAAACAGGAAAAATGCAACCACGCATAAAATACCGCCCGTAATCACAGCAATGCGGTAGGCACTCCAAACACGGTCATATTTTTTTGCCCCATAGTTGAAGCTGACAATTGGTTGAATACCTTGTCCCAGTCCGATGACAACAGAAAAAATAATCTGATAAACTTTCATGATAATGCCAGCACTGGCAAGCGGGATAGCATCGCCATAAACAGATAGAGAACCATAGTGTTCCAGCATATTATTTAGGATAATCTGTACAATCATGATGGCAACTTGATTCAGGAACGAAGCCATGCCGATGGCAGCAATTTTCCGAGCATGGGAGAAATGCGGAATGAAATGTTTCATCTGCAAGTCTGTTTTCCGATAGCGGAGCAGGTAAACAAAAACAATCAAGGCAGAAACAACTTGTCCGATAACAGTTGCATAAGCAGCTCCAGCCATGCCCCAATCCAGACCCAATACAAAAATGGCGTCTAAAATGGTATTGATAATCGCACCAGCTAAATTACAGACCATCGTCATTGTTGGGCTGCCGTCTGCACGAATCAAATGACCGCCGCCAGCGGTGATAATCAGTAGCGGAAATCCAAAGGCAGTAATGCGAACATATTCTTCTGCATAGGGCATGACGTTGTCCGGAGCACCGAATAGCCGAAGCAGTGGATTCAGGAAAATCAGGCTGACGGCTGCCAGCAGAACGCCGCTGATGACCAGCATGGAAAAGGCATTGCCGAATGCATAAGCAGCATCTTCTTTTTCACCAGCTCCCATTTTCAAATTGAAACAGGCAGCACCGCCAATGCCGAATAACAATGCCAAAGCAATACAGGATGTGGAAAGCGGAAAGGCAACATTCGTGGCAGCGTTGCCGAGCATACCAACGGCTTGCCCGATGAAAAGTTGGTCAACGATGTTATAGAGTGCACCAACCAGCATGGAAATAATGCTGGGAATCGAGAATTTGAGCATCAATTTGGTGACAGATTCGCTGCCAAGCGGATTGGAAGCGACAGTTGTAGACATAAAAAAACTCCTTTCGGGTGGTAAAAATAAAATCCCCGCAGGGAAGCAGCGGACAAAAGCTAAAAATAAGGCAATTTTGTTGAACCGGATGCAATCGCTTTTCTAGAACGGTTGAAAACGACGGCATCCGGTTTTTGAATGTGGAAACTGCAAGGATTATTGTTTTTCTGGTGGAATCATGGTCAGAGAAATTCTGCCCCGTTTTCCATCTACCTCCAAAACCCACACTTTCACGACTTCGCCCACCTGTACGACTTCCATGGGGTGTTTGATGTAGTGCTTGCAGATTTTAGAGATGTGCACGAGTCCGTCCTCATGAACGCCGACATCTACAAAACAACCGAAATCGGTGATATTGCGGACTGTTCCCATCAGTTCCATGCCCGGCTTCAGGTCTTTCAGTTCCATAATATCACCGCTCCGCAGCAACGGCGGCGGCAGGGATTCTCTTGGATCTCTGCCCGGTTTAGAAAGTTCCTGTAAAATATCGTTCATAGTTGGAACACCAACGCCAGCTTGCTTTGCCAAAGCATCCAGCCCGTAGCGGTCTGCTGCAGCGAGAATTTCCGGATGTGTCTGCGGTGTCATGGCAGACAGCGAGAATCCGCAGGCGTTCAGAATGGCTTCCGCAGCGGCATAGCTTTCCGGATGGACTGCCGTTTGGTCTAATGGGTTAGCAGCGTTTGGGATTCGCAGGAATCCGGCACACTGTTCAAACGTCTTTGCTCCCAACTTGGAAACTTTTTTCAGCTGCTTTCGGTCGGTAAATGCTCCGTTTTCTGTCCGGTAGGCAACAATATTTTTTGCAATAGTGCTGTTAATGCCAGCAACGTGTGAGAGCAGGGAGAATGATGCGGTATTCAAGTCCACACCAACGCCATTGACACAATCTTCTACCACACCATCGAGTGCAGCAGTCAATTCTTTTTTCGGCATATCGTGTTGATATTGCCCCACGCCGATTGCTTGCGGGTCAATCTTGACGAGTTCCGCCAGCGGGTCTTGTAACCGCCGTGCAATCGAAACAGCACTTCTTAGGGAAACATCATATTCCGGTAATTCTTCTGCTGCCAGTTTCGAGGCAGAATAAACGGATGCCCCCGCCTCCGAAACGACCATATAGGCAGCCGGATAAGGGAGTGTTTTCAGCAGGGCAGCCACAACCGATTCTGCTTCTCGGGAAGCAGTACCGTTTCCGATGGCAACCGCTGTAACGTGATGCTTTTGCAACAGTTCTAGAATGATTTTTTTGCCCTGTTCCATGCGAGTTCCTTCGCCGACGGTGATATGTGCAACGCCAGTATCTAAAACTGCACCCGTTTCGTCAACGACTGCCAACTTGCAGCCTGTGCGATAGCCGGGGTCAACGCCTAAAACAATTTGATTTTTGAGCGGTGCTGCCAGCAGCAATTGCCGCAGATTGGCAGCAAATAACTGAATGGCAGCAGCATCAGCGGTTTCGGTTAGATTCTTGCGAATTTCCCGTTCCACTGCCGGAAATAAGAGCCGTTGAAAAGCATCTTCTGCCGCAGCCTGTACCAGCTTCGCCGCCGGACTGTCGTTGTGGACATATTTCCGTACGACAACCGCAGCACCTTTTCCCTCTGGGAGAGAGAGAGTCACTTTCAGGGCGTTTTCCTGTTCACCTCGATTGATGGCAAGAATGCGGTGTCCCTGTAGTTTTTCAATCGGTGCTTGGAAATCATAATAATTGCGGTATGGCGTTTCTGCCTCTTCATCGACTGCACGAGCAGACAGCGTTCCGCTGAGTATGGTAAATTGCCGCATCTGTTTCCGCAAAGCGGCATCGTTTGCCATTTCTTCCGCTAAAATATCCATAGCTCCTTGCAGAGCAGCTGCTACATCCGGCACATCCTGTTCTGGCTGAACAAATGGTTTTGCAGCTTCTTCTGGAATGGTTTCCCAGTTCTGTTCTGCCAGAATGCGAGCCAGCGGTTCTAATCCACGGGCAATCGCTGCGGAGGCTCTGGTTTTCCGCTTGGGGCGGTAGGGGAGATAGAGGTCTTCCACTTCAATGAGCGTTTTTGCAGCTTGAATCTGCTGTTCCAGTTCTGAGGTCAGCTTGTCCTGTGCAGCGATAGCGGAGCAGATTTCCGTTTTTCGCTGTTGGAGTTTACGGAGATATTGCAGCCGGTCATTCAGTTGTCGGAGCAGCTGGTCATCCAGAGAGCCTGTTTTTTCTTTTCGATAACGGGCAATGAATGGGATGGTTTTTCCATCGTCCAGCAGGTCAATGGTGTTTTGAACCTGTTCTTTTCGCAGGTGAAATTCCGTTGCCAGTTGATTGATGATTTCCAAAAAATCGCCTCCTAATTGCAATGGTTGAGGAAAAATTGTTTGCATCGTATCCTTTTTATTATAGCACACAACAGGAGAAAATGCAACAAAAAAACCGACCCTCAACGAAGAGAGTCGGTTTTTCAATTTATAAAAACGGTATCACAAAACACTTTGGAGGGCGTGTATGCAGATGACCGTAGAATCTTTTGCAGCAATCATATGGCACGAACCGCCGAACAGTTATCGAATTTCCAGCCGTCTGTTTGCTGGTACTTTTGGCTGCTTTTTCGGCAAAATCATATAGAGAATGCCGTTTTTGTATTCTGCTTCGATTTGGTCAGCATCAATGCCGGAAATATCGAACCGCCGCTGGTAAGAACCATAGGAGCGTTCCCGACAGATGTAGTGTTCCTTGGATTTGTCAACCTGTTCTTGCTGATGAACAGCAGACAGTGTCAGCGTATCGCCGTTGACATCCAGTTGAATTTCGCCTTTTTCAAAGCCTGGCAATTCGGCTTCCATGATGAACTTGTCATCTTCTTCCCGAATGTCCGTTTTGAAACTGCGGACGGTTTCTTTGCTGACAAAACGGTCATCAAAATCAGAAAATGGGTCTAAAAGGGAAAACGGATCTCGTTCAAATGCGGTCAAGCCATACATAGTAATTCCTCCTCATGTTTGTGAATCAGTAAGTCGATTTATTTGATTTCCAGCCGCTTGCTGGTCGGCGTTTCTGGCTGCTGCTTCGGCAGGGTGATATACAGAATGCCGTTCTTGTATTCTGCATCCAACTTTTCTGCATCAATGCCAGTCAAGTCGAAACTTCTCTGATAAGAGATGTCAGAGCGTTCCTTGCGGATGTAATGCTTCTGTTCATCCTTGTCCTCGGAATCAGCATGATGTTCTGCGGACAGCTTCAAGCAATCGTCTTCCACATCGAGGTGAATTTCGTCTTTCTCGAATCCTGGCAACTCGGCTTCCATCACGAACTTGTCGCCCTCATCTCGAACATCCACTTTGCAGGAACTCAAACCCGTTCCCGCAAAAAAATCATTTTCAAAATCGTGAAATGCATTCAGCAAATCAAAATGTTTCTTTTCAAACGGTGTCATGGTATACATAAAAATTCCTCCCTCTCTATCGTTATCAATCATGCAATCTGTTATTTAACTTCCAGCCGCTTGCTGGTTGGAGTTTCCGGCTGCTGTTTCGGCAGGGTTACATACAGAATGCCGTTCTTGTATTCAGCATCCAGCTTTTCCGCATCAATGCCAGTCAAGTCGAAACTTCTCTGGTAAGACACTTCAGAGCGTTCCTTGCGGATGTAATGCTTCTGTTCATCCTTGTCCTCTGAATCAGCATGATGTTCTGCGGACAGCTTCAAGCAATCGTCTTCCACATCGAGGTGAATTTCGTCTTTCTCGAATCCTGGCAACTCGGCTTCCATCACGAACTTGTCGCCCTCATCCCGAACATCCACTTTGCAGGAACTCAAGCCTGTTCCAGCAAAGAAATCATTTTCAAAATCGTGAAATGCATTCAGCAAATCAAAATGTTTTTTTTCAAACGGTGTCATGGTATACATAAAAATGCCTCCTCAAAAAAGCAGATGGCTCTGCGTTCAAATTCCTGTGGTTTTCTGATTCGTTCTTGCGAATCTTACTAACATTTCCGATACCTTCTCATGGGGCTCATTCCTTTCTTTCATTGTCTATAGGATACTGCTGCTATATGAAAACTGTGTCACACAATTGTGAAAATTAGATGAAATTTAGCGCTCAATAGAAAAGAGTGCTAACAAGTGCAAATAGAGAGTGCTAATATTGAAACTGTCCTCATTCCAAGGTACAGAAACAGAAAAACAGCGTTTTCCCCGAAGAGAAAACGCTGTTGCATGCGAGTGATTTTAGGTTGATGTTGTGATTAGTCGACGCTGAGGATCCACTTTTTCAAGCGTGAGAGATCAATTACATTGATGACACCGTCGCTATTGGAATCTGCTGGCTTTGCCTGTTCAGCGGTCAAAGTTTCTTTGCGAATCAGATACTTTTGCAGCAGAACAACGTCCTGAACATTGACATTTCCGTCCAGATTCACATCACCCAGCCGGAATGTAGGTTCTGTTATGGTCGTGGTTTCTGCCGGTGTTGTAACAGTTGTTGTGGTTGTGGTTTCAGCTGATGTTGTGTCAGTTGTTGTAGTGGTTGTAACCTTTGGTTCTACATTGTCCACGATGGAATAATACGCCGGCTTTGCCTGGAAGTTTTCATCGAACAGCAGCGGAACTCTGGTTGCACGCCAGCTCTGGTCGTCGGTAACGCCCCAGACAACAACAGCAGAAATGCTGTCTGCATAGTCGGTGTAAATATCGAAGATGTCGCTGTACAGCTGAGCCTGCTTTTCCAGACCTGCTTCAGAGGTGTCCGAAGTGGTAATATCCAATTCTGTTACCTGAATATCCAGACCAGTGGAAGCGAACTTGTCGATTGCCTTGCGATAAGTGGAAGCGGTCGGGAAACCAACATCCAAGTGGGACTGCATGCCGATACCATCGATCAAGCCCTTTTCTTTCAGTTCCATTGCCATGTTGTAGATAGCAGTGGTTTTGCCTGGCATGTATTCGTTGAAGTCGTTGTAATAGAGTTTGCAGTTCTTCGGGGCATATTTTCTTGCATACTGGAATGCATATTCAATGAATGAGTTGTCACCGAAAATCCGAACCCATGCAGAACTGTTGGAATCTTCAGACTTGCTAGAGCCAGCCTTTCGAGGATTACCATCATCCAGCCATGCTTCGTTTACAACGTCCCAGGCATAGAATTCAACATCCGGATACTGTGTTGCCAGACCTTCCATGACGTTCTTGATGTAGTTTTCCATTCTCTTGAGCATGGTGTCCTTGTCAACCCAGTCGCCATCATCGGAGAAGTTTTCCTTGAAGAACCAGTCTGGTGTCTGGCTGTGCCATACGAGGGTATGACCACGAACCGGAATCTTATTTTCTCCGCAGTATTTCAGCAGAGCATCTGCCTGTGCGAAGTTGACCTGCGGATTCGTATTGTCGCCGCTTGCCTGCGAAGCAGCCTGATCCAATACATAATCTGGCTTCAGTTCGTTGCCGAAGGTAATGCTTTCATTGAAGTGCTTTTCTACCAGATCCATGAAGGACGGAGAAGCCAGGTTGGAAGCCATAATCGCAGTACCGATTTTGAAGTAGCCATTGTAAACATCCTTGATAGAGGCAATGTCGTCCTGAATCGGAATGATCGGGGCTTCTGCGAGGGTAAAGTCGTCAATATACAGTTTGGATGCATCGTTGCATTCAAAGTAGACATAAACCTTAGAAACTTCGCTGGTAAAGCTGAACTTGATGTTGGAAAATTCTGCCCAGTCGCCGTTAGAAGTTTGGGTTGCCAGATTGCTGTAATGCCGTTCGCCAGCAGCATCGGTATATTCCAGACTCAGCTTGATGCTGTTGTACCATTCTGCCTTTGCGTAAGCACTGACGGTGTATTCTTTGTTTGGTTCGCAGATGTCATCCAGCAAAAGCTGCGGACCATGCCAGTTTTTGCTACGGTCGGATACCATCATGGAAGAAGAACCGCTGTGTGCTTGGCTATCGGTGATGGAAATGGATTCGACACCACCTCTTCCGGTAAACGGTAACGATGCACTGCTGTCTTCGAAATCCGAGCTGTAGATAATGGCACCGGTTTCGGCATCGGCTGCGGTTACGGTTGCAAATGGGATGGATGTGCTGAGCAGCACAGCTCCCAGCAGCCCCGCAAGAACCTTTTTGGCTGTGTGTTGTTTCATAAATGTAAACCTCCCTAAATAGAACAAGAACGTTTCTTGATAGAAAGCAAAGTGATGTTGCTTTCTAAAAAACCAGATGGATTTAGTATACCATATTTTTTCCGAAATGTAAATGCTTTTGGTGTGGAAAGCTTGTATTTTTGTTGAAATTTACTACAACCCAGATGAAAAATATAGCAAGTTGTACAAATGCAGAAACAGAGTCACGCTTTTGAAAAACGGAGCATATGTTGCAGTAAGGGGCGGTCTGGAGGAAAGCAGAGCCGTTCCCAAACGATGGAAAAAAGTGAGGGGTTATTGATGCAATGGAATCATCAGGGAATGGAGTTGGAGTTCCAGCCAGAAATGGCATGGGATCACTTCCATTTATTTGAGGACACACCGCAGCCACCGGAACAAACTGGCATGCGGACACCACTGCCGGAGGAAACGCCAATTGGTATGGCATATGTACCTTATCAGCAGTGGGATACGACTTTTTCAGCGGAGGAAGGCTTTCCGAAGGGAACGATTTTCCCGCAGCTGTACAAACCATTTTGTCCGGGAGGTGAACGGCATGCGTGAACAGGAATTGCTGTTACGGAGTCTACAGCAGTGTGACTTTATGCTGTACGAGTTGCAGTTGTATCTGGATACGCATCCGAACTGCAAGCGGGCGATGGAACAGTACCGGAAACATCTGGAGATGAAGCAGAAAGCAGAAAAGATGTATGTGGAAAAGTATGGTCCGATTCGTCCGAGCCAGTCCAACACAACAGAGCGTTGGAACTGGGTGGATGCACCGTGGCCGTGGGAAAAGGAGGCAAACTGCGATGTGGACGTATGAGAAGAAACTGCAATATCCGGTAAACATTAAAACGCCAAACCCTCGGCTTGCAAAGTTTATTATTTCCCAGCTAGGTGGGCCGGATGGGGAACTTGCCGCTTCGCTGCGATATATGCACCAGCGATATGGCATGAAAAACAATCAGGTCAAAGGAATTTTGACCGACATTGCAACGGAAGAACTGGCACATGTGGAAATGGTATCGGCGATTTTATACCAGCTGACCCGTGACATGACACCGGAACAGATTCTGCAAGACGGCTATGCAGAATATTTTGTAGACCATACTGCTGGCATTTATCCGCAGGGGGCATCTGGTATGCCGTTTACGGCTGCCTATTTCCAGTCAAAGGGCGACCCGATTACAGACCTGACGGAAGACCTTGCAGCGGAACAAAAGGCACGCAGCACTTATGAAAATATTTTACGTCTGTGTGATGACCCAGATGTTCGAGAGCCGATTAAATTTCTCCGGCAACGGGAAATCGTGCATTTCCAGCGGTTCGGAGAGGCAATGCGAATGGTACAGGATGAGTTAAATTCCAAAAACTTTTATTGC
>ERZ773200.1732-NODE-1732-length-17584-cov-3.220378_pt1 | contig 17584 bp, 17 predicted proteins | sample MGYA00581008_ERZ773200 | MGnify/ENA primary metagenome ERZ773200 (study PRJEB29015, sample SAMEA2737770) | human gut metagenome | biome: human gut; feature: human-associated habitat; material: faeces | place: China | collected 2012 ... | reverse complement strand
GTATTGGAACCTGCAAAGATTCCGGTATCAGCAGATGGCGATACATTTGTTGCTAAAAAACTTGTGGTTGACGGAAAAGAGTATGAAGCCACTTGTGTTTCAATGGGAAATCCACACTGTGTGATTTTTACAGAGGGAATTGATGATTTAGATTTGGAAAAAATTGGACCATCTTTTGAAAACCACGAGTTATTTCCGGACCGGATTAACACAGAGTTTGTTGAGGTAATCGATGACCACACGATAAAGATGCGGGTGTGGGAACGCGGTTCCGGGGAGACGATTTCCTGCGGAACAGGCACATGTGCATCCGTTGTAGCGGCTGTTTTAAATGGCTTTTGCAAACGGGGAGAAGAAGTTGAGGTACAGATTCGCGGGGGTAAACTATATGACACGTATTTAGCTAATGGCGAAGTACAGATGAAAGGACCGGCAACGACGGTTTTTGATGGAGAGATTGACGTATGAGATATATCAGTATTGACAGTGCACAGCCCGGAATGATTGTTGGGAAATCCATTTACAATGAGCAGGGCAGCATTTTAGTGAATTACCGGGTCAAATTGACCGAACGGTTAATTTTAAGAATGCGTGATATAGGCTTGGCGGGGTTGTATATTGAAGATGAGATGTCATCAGATATTACAGTAGAAGATTTGATTAGTGACGAATTGGGGGTAAAGGCGACTAAGGCATTGACAAAACTTGATATTGATGCTGCACTTAAAGTGGCAAGTGATATTACGGAAGAGTTAAGCTTAAATGGTGATATTAATGTCAACTTAATCAGTATGCGGACAAACTCAGATTATACTTACAAACATTCGGTAAATGTAGCAGTTTTGTCGGTGCTCACAGGTATCGGAATCGGATTAAAAAAATCGATTCTGAAGGAACTTTCGGCAGCAGGGCTTTTGCATGATATCGGAAAACTTAATTTGCCGCTTGATTTATTGGAAAAGGCAGGTCCGCTTTCTGAGGAAGAGTATGAGACAATGAAAACGCACTCAGAGCTTGGCTATGAAAGACTCAAAGAGAACATTAACATCAGTTCCAAGACGAAAATGGGTGTTTATATGCACCATGAAAATGTAAATGGTTCCGGTTATCCGCTGGGACTGCGCGACGACCAGATTTATATGTTTGCAAAAATCATTCACATTGCGGATGTTTATGATGCGATTACAAGTGAGCGCCCGTATAAAAAAGCGCAGTCACCAAAAGAGGCCATTGAGTTTTTGATGAACAATGCAGGAAAAATGTTCCAGCCCGAATATGTAAAGGCATTCATTACTTACATACCGGTTTATCCAAAGGGACGTAACGTGATATTGTCGGATGGTAACGTTGCGGTCGTGGTAGAGAATCGCCAGTACCATACGCTCTACCCGGTTGTGCGCCGGTTATCCGATGGTGAAACGATTGATTTGGCAGATCAAAATGAGAATCTTAGTGATCCACTTTCGATTTTGGATTTTGAGAGGTAATAAAAAAAGACCCGGGTTCAAAGCGGGATATTTGCGTGAGCAAATATAGCTTTGAACCCGGCTTCTTTTTTTATTTGAGAATGGAGAAGGGAGGGTATTTGAAAAGGGAGTTGACAATGTGCGAAATATGATGTATGTTATGTGCATGATAAAACATTAAAGACGGACTGGCATTGGGTAAATTATATAAAGATGCGATGCAGGTATTGCTGTCAGTGGCAGAAAATGAAACTTGAAGAATGGATTCATACAAAATGGACATAATGGGAAAGTATTGGTTTATAGAGGAGGTGGTTTTTAATGGATATAAAGCAGTTAATTGGTGAAACCACGTATTATGACAAGAAGCTTGCGCTAGAGACAAAAAGACCTAAAAGCTGGTGTAAAAGTATCAGTGCATTTGCAAATTGTTTTGGTGGCAAGCTGGTATTCGGTGTAGCAGATGATGATGAGTTGGTGGGGCTTGCTAATGCAGAAGAAGATGCAGAAAAAATTAGTGAGGCAATTAAAATACATTTAAATCCTATACCAGATGTTAAACTTTCTTTTCAAAAAGATGGAGCAAAGACGTTTATTATTGTAGAAGTAATGAAAGGACAGCAGACGCCATATTATTATGATGGAGATGGGCAGCTTGTTGCATTTATGCGCATAGGAAATGAAAGTGTTCCAGCTACACCGTCCCAGTTAAGAGAGTTAGTACTTCGTGGAAGTGGAGAAAGCTATGATAGTCTGAAATCAAGATATGATTTTAGTGATATGTCTTTTACAAAATTAAAATCGGTATATAAGAAGAGAACAGGAAATACATTTGATGATACAGATTATGAATCTTTTGGTTTGGTTGATGAAAATGGAAATCTTACCAATGCAGGTGCACTTTTGGCAGATGAATCTCCAGTGCGTCACTCTAGATTGTTTTGCACAAGATGGAATGGATTAACTAAGGCATCAGGAATAGTGGATGCACTTGATGATAAGGAATATTCAGGAAGCCTTGTAACTTTATTGCAGTCCGGAACGGAATTCATTAGAAATAATTCAAAGAAGGCATGGCGGAAGGTGGATGATGGCAGAATAGATATGCCTGATTATCCGGAGCGAGCAGTGCTTGAAGGTTTAGTAAATGCTCTGATTCATCGAAGTTATACGGATATAGGAAGTGAAGTTCATATAGATATGTTCGATGATAGAATAGAAATATATTCACCGGGAGGAATGGTAAGTGGTATATCTTTAAAAGGAAAAGATATGTTGAAGATTCCTTCAAAACGAAGGAATCCAATTTTAGCTGATATTTTCAGTCGTTTAAAATACATGGAACGTAGAGGCAGTGGTTTTAAGAAAATTTTGGCAGACTACGAGGAACAGGTAGAATTTGATGAGACGAAGATGCCAGTCTTTGAAGCAGATTATGATGATTTTACATTGACTTTGTATAATTTGAATTATGTCGCTAATTATTTGGCAGAGACTAATGGAGTTGAAGACGGCACTCAAGACGGCACTCAAGGTGGCACTCAAGGTGGCACTCAAGAAAATATACAGACCCAAATTTTTGATATGATAAAAGAAAACGAAAAAATTTCTACATCCGATATTGCCATAAAGCTTGGTATCAGCGTAAGAACAGTAAAAAGAAGAATAAAACAAATGCCAAATGTGTCATATATTGGAAGTGGTTACAGCGGTCACTGGGAGATAGAAAAATAATAAATGGAGGTCGTACTTATAAAGTATGACCTCCATAAAAATTTACCGCTCCTCTTTTTTTGAATCTATTTTTGTTTGAGCATCCGTTATATCTTCTAAATAGTTATCCATTTTTTCATCATATTCTTTGTAATTATACCCATAACTTTCTTCCATTTTATACATATTAGTAACCGTTTCATGTGTACTAGAAATTATTTTTTTTAACTCTAATATATTTTTGTTCTTGGACTTAATACGAGCTAGTTTTGCATATAAATCTTTTTCTTTTCCGACATCTTCTACACATTCATCTAATAAACTTTCAACATAACTGCTACTACTAAATTCTGAAAGTGCGTCATTGAAGTCACTATAAAAAGCCCCTTTTGAATCCTTTGTAAAATCATCTGTTTCATCCGATTCAATATTCCAAATGCAATTATACCACACTTTTCTTTTTTGACTTGTATAATCAAGCCAATATTCATGTATATCTCTTAATGCTTTGGAATAGGTATCACAATAATTATAGAATTGTTCCTCTTGCTTTTTTACTTGCTCTTTCATCAATTTTTCTTCTTTATTTGACTTAATTTGTTTTCCTATAAAAAAAGCTGCCAACCCTATAACCACAAGTATTAAGAAAATAATTAAACTAATTATAATGATTTTTTTTGAGCCTTTTCCTTTCTGCTGTTCTTTTATATGGTCTGTTATGGTTGCTCCACAATTGGGACAAAAAGATACAGTATCACTGATTTTCTTTTTGCATTCAGGACACTTAATTAAACTCATAAAACAATCTCCTTCCGTTATTTTATTTATAAATAATAGCATATGAGTAAAATATGTCAAACCTTGTTGGATTAAAGAATGGGGAAGGGAGGGTTCTTGAAAAGGGAGTTGACAAAAAACAACTTCCCCCTGTTACAAGCTTCTCTTTCCCTTATCCGCAAGCAGAAACATAGAAAAACAGCAAGCTATATTTGCGTGAGCAAATATCCCGCTTGCTGCTTTTTCTATCTTTCTGCGATATTTATCTTCCTGCCTTTTTCAATGCTTTCAATTTACTTCTTTGCCAGAATCCGAGTTTTTCTTCCGGATTGTCAAGCACGTTACGTCCTTTGACGCCCATAATGTAAATTCCGCTGATGACAACTTTTAATTCTTTCTTTACCGGGAGAACCGGGAAGATTTTTTCGTCGCACATCAAAGACATTACTTTTGGTCCGATTTTAGCTTTGACAATCGGTACTTTTGAGCCACGGAGATATTTCGGTGTGTTTTCCAAAACCATCTTTGGAAGACCGGAATCTTTTAATTTCATCCGTTTTTTGTCAATGACAAGAATGGTTGCTGTCTGGGATGCGGCCTGCATCTGTGCCTGCGATTCGTCCTGCTTCTTCTGCATTTTTTTGCCTAAGAAGTAAAGAACGACCATGACAACAACTAATACAATGGCAACAATTGCTAAAATAGTTAAAAAAATATGCATGGTTTGCGATTCCTCCACTTCATAAAAATTTCAAACTGGAACTATTCTATCATGGAATGGGAAAAAAAGAAAGGTTTAGCTGATTTTTTTTCGATTTTCCTCATACATTTCCTCAATAATTCCACGCACGTAAACGCCGAGGTGTTTTTTTGTTTCCTTATCCAGCTCTTCCGGATAAATTGGTTTTCCGTATTCAATCAGGATTTTTCCCTTTTTAATCCAAGGCAGATTATTTTCAAAAATATTTTCGGTGTTGCATAAGCAGACCGGGATAATCGGACATTTTCCCTTGGTGGCAATCTTCATACTGCCTTCTTTAAATTCAAGCAGTGTATCGGTTGCATTTCGGGTTCCCTCCGGTGCAATGTAAATGGAATAGCCGTTTTTTACGAGTGTGATGGCAGATAAAATAACCTGCAGATTCTGTTTTACATCACCACGGTCCATAAACAGACAATTTAAAAAATACATCCACTGTGCGACACAAGGCATTTTCTTAATTTCCATTTTCGAAATAAAAGCGGTCTGATTCGGAACCGTTGCGTAAGCTAAAATGATGTCATAAAAGCTTCGGTGGTTGGCGGCATACATTACCGGTGTGTCTTTCGGAATATTTTCTACGCCAATAATGGTCTTTTTGCAGCCCGAAACAAACATTACAAGATTAAACGCTCCCTTAACAATGACTTGTGCGATGTGGGCTGCCGCACGTGGGCTGATAAGCCGCACAATTGCTTCAATCAGGTACATTGGAAGGCTTAAAATCGTAATAACAACATATAAAATTAAAATAATAATGGTTCTCATACAAGTACCCCTTTTCTATTGATTTGGTGCCGGAGACGGCGGTGAGGTTTCATATTCATCGGGATTCTCCACATCGACTTTCGGTGTATTTTCATCCGCTTTTTGGTTGACACCATATAATTCCTCAAGTGTCAGCTTATTCTTTTTTAAGTAACTGGCATAGCTGACGCCGACATAGCGAATGTGCCATGGTTCGTAAGAATAGCCGGTAAGTTTTGTTTTTCCTTTCGGATAGCGGATAACATAGCCGTATTTGTGAGCATTTTTGGCGAGCCATCTGCCTTCTTTGGTAGAGCCAAAACGCTCGGTCAATAAGCAGCCTACCGAACTGGCAGAAACATCAATTGTAAGACCTGTTTGGTGCTCGCTGCTGCCGGGTTTTGCGGATAAAGAATCCGTCGCTTTTTTTCCATGCAGTGCAACGTTTCTTGAGTAAATGGATTTCTGGCGTTCATACGAACGGTAGCCCGAAACACCATATAAAATAATGCCCATTTTCTCGGCGGCCCGAAACATTTTTGACAGTGCTTTGGATGCAACACGCCGCATTTTTCGTTTGTCGTCGTGTGAGTTCGAACTGAATCGAACGGAAATCTCGACCAAATCTTTTGGTACATAGGTCGATGGCAGCAGATAGTCGCGGCTTACAAGTGCCGTGTAACTGCCGGGTACTACATCTAAGGGAACCGTAACATTGTTTGTTGTAATGCTCTCAAGGTTTGAGGGAAGTAAAGGTGGCTCAGTCGGTTCCGGTTTTGTCGCAGATGGTGTTGTCACACGGGGCGTGGAAATGGAATCGGACGTTGTTTGTAAGTGCGTCTGTCTCCAGTAATAAATTCCTGCCACGGTGACAAAGAATACTGCGAAAATCAAAAGTATTCGCTTCATAAGTGTCTCTATCCTCAAATAACTGAATATTATCGTGTAAGCACGAAATTTTTATCCTAATATTACAATTATACCCTTATAAAGCGTAAAAATCAATGCCTCAAGGCATTTTTAGAACAGTGTATGGTTCACTTTTTTGAGTGCTCCGTATAAAATCATGCCGAGTAAATAACAGGAAATAATTTCTCCTGCGCCAACGGTTGCTATCATAAAAGGAAATGCGTCTGTTGCACCATAGGCAAAACGAAGGACAAATGGCACAATAATCATATTGGAAACAATTGGCGGAATTGGCACCAGCCATGTATGGCGGCGAAGTGCATACGAGCCGAGTGCACCGATTAAGGTAGCAACGCTTCCGAAAATAATATCGAGAAGAACACACCCGGTCAGGGTATTGCTCAATAGACATCCGATGACAAGTCCCGGAATTGCTGCCGGTGTAAAGGCTGGCAGTATGGTTAATGCTTCGGAAACACGAACTTGAATAACGCCGCTTGCAAAGGCGCTGAATACGTAAGTCAACACGACATAGAGGGCAGCGATAACGGCTGCCTGACAGATAAATACTAATTTTTTGTTTTTCATTTTTTTCTCTCCTTAGTTTTGTTTAATGAGTGGATGGTTTCGAACACTCAGTCAAAGCAGACCAATTTCTACTAGGCATTGGCTGCTTTTTCAGCCTCATAGGCTTCTCTGACTGCATGAGCCAGCTGGTCGCCACAGGAAGTGCCTTTAAATCCACATTGGATGCCGGATAATTTGTTTGAAATTTCATCTACGGTTAATCCATCAACCAGTGCAGGAATGGCTTTCAAATTTCCATCACAGCCACCATAAAACTTTACATTTGTGATAACGTCACCATTAATTTCCAAATCAATCTGTTTGGAACAAGTACCTTTTGTATAATAGGTGTAATTCATTATCCTTCCCTCCTTTCCTTCGCTCTACATTGTAGCGAAAATATGCTTGTTTGTCAAAGGAAAAAGCGGTATAATATGTTTGGGTGATAACGTGAAAATTCCTGAACAGGTAAAATCGATTATTGAGACATTAGAAGAAAATGGTTACGAGGCATATGCCGTGGGAGGCTGTGTCCGCGACACACTTTTGGGGCGCGTACCGGATGACTGGGATATTACAACGTCTGCGAATCCGATACAGGTGAAAGCCCTTTTTCGGCGTACCATTGATACGGGAATCCAGCATGGAACCGTGACGGTTATGATTGGTGATGACGGTTATGAAGTGACAACCTACCGCATGGACGGCGAATATGAAGACCACCGTCACCCGAAAGAAGTTTTATTTACGCCCAATTTGAATGAAGATTTAAAACGCCGTGATTTTACAATTAATGCGATGGCGTATAATCCGCGTGTTGGAATCGTAGATTTATATGGAGGGCGTGAAGATTTAGAAAAAAAAGTAATCCGTTGTGTCGGTGAGGCAAATGAGCGGTTTGATGAAGATGCACTCCGAATGCTGCGAGGGATTCGGTTTGCCGGACAGCTTCAGTTTGAACTGGAAGAAAAAACATTTTTGGCAATAAAGGAAAAAGCACCGACTTTGGTAAATGTGAGTGCCGAGAGAATCCGCACCGAACTTACCAAGCTTATTGTTTCAAAGGGAAGTGACAAATTACTGCTTGCCGTAGAGACGGGATTAAGCGCATATTTTCTGCCGGAACTTGAAAAAATGCTTGCTACAACGCAGGAAAATCCACATCACTGTTTTGATGTCGGACATCATTCGTTAGCGGCCATTTCTCATATTAATGATTTGGGAGAGCAGGCGGGATTTCGCACAAAAGAGCGGGTAATGTTAGCTTATGCTGCGCTTCTTCATGATGTGGCAAAACCGGACTGCAAGCAGGTTGATGACGAAGGAATTGCCCATTTTTATAAACATCCGGAGTACGGAGCTAAGAAGGCGAGGGGAATTCTCCGCCGGTTAAAATTTGATAATGAAACCGTGGCAACGGTAACGACGTTAATTCGTTATCACGACAGACGTCATGAAAACTGCGTTTTGTCAGATGAGCCGCAGCCGAGAAAAGCAAAGCAGGCGATGCGGCGGTTGATGAATCAGGCAGGGACGGATTTAATGCCGCTTTTGTTTACTTTACAGCAGGCGGATTTGTTGTCACAGAGTGAATATAAACAGAAGGAAAAATTGATGCGCTTAGAGGCTGCGAAGCGCTGCTATCGGGAAATATGCGAGGCGGGCGAGGCAGTCTGTGTGAAAGATTTGACAATTGGTGGCCGTGAGTTGATACAGATGGGGATGACACCGGGACCGGCAATTGGCGAAATGTTGCAACAGTTATTGGAGCATGTGTTGGCGCATCCGGAAGATAACGAGAAAGAGAAACTGCTCTTTTTAGCGAAAGAGTGGAAAAAATAAACGGAGAGGGAGTGATTCGATGTTTCATAATAGTCGAAAAGCGATTGGTGTGTTTTTGGAGCGTTCTGCGAGCGAATTTCAAAATCGCCTATGTCAGGGAATTATTACCGGGGCAAAGGAACTTGGTTATAATGTTGCTGTGTTTTCCGATTATGGTAATTATGGACAGAACCACCGCTATTTTATCGGAGATCAGACATTGTGGGAATTGCCGCCTTACGAAGAGTTAGACGGTGTTGTTTTAGCGCTTGATACGATGGAGGAAATCGACAGCAGAGAGCATGTTATTAAGAACATAAGAGAGCGCTGCCATTGTCCGATTATCAGTATCCGCGAACTTTTGGTCGGAGCAAATAATCTGCTTGTGGATAACGGCAGCTGTATGGAAGGGCTGATTGACCATTTTGTCAAAGAACATGGGATGAAAAAACTGTGTTTTATGACAGGACCAAAAGACCACTGGGATGCACAGGAGAGGCTTCTTTGTTTTAAACGTAAAATGGATGAATATGGACTTTCCTATGGTGAGCATCAGGTTTTTTATGGAGATTTTTGGAAAAATAAAGGTAAAGAGGCATGTGACTGGTTTTTGGCAGAGGGTGAGTCGCAGCCGGAGGGAATTATCTGCGCCAATGATTATATGGCGACAGCCGTTGCCAGTGAACTTATTCGACGTGGGTATCGTATTCCTCAGGATATTGCGGTGAGTGGGTACGACGGTATGCGCAGTTCTCTCGCATTTACACCATGTATTACGACGGCAACGGTTCCGTTTTTTGAAATGGGCAGGCGGGCAGTACAAATTATTGATAAAAAGCAGGATTGCCCGGAAAAAGTGGAGAATGTTTTTTTTGATGCTGTTTTGCAGCCGAGGGAATCATGTGGCTGTATGGCAAGTGAGGGACAGGAGATCATGACCATCCGCCGGCGTATGTATGAGACTGAAAACATTAGCCAGAACCGTGAAATGCAGTTTCATTTTATGTCGATTCATATGAGTGAATGTCATACGATTGATGAAGTCGGACAGAAAATCGGACGTTATATTTATAATATTGAAGGCTTTAAAGATTACTGCATGTGTTTGTGTGAGGGCTGGCTGGAAAAAAAAGAGTTCAAAGGCTTTACCGATAAAATGGAAATGCCGATTGCTATTCGTAATCGGGAAAATATCAGCCCAACGAGAGAACATTTTGACCGCAGAGAACTGATTCCTAAATGCATGAGCAGCGAAGAGCCGCAGATGTGGTTTTTGGCACCGCTTCATTTTCAGGATTTATGTTTTGGCTATGAGGCGCTGCAATTTATAGATGTCGAAACAACGGGACGGCTGTATATGTATTGGAACATTATTATCGGCAATCTTCTTCAGGACATCATGACATATCAGAAAATGCAGAAACTTGTTGTAAAACTGGAAGAAATGTATGACCGCGATTCGCTGACCGGGATGTACAACCGACGCGGTTTTGAGAACCGCGGGAATCCGATGTTTGAAAAGGCAAAAGAGGAAGGAAAACAGATTTTCCTTGCGATTATCGATATGGATGGCATGAAACAGATTAACGACAATTATGGTCACATAGAAGGCGATTATGCATTGAAAAAAGTGCGCGAAGCGATTCATCATGCATGTCCGGATGCGGTGATTCAGGCACGCACCGGTGGTGATGAATTTGAAATTATTGCCGAAGATATTGCAGAAAATGAGGGGGTTCATTATCTGGAAGAATTGGTTGCTTATCTGGATGCGTTCAATGAGAGTGGCGGTAAAGAATATGATATTCACGCCAGTTATGGGTATGCCTGCCGCGTTCCTTCGCAGCAGGATACCATGGAAATTTTCATTAAAGAAAGTGATGAAATCATGTATCGGAATAAAGTAATTAATAAAATTAACCGTGGCGAGGCGTTACGATAACTCGTCAGCAAATGGGGCGATACTTCTTTTGAGTACGCCCTTTAATTGTGCAATCATCGTGCCATAGTTGACAATTGGGACATTCTGGTCTTTTGCTTCAGCGATGCGAAATGCCATTTCCCGCTTGCTTAAGGTGCATCCGCCACAGTGGACAATCAGCCGGTACGGACTCAAATTTTCCGGAAATCCACCGCCGCTTGATGTGGCAAAGTTTAATTTTTTACCGGTGTACTCGGAAATCCAGCGTGGAAGTTTTACCGTTCCAATGTCATCGCACTGTCTATGGTGTGTACATCCCTCTGCCATCAGAATTGTGTCGCCGTCTTTTAATTTATCAAGCATTTTTACTCCATCAATCTGTGTCTGCAAATCTCCCTTATAGCGGGAAAAAAGAATCGAGAAAGAAGTAAGAGGAATGTTTTTTGGCGTGTCTTTTGATACACTTGCAAATGCCTGGGAGTCCGTAATGACAAGTTTTGGCGGCTGGCCCAGCTTTTTCAAAGTGTCTGCAAGTTCGGTATCCCGGCATACAATAGCGGTCGCTCCGGATTCCAGCACATCTCGAATTACCTGCTGCTGCGGCAGAATCAGACGTCCCTTTGGTGCCGCAGAGTCAATCGGAACGACAAGAACGACAAAATCGAGTGGGGAGAGCAAATCACCAACGATTTTTCCGGTCTGGTCATCTGTCGGCAGTTTTGTCGTCATAAGTTCTTTCAATTCATGAATGTGATACCCTGTTTTGGAACTAACACATAAATCTCCATATGCCTGAATTGCTGCTTCATTTCCAGCCCATAAATCCTGTTTGTTCAACACAACAATTGAAGGAATATTTTTCTTTTTCGTCAGGGCAAGAATCTGGTGCTCAAAAGAAAAATCTTTTGCTGCCTCGTTTCCATCGGCAACAATTAACGCCAGGTCCGTTTTATTTAAAACGCTTCGCGCCTTTTTGATGCGCTCTTCGCCCAACACGCCTTCATCGTCAAGTCCCGGTGTGTCGATTAGCATAACCGGACCAAGCGGTAAAATTTCCATTGCCTTGTAAACCGGGTCAGTTGTGGTTCCCAGTACATCGGATACAATGGCTAAGGCCTGGCCGGTTATGGCGTTAATGAGACTTGATTTTCCGGCATTTCGCCGTCCAAATAAAGCAATGTGGATTCGTTCTCCCTTTGGTGTTGTGTTCATTGACATAATCTGTCATCCTTTCTTAAAAAGGCGGTATCTTGTAAGATAACCGCCTTTGGTCTGCTATAATAACTGTTTATTATTTGTAAAGAGTGATGCTTCCGATAATCGGAAGTTTCTTTGGCTCGCCGGAGCAGGCATTTACAATGCCGACAATAGCAAATGCTAAACAAACCAATCCAATCAGTCCGGTTATAAGTGTTCCCACAAAGGATAAGATTCCGAAGCTTGTAACAGAGATTACAAAGGAAATACCATTTCCAATTATGTTAAGTGCTACACTGAAAATAAAAAGCACAATTCCCTGATTTGTATGGAATCTTGCGTATTGTGAATCTTTTGCTGCAAGTAGCGGAATCAGGAAAAGAATTCCGAAATAAGCTAAAATCCCCATAACTTTGTTGTTTTCTACATCCTCTGAATTAAAAACAATGTTTTCTTCGTTCATTCGATAAACTCCTTTCGTTTCTGTTTTAGCAGAAATTGGTTTCGCATGGTACTATCATAGCTTATGTGGGGGGGATTTTCAAGGGGTGTTATTTTTTTGTTTTCCGTAATTCAGTAGAAAAACTTTGCGTCTCGTGGGCGCTCTCGCTCGTTGAGTGCGTAGCGGTATGGGCACTGAAACTACCAGTGCCACATACCGACGTACTCAAAACCCACTTGTCACAAAGCTTTTCTACTGAATTACGGAAAACAAAAAAAGATAACGCATCATATGGGGAAGGCAGGGTTGGAGCCAATTAATCTTCGCAGAATAGAGGGTCCATCGAAACTTATGCAACCTAAATCTTTACAAAAAAGCAAAAAGAGTTGCATCCGTTTTAAAATGAAGCGAAAAAAAACAACCAAAAAGAAAAAATTAGCAGAAAGGGTTGCATATAACCTGCGATTTTCCTTGATTAGGCTTAATTATAAGGCAAAAATGCAACTCTATGAGGCAAAACAAGCAAAAAGAGTTGTCACAGAACCAATAAACACACCTAGAACAAAAAAGATTAATGGCAGTTTCTTCGGTTTCCGTAATCTAGGAGAAGGGCTTTGTGACGAGTGGGCGCAAAGCCCTTCTCCTAGATTACGGAAACCAAAAAAAGTACCATCCCCCCCTTGTGAACCCCCCTCTTTTATGCTACAATAAATATATCAATAAAAGGAGGGGAATCATGGAACAGTTTTTGACGGATGATGATCTCCTTGGACTGTTAGAGGAACTCGATCAGGAGGACGCTGAGATTGAAGAATTAGAATTTGAGATGGAGATGGAAGCCTCTAACCGCAGATACGAGGAGATTATTCAGAAACACCGTATGGTTTAAAGAAGCACTTTCGATTATGAGAGTGCTTCTTTTTCGACACAGATCAATCGTGTATTCATAAAATTTCTAAGAGTTTGTTTTGGGGAAAGAAAAAAGGAGGTTTTTTTGATGATACGAGAGGCAAAGACTGAAAACGGATGGGTGCGCGGAATTGAAGCAGCGGATCCTAGAATTACTGTATTTAAGGGAATCCCATTTGCAGCACCACCAATTGGAGAAAATCGCTGGCGTGCACCGCAGCCGGCAGCTGACTGGGAGGGAGTTAGGGATGCATCTCGATTTGCACCGATTTCCATGCAGAGCATACCGGGACTTGGAACAGACGTGTATTGCAAAGAGTGGCATGTAGATCCGGAGATTCCTATGGACGAAGACTGTTTGTACCTGAATGTGTGGACAAGTGCAAAGACTGTAGATGAAAAACAGCCGGTTTTAGTATGGTATTTTGGCGGCGGGCTGCAGTGGGGTTATCCATCCGAAATGGAATTTGATGGAGAGCGGCTTGCTAAAAGAGGTGTCGTTGTTGTGACAGTAAATTACCGTATCAACTGTTTTGGATTTCTTGCTCATAAAAATTTGACCAAAGAGGCACCGGAAGCACCGACAAACTTTGGAAATCTTGACCAGCAGGCAGGGCTTCGTTGGGTTGTACGAAATATTGCGTCATTTGGCGGCGACCCGGAACAGATTACCATTGCCGGACAGTCGGCGGGGGCAGGGAGCGTACTGACTCAGATGACCTGTCCGGATAACTTTGGTTTGTTTCAGCGTGCAGTGATTATGAGCGGCATGATTCGAAGCCCATATGCTGAAGAGGGAATGGGAATTCCGCCATCGTTAGATGAGGCAGAGAAACTTGGTGAGAAATTTTTCGATTATCTTGGTGTGAAGACTCTGGCAGAGGCCAGGCAGCTGGATGCAAAATATATTCGTGATTGTTATGATAAATTTATGTATGAAAATGAAATTATGGTAACGTCAAAGGATAATAATATTTGTATCGGCGATCCGATTCGTTTGTTTGCGCAAGGGAAATATGCCGGTGTGCCTGTTCTTGCCGGAAATACGGAAGATGAGTTTCCATTTATGGTTGATGCGCAGAATGAAGAAGAACTTGAGAAGAAGGCAAGTGCTTGGTTTTGCAAAAAAGCGGAAGAGTTTCTTGCAATACCACAAGTGCATGAGCAAACGAAAGATGGTTATGCGCCCGTTAGCGGTATGGAACTTATGACAAAGGCCGCATTTCTTCTAAATGAAAAAAGTGTGAAGCCTGCAAACTGTTATTATTATCGTTTTGCACCGGATATACCGGGAGAGGATCATCCAGGAACATTTCATTCCGTTGATTTGTGGTTTTTCTTTGAAACACTTGCCAAATGCTGGCGGCCATTTGTTGGCAGGCATTATGATTTAGCCAGACAAATGTGTAATTATTGGGCGAATTTTATCAAATACGGTGATCCAAATGGAACAGATGATGACGGAAAGGTTCTTCCAAAATGGAATCCGTATCAGGAAAATGACCGGGCAGAAATGGTGTTTACTGCACAAGGTGCAAAATCCGGAAATGAAAAAAATTCAAAGCTGATGGAGTTCCTTCTTAGTGACAGAATAGAACGAATGAAATAAAAAAGGCTGTCTGCTCTGACGATTGTTATATCGCAGAACAGGCAGTCTTTTTTTGGCATAAGCCACTTGATAAAATTTGAGTTTGAGAAACCTGTTTGCTATTATCGATGTTCAATATGATAAGCCCATGCTGTGATTGGACCGATAACAGCAATGCAAATAATTGTTTTAATTGCAAATATCATGGTTACGTCCTCCTTTCCCGACTTCTATGAAATCAGAAAAGGACCTGACGGTAGGTTTCTCCGTTTTGATTATGTATGTATCGTATCAAAAAATTTCTTAGATGATTGTCTTTTCTCTGCCGCCTGAGTCTTTGCAGAAAAACGAACTGCCAAAGGGCGAAACAAAGACCTAAAACGGAAAACCAAAGTTCCGGAATCGGCAGCCGGAAAGGAATCCGGTTTGATACACGAATTCTGGAAAGAAAGGATAATGGTTGTCCCTCTTTGCCGGCAGAAAGAACCCATCCGGAAAATGGGATGGAATCATTTGTGCCAATCTGTGTCTGCACCGGCTGCAATGACTGGTCTAATTCGTGGCTGCATGAGAAAATATTTCTGTCAAAAAGTGCCTTTTGAGGCAGAAACGATAAAAAAATGGCAAGGCAAAGGCTAAGCCACAAAAAAGTGGCATGTTTATGTAGATATTTGCCTTTTATACCTTGCCTAAACATATCAAAATCCTCACTTATTTTTTAAACTTTTTCACGCCGGCATTTAATTAAACCAATCACTCCAACGACTGTAGGAAGAGCCTTCAACAAACGTAAATACTTCTGTTGGCATTACAGCATTGAAAAGTGCTGCGAATATGACAAACAAAATATATAATACAACATACGTGCCGCCGACAATCAGGAAAGCACGGTTTGCGTTCACTTCAAAATTCTTCTCTACGGCAAGGATGCTTAAGAAAGCAGCAATGATTTCACCGAGGAAGAAGAAAAACATACCAATCTGTACGCTTGCCATGCCAAGTAAAAGACCGATAAAAGTCAGTGGCAGGCATACGAAACAGCGAATGGATGCTGTTGCCAGTGCGGATTTAAAAGTAACGTTAGCTTTCACTGCTTTTCCGATACCAAGATACATTCCCATTGCTGCTGCGGAGAGAGCAATCGAGAAGAAGAAGGTAAAGAAAAAGGAAATCACAAGGCTTATTGCGGAATTATGTTCAAGTCCTACACCGTAGTTTGTCAAAGCAAATAATCCGCTGAAAAGTGCCTGTGCGGCAATTAAAATCAATGCGGCAAGCCAGCTCTCTTTTTTTGCAAGAGCAGAAGCGGCTTCTGCCGGTTTTTTCCAAACAGTTTTCAACGCTGTAACCAAATTTTCAAAGCCCTGTTTAATTTCACGTGAACTCTGACTTGGTGCAGCCTGTACCGGTGCTGGTGTAGGAGCCGGAGCCGGTGTTGGTGCAGCCTGTGGCGGTGTTACCGGATTCGGAGCAACGGGCGTTGGTGTTGGAGCAGCAGGTGCCGGATTTGGCGCTGCCTGTGCAGTGCAGTTACAAACTTCGCCTTCCTGAAGTGGACGGCCACATTGTGTACAAAAGTTTCCCATATAAATATTTCCTCCAATTTTTAATTGATTAGTTAGGTGAGACCTATAAAATAAATCTAATATCAATATATCATTGAACATCGGGAGTTTCAAGTTTTTTCTTTGAGCCAGCCGTTAATTTGCCTCTCTAAAACGGGAAAAGAAGTTGGTCCGGTATCCAATAAAAATGTGTGGAAGAGAAGCGGACTGTAATATTTTCCGGCTGCTTTTTGAAACGTATCACGAATCCGGCAGATTTCCAGGTAACCAATCGTGTAAGGCAGGTAACTGCCGGGCGAGTCAATAATCGTTTCATAAATGGCTCTGGCATTATCTGTTGTTACAATCCCATGATTTGAAAGAAAATCGGAAAGTTTTTTCCGGTTCCAGTGTTTTGCATGAATGCCAATGTCGCAGAGCGCATACAGGCAGTGGGTGGAAATGGCATTGTTCTGCAAAATATCGATTTCCTCTTTCGTGGCATCTAAAAATTGGTAAGAATAGATTTCTGCATAGGTGGCGTAGCCTTCTGTGTATGCCGGAAAATTAAGGACATAACGCAGGGGATGCTTATTTTTTTCGCGAAAATAACAGTTCTGAAATAAGTGCCCCGGATAGCCTTCATGTGCCAGCGTAGCATATAAATTCTGATGGCGATACTTTGCGGCATGATTGATGTAAATCACATTGGCGGCGGGCTCATCGATGGGCGGGGTGAGGTAAAAGGCGGGACTTAAAAAGTTTTCTAACGAGGAATCAACGGCGCGGATGTGACAGGTCTGTTTTTTCAGTGCAGGAAAATCCGTGCGGATATTTCTCTTTAAATGAGTAAGAATCGATTTTGGCTCTTCATATTTTGAAGTGTGCTTTTCGCAGGTCAAAAAGGACGAAGGTGACGTGGCGGCAAGGGTGGCAAGTTTTTGTTCGGATTCGCTTAGTTTTTTTGTCAGCATTTGAAATAAGGAATCCGGTGAAGATATTGTGCCGGTTTTTTCTTTTACCAGATATTCATAATAAGCACGGCCGCCTGTGTATGCGGCGAGGGCACCATCATTTGGAGCAAAGGGCAAAAGTTTACCTAATTCGGCAATTAGATTTTTATAGGCGGGGAAAAGCGAGTGAGAGAGAAGTTTCCTATGTTTTTCTAACCGCTCTTTCTTTTCGGAAGCAGAGAAAAAAGAGGCGGAATTTATGGATTTTTC
>ERZ773200.1725-NODE-1725-length-17651-cov-31.201012_pt1 | contig 17651 bp, 10 predicted proteins | sample MGYA00581008_ERZ773200 | MGnify/ENA primary metagenome ERZ773200 (study PRJEB29015, sample SAMEA2737770) | human gut metagenome | biome: human gut; feature: human-associated habitat; material: faeces | place: China | collected 2012 ... | reverse complement strand
ATTTCCCTGTTAGGGTCAACTTCATTCTCTTCTTGGGCACCAGGAAGCGGGGCACTACTGTTTGCTGAATCTTCTGTGGTAGTTGTGTCAGGGAGCACGTTTGTATCAGGAGAGGGGACCGGAACGTCTGTTCCCCCACTAGTCACTAGAAAGATCGCTCCTAATACGCCACCCAATACCACGACAAATATGATAATTAACTTAATTGCTTTCATCACTTTTATGTTATTGATTAATATGACTATCTAACACTAATTGAGTTCAAATTTGTCTTTTTAAACACCATGTAAGACTTTGCCTATCAACGGTTTTCGTGTTGGACCTTCTTGTGTTGTTGAAGTTTTTCGTACGAGGAAAAGGAATCATCACATTTATCACAAGCATACTCGGATGCATTTCCACCCGTTGACGACTTGTGCTTGGCTTTCATGTGGTGTTTAAGATCCGTATTCGTATTAAACCACATGGATGGTCCACACTTTTCACAAGTAAACTTGCGTTGGGTATTACCTGTTGATGATTTCGTCGTTTCCGTTTGTGTATTTTCCGTCTTGTCTATTTCCCTGTTAGGGTCAACTTCATTCTCTTCTTGGGCACCAGGAAGCGGGGCACAAATGTTTGCCGTATTTTCTATGGTAGTTGAGTCTGTGCCTTCTCCCGACACATTATATAGCTTCGCTATATCCTCAAAGCTCTTTAAATTTTTACAGCTATCTTTAAACAATATTTTACTTTTATCATTCTCCACTATCTTCTGCAAAACCTCTCCATGATCATTGTTCAATTTAAAGTCGTTAGGATTGTTTACTACCTTTTCTATAGACTTGACATCTCCTTGTCGAATAAATCCTATTACTTTGTGATAATCATCCAGGCGCTGGCAAGTTTCAGGAAAATTCTTCGTACTTTGGTCATACGTATCAATCGTTTTTTTATTGTTTTGGTATACAACATACAAGGAATCTACCTTTGAGAACTTTAAATCTTTAGTCTTAAGTAAACTATTCACTTCGGACAGGAAAGGCTCAACATCTTTTTCCGTGATAGTCCTCTGTTCAGTAGTAGGGTCCGTTTCCTCATCCAATGTATTATATAGAACAAAACTAAGCCCGCCTAATACTAACGCCATCATAGTGACCAAGACGCACACAAGCGGCTTCCTGTAGCGATCCGTAAACGGCCTGTGTATATTGAAGAAAGTTGCCTCAACCGATTTCTGATTTGGTTTTATCTCATCCGTTTTCCAGACCTCGTTCTTAATGGAACACGTAAGGTAGAAGTCGAATGGCGGAATATCCTTAGCCATAATTGTGAAGGAACCCTTATGCGATTTTGGGTGCGCCACCCTCTCAAGACGTACGCGTTTTTGAGGAAGGACAACTTTGTGGTCTGTACAGTTTTTTGCTTGAAGATCGACAGAACGAATTCCTCTCAAATCTTTGTCTTCAGGAAATGTCACATTCACTGTCAGATCATCTGCAGGTGAGGGGAAGAGCCGCTTCCTTTGGGTCACCTTCACTTGGAGTCCTCTTTCATTCAATTTCTGATCTTCGACTACATATTCGCTTCGTGGAGTCGTATCAACTTGTATGCCACCATACTTCAAAGCCGCGATCTCTTTCCCTTGCAGCGCAATCACCAATCTCTCCTTAGAAACGACAATTGTTATCGGAGTATTAGAAGAGAGGAGTGTCACCTTCAACTCCCATGGATTTCTAATGAAATAGTCTTCGTATTCTTTTGGGGAAATAGCCAAAAAGACTTTCTTTTCCTTGGGGGTTCCCCATGATTCCGTTTCCACGCTCACTCTTTCCTGCACCGTGTCGAGGACTACCCCCTCGTGACTCACATTGCCATCTATCAGGTCTTGAATGGAGAACACAAAAGAGAGATCCTCATAGTATAGCGGCGATTTGCTACGGCATATTATTTTGAGCCTTTCATTTAAGTTGCAACAATTGCCCTGCGGTTGTCCATCTACTATCAGCTCGTATTTCTTGGGCCTTGGTATTTGGATATTGCTGATAGGGACATAGCTTGTCGTATGGACAGTTGTCGCTACGACCACCTCTTTGAACTTGTCAAACTCTGGGTAGTTGATATCCTGAAAGAGTTCTTTGATTTTCTCTTCAGTTTCCACTATGTATCCCACCGGACCATTGGGTGTCATAACCCTATCGGGTGTACGGAAACAGGTAAGCGTAAACTTGCCCACCACCTCGTCCAGCACATGTCCATCAATTTTACTTGCGTTGTATTCGTAGGTTTCACGCACAGGATCCTTGCAGGTCATGCATTTTTTCAAGAACTCGTCTTTGAGCGCACACAGGACATCATAGGGTGTGTACCCACCCTCCAATTTGTAATTTTTGGGGATGGAAATGGCTATGACCAGCGAGCCGATTCTAAAAGCGCCCGAGCTTCTGACATTGTTCTTGACCAGTTTATATACCGTTTGCGTCTGATAGGTCGTGATGGTAAAAAAGAAAGAATTCTTGTCAAAGCCGACATAAAACTGGTCTTCGACGACAAAGCTAGGGTTGTTCAACAAGAGTATGGGACCGAATCCACCGCTGGACTCGGGATTACCACACACCTTGACAGAAATATTGTGATTATATGCCATACTATCTATTGCTATTGATTCACCACTTTTTTGAACTTATCCCAAAATGTATTTCTTTTTGTCGGGTGAATCGAGTTTTCTATTGCTCGTATTAACTTATCCGAATCAGCCTGCTCGTACTCGTACAAGCCGCCCACATAGAAGGAACCAAGGCTGAACGTATATAGATTGGGACAGAACCTGTTGTTGCTATTGATATTATACTCTTTGCACAACTGGAGCAAGGGACTCAAGATGAGATTGCCAAATCTGTTTTGAAAAATCTCATACGCCTTTTCCTCGCGCTCTATCGGATCGCCCAACGTGTCCGCCTTAGTCATGATGATATGGATCGAGTCCACCTTCTTCATGATCTCGCTATTGTTGGGGTCTTGAAACAAGTTGACCATCTTCTGAATGAGGACTCTTTGGTTGACCGCACAAGTCTCCATCGAGACCATTCGTTCCCCTGTCTCCTCGTCGAATCCTACTAATACCTCACGAGAGAATCTCACAACATTGACAGTAGGGTCGATAATGAGAAAGAAGGCTTTGCGATTGGCGTTTTTCAAGAGTTCGGTAGCGCCGCTACCCATTTCCTCGAAGGTGAAGATATGATCTGGATTGTTTGCTATACCAAAAGCAAACTCCTCGCCCGACATTTCAACCAAATTTACCTTGTAGTCTATATTCTGCTGACCCGAGGGGCAAATCGTGGCTTCCAGCGTCGTGACAAAAGAGCCTGGCGTTCGGGGCACCGTTATTCCCACGTCGGTGTACTGCTGGAGCGCCGAGGCATAATCGCCACCACCCGAAGCCAAGTTGATATGAAGAGAATCGGAACGAGACAAACCCATCAGCACACAGGTTTTGCCCGTAGAGGGGATGCCAAAGAAGAAAACATCCGTGAAGCCCTCTTTACACTCCGCCCGCGACTCCGCTATCGCCCGGTTGATATCGGGAAGGTCGTAGGTGATATCATTGCTCCGAAGTGTTTCCAAAACATTTTCGGTCATGACGTTCGCCATGATCAGCTCGTTGTCTGTCACCACATGCTCGATCAAAAGGCGCTTCAGCCTTTCTGCATCGTAGTTATTGGGACGGTCTCTCATCTGTCCGATTTCCTCCTGCTTCAGACGCATCAACATCAGTTTGGCCTGATGGGAGAAGGGCGATGTGCGATTGTTGCGTAGATAGGTAGATACCTCAAAAATATCATTAGTACCCTTCACATTGTCCCACTCCACGATCGCATTCAGCAGTTCTCTCGCTTCGGCCACATGCCTTCCCTGGGGAAAAGCATCCAGATAGGTTTGGATCTCCTGCACATTTTCCATATCGACAAGAGGCCAGAAACAATCGTCTATCTCATTTGTGTGGATGGTGTTCGGATACTTTCTGAGATAGGCTATAAGCGAGTCTTTCGAGAGCACATCCACGTTGACCCATTCATTTTGCTCCTTATCGGCTTGCTTCCTCTGCAATGCTTCCCTCACGCTGGAGACCATCTGTCTAGCTTCGTCCAGATGGTTGCCGCAAGGAGGCGTGCTCTCCCAATGCTGTATGTAGCTTTCAAGCGCATGGAGAAGTTCTTGCGACGGAGTGTTGAGCATGGATGCCAGGCGTCCCCACTCTTCCTGCTCATTAGGATTGGGCATACTGTTAAGCCTCTCCTGGATATGAGCCCTTTTGGCGGGTTGCATATTGGGAAAATCATCCAAAGAAAGATTATCATACTTTTGGATGCACAGCAGCATATAGTCTGCCGACTTGGTCGGCTCTAGTTTTATAACTTGTCTTTTTTGTAATTCGTTTAGTGTAGGCATGGTTCTGTTTTATTTAAGGATTCGACCATTATCATTGCGGCCTCGCTTGTTGATACTGAGCGTACTGGTGCGATAAGCCACTACATAATTGAACAAGATGAGGATGTGGATCAGCAAAACAAAGAGAAGGGCCTTCACACTGAAGCCACCAGTCCCCTGCATGGCTTCTTTCAGTTCGAGAGGCGCCGTCTCAAACCGCTTCACTTGATACTCCTTGATCTTGTAGAGACCAGACTCATTGTTGATCACTGGGAGCTTTGCACCGTTGGACAGCGTGTTCAGCTCCTGCTGGGCAGACTCGGCGAGCGCAGGTATCTGCTTCGCCTTCGTTGGTATCAGCATCATGCTCCAACTGTCTATCGACTGCTCTATTTTCACCCGCTGCTCTTTGAAGGAAGTATATAAGCGTTCGTAGCCTGAGCCAACCAACAACCTCATCTGTAAGTCCTTAAAGGCGGAGACGCCCTCTTCGCTTGCACTAATATGGTTGGTCTTCATAAACTCCTTCAAGTCATCATTGCGTCGTCCTTCTTTGATAGCATTGCTGAGACCATCGCTCGTACGGCCAATGGCCTGCTCCTCAAACTCCTTGTAGTCAAGAAACATCTGGTCTATTCGGTCCAAGTCATCCTTCGCGCACTCCTTCACCCGTTCCTTGTTGTCATTGACGATGAAGAATTGCATGATTCCACCATAAAGTGAGAGCGGAATGGCTACAACGACATAGACGACCAGCGTGGCAATTTCCAGTTTCTTCCATTTGGCCAATTCGTTTTCTGCACCCTTGGCCTTGATCATGAACCATACGAGAAACGCTATAAACGCCGTGATTGCCACCGATACGACAATGTCCATACCCAACTCTCCGCCACTCATAAAAGAATGGCCTATAAAGGTGAACACCATGAGTAGCACCACACCGACTATCGCAATGATATTAGCAATAGTCACTTTTCCATTTTTTGCTTTTTTTTCCATATCATTTTTATTTTTCCTTCAATGACTATGCCCTTCTGTCGTTTCTTTTTCGACCAGCGGGGGTTCGTTTTCCTCTCTCCAGAGCATCTTTGATTTGAACCAACTTGCCAATCTCCGGCGACGCGGCAATGGGTTTTCCTGTCTCCTGCAGGATTTGTATGATTTGCCGGGTCGTCAGGTTTTTGTTCTGGCTCTTCAGCAGCGCCACCACACCCGTAATGATGGGGGCGGAGAAGCTGGTTCCCGGCCATGCGGCATACTGATTGTTGGGCAAAGCTCCCCAGATATCCACACCCGGCGCGGAGATGGTGGAAGCATAAATCCTTTTCATGGCAAAATTGCCATAATTGCTGAAGTTGGCCCTCTTCAAACTGCGGTCAACGGCTGAGACACGAATCGTGTTGGCATTGCGCTTGGAGACATCCATGGCCGCGAAGCAGTTTGAATTGCCCGCAGCCCACACGATAGTGACATTGTGTTTCTCGGCCAGTTGATAGACATAGTCCCACATCTTCTCCTGGGGCTTGCCATAGTGCTCAGAGAAAGCTATCTGCTGATCCAGTGGCATTTGGGTGATTGTATTGGGGAAGTTGGCACCACAGGAGAGATTGATCACAGTAGCTCCATGATACATACAATAGAGCAAACCCTCCACCTCGGTAATGGTGTTGATCTGTTCGCCCATACTGACTGGGATAAACTTGCACAGAGGGGCGATGCCCGACGAGCCTGCACCATTATTGGCATTGCCCACGGCTACGGACGTGACCAACGTGCCGTGGCCCGCATAGTCTTGCGGAGCACCAGGACGAGGCGAGACATCAGAATTGCCTTTGACGACGGAGTAAGGATAGATACAGCGGTCGCCCTTCAGCTCGGGATGGTTGAGGTCCATATAGCTATCCACGATTCCCACTATCACATCCGACGAGCCACGGGTGATCCTCCAAGCCTCTTGTGCTTGAATGGGCTTGAAATACCACGACTTATTGACATCCCTAAACGCAGGGTCGTTGGGGGTAACAAGGGGGGAAGCGTATTGCGTCATCACCTCCACAGGAACGACCAAAAACTTCACATCAGGAATCTGATTGGGGAGTTCTTGACAAATCTTGGTACGCTTTTCTTCCGGTACAACCAGAACTGCCGTCTTGGAGCCCGTATTGTAATATTGTATCTTGTGGTGCGGAGCGGGATATAAAGACGAGAATTTCTGAGCAAACTGCTTGAAAGTCTCATCATCTGTCTCTGAGTCCAAGATCACATATAGCAAATTGGGATAGATCTCCGTGGCCCCGTCGTTATCGGGGTTGGGTACTGTCTCCTCGAAAGGTGGCAGCACATTGTCCTCTGGCGCAGGCAAGCCGACCTCCTCGCCGTTTTCAATCGGCTGGTTCCAGCTGACCCAAGTCGTGTCAGGCCTGTTGCCACTACCTCTGTCGCCGCCCCTGGTGCCCCTGCTTCCATCGTGATCACAACGTCTGAACAAACTGAGCAGGAAGAGCAAGAGCAAGAGCAGCAGCAAAAAGAGCAGCAACCTTCCCAAGCACCCCATGAAGCCCCAAGGATGCCAAAAAGGAAGTCGTCCATTCTTGATCTGCGTCCCAAAAAATATTTTTTTCATCTAATTTTTGCTTTAGGATTTCACAAGTAAAAACAGCCCTAGCAACATCGTCAAAGGCTTCTCCTATACGGCAACCTTGATGTTGTCCAACAACGTCTTCACCTTGTTGTTCTCGACAGGATCCACCTCGGGAACATCGATATGGGCCACAAACGAGATAAACATATACTCAAGCCACTTGTTGTAGTTGTCGTCAAACGAGGGCAACAACGCCTTGGGATTGGAGGACATCTCGTTGAACATGGCTGCAAGCGTGGCCTCGTCGGAAACAACGGGAGGTTCCTTCAAGATATAATTGAAGGTGGGCAGATTATACATGTCGCACACTTTCTTTGCTTTCTCCTTCTCTTCGTCGGAGAGCCAAGAAAATCCAAAATCCAATACAAACTCGTTGACAATGCTGGCGAGCATATCCGCCAAAAGGTTCTCGTTGGCCGTATGCACGTCGATTACGTTGACGTAGTCGGCGATGGCCTCAGCCATCTTGTCCTTTAGGTCAATGGACACCGACGCGGTGACCAGGTTCTCCACCAAATTGCTCATCACCATATTGTCGAAGCTGTTTTCGTCGGAGAACTCGTTGAGGAAATCCACCGATTTGATGAGCGAGCACCATTTCTCATAGAGCGTATCGGCAATGATGCAGGAATTGAGCTTCCTACGGTAAGATCCGGAGAACAATCTTTGCACCTCCACATGTTTGTGCTTGAGGAATGCGTCCGCTTCCTCCATGTTCTCAAACATGTATGTCTTGATGAGGCAGTTCCATTTGTCCTCTTCGCTTTGTGCCTTTTCCAGCGAAAAACCCTTCTTGGCACAGGAATTGGTGATAATCTCGTAGTCCTTAAACTCATTGACGCTTTTGTTCAACTCGGGACTCTGCATGATTTTATGGACGATGCGGTAGCTGGAAGATTCCTTCAACTGCAGCGCCTGGATCAAATGGCCGAAATAGTAGTTGTCGGAATTACAGGTAAAATCCATCTCCCTGAACACGGCATTGGCCTTGCGGACGTGTTCTTCGAGAATGCCGTTAGCATCTGTAGAGACGAAATACCCCTTCATGATGTTGTAAACTTGCGTTCTCACCCTGTGGAGTATCTTCTTAATGTCGCTCTCTCTCGCCTCGTTCAGCGTATCAGCTACATCTGAAAGGCTTTCGATGATATAGAGCGCTCCATCATTTCCCTGCGTAGAGGCAACGTCCCACGCCACGCTGGGATTGGCAAAGAGCTTTTTGACATATTCGTTTTCAACAAACGTCTTGCGCATCATTTGATAGTAGGCGTCAGACATCTTGGAGCCCGTCTCGCAACCACACTCCTCAAATCCGTCAAAGAGTTTGGTAGAGAACTTGTAGTCGCGCAGCACATAGCTATTGTTGAAATCTTCCCCTTCTCGAGTCCAATTCTTCACCCAGTCCACCGTTTCACGATGAAAGCACTGCTTGTTGACAACCGTCTCGAAACGCCCTATCCAGCGCTGATCGATGGACTTTTCGGTCATTTCTGTACCTTTGTTCATTTCCATGTCCAGATTGAACATCGTACCGATATTGAATAAGGGGGACTTTTTCGTGATGGCTAACTTCTCCTGGCGCTCATGGCAGTCACGGCCTACATAGTTGCAGACCCAATCCTCAAGCAGTTCGTACAAGTAGTTAACTTCGTTGTCCTTGTTGTGATGGCAATACAACAAGATGTTGATGCCCATCTCCTCGTTGTATTTATTGAACAGGTATGCAACCTTTCCTCTTAAGAAAAAGTCCAGGATATTATTGGCTTTCGACACCTTTTCCAGCTTTTCATGCTGTCTCGAACGGGCCCCAGGGAAGTCGAGCAAGTCATTGTCTGCAAACATTTCCATCTTGACAGGGTCGTGGGTGACCATAGGCTGCACCTCAGCGTCCATATTCTCCCATTTATACGGGCGGGAGCTGGACAAAAACTCTTGGTCGATTTTGTAAACAACTTCCGAGCAAATGGCGCACACCTCGCTTTTCGGAATCGCTGACGCACACTGCACAAATTGTCCGTTCTCGCGCAAATACACATCGCAAGTATATTGTGGAGTGGCCTGAAAGAGTTGCATCAGGCACTGCACACTCATGATCGTATTTTCCTTTATTCCCTCATGGAGAACAGACTGGATGGGCAAATAGAGCGTTTCGGAGAAATTGAACCTCTGTAATATACTGACCAACTTTGTAAACAGTCTTGTGAAAACAGGTTCTTTGTTCCAAAGATTGGAGAACACCTCGGCATAATCAGAGGTGGGAATCTTGTCGATGACAAGCGCCAATTTGTCAAAGATGGCCGATTTGTTGTATGTCTGTGCATTGTTGATATTTTTCTCGAAATAGAACTTGATGTTCAGAATATCGTCAGCGCTAACCATCCCCGGCACAAGACTAAGAGAAGTCTTGTACTTATCTTCCCATGAATCACACAAGTCCTTTATTTCTGTTTCGCCAGGAGTCGTATAGTCGCTAAAATCATTGAAATAGCTATCGGACAAGATCATAATAATGTCCGTAACGGAAAACGTCTTGATCAGAATGGGGAGGTCAACATTGTAAAGCGTCTCGTCACGGCTGAACGACGAAAAGCGACTGACCACACCAGTTGACTCTTTACCTCCTCCCTCTTCACTTGGAGGATTGATCTTGTAGATAAAATTGTAGGACTCATTGCCAGCACGCACCATGAACGGCACGTCCTTGCCGTCTCTATCACGTCCTTGCAGCAAACAGCTGATCAGATAGGACTTTCCCACCTGACTTTTGCCAAAGGCCGCTATGCCAGGATTGTTGGCTATGGCCGATTCGATCTTCTTCAAAGTTCTTCTGTTGTCAACCAACTGAAGAAATCTTTGGTAATAATCTTCTTCTTTATTTTTCCTAATCCACGCAAGGGATTGGTTGATATTGTCGATTTGGTTTCTTATTTCTTGTAACATGGCTTTGGTATTATTTAATTGTCAATTCAAATTCTCCCTTGTCAAGCCAGTATTTTCCATCATCTACCAGCGACTGGGCTACCAACTCCAAATCCTTTTTCCTATTACGGAATTCCTTGTCTGTAGCTTCTTCGATGACAAGGGTTTCTTTATCTTCATGGAAGTTGCGCGCTATCCGTATTTGCATGGTATCGGAAGCCCCGCGATTGTAGATGGCATACAAAGGACGGGCTTGGTAGATGGGAGAGTCGAGCTGGCGACAACCTAAGAACGCAGGGAAGACGGAGACCGTAAACGTCATGTTGGCCGACGTGGGAGTCAGCAGTGCTGTCGATACCTGACAACGTCGAGAATTGTATTCTCCTATATAATTGGCCGTTGAGGTCATTTTTTGTATCATCATACCAAAATCAAGCACCAATCCTTTCAGCCCTGAGGTGGAAGCCCTATACCCCACCATGGCACCGACCGCCACAATGGCCTTCTGATCATAGAAATAGCCCTGACCATCAGCCGTCGGGAACCATGATCCTACTCGGTAGTCGTTCAAGCGTATCAAACGATCGGGAGAGGTGGGGATATACTTGATAAACAATTCTGTTATAGCGTCGAGGGAAGTGGGACGGCCAGCAAGTACAATGATGTCGCACTGCTGGGTATAGAACACCAGCGCAAGCTGCTTCATCAGAGGCTCCATCGTAGCTTTGACAATGTCTGAAATTTCTTCAGGATTGAATCGCCAAGACAATTCTTCGAACCTAAACCCGAAGTGGTGCTCAAAGTAATCGAGCAGATAGTCGGCAGGCTTGACATCAGGGAACAACTCGTCAAACGAGTACAACTTCGACGGACGATGTGAGCGTAGCAGCTCCATCATTTTCTGTGCTATTGGCACCGAAATCTGCGTGTTAAAATCATTGCGACAGCGGCGGTCACGGCACCCCATCATCGAACTGTCTGTGCCAAAAAAATCGTGGATGAGATTTGAGGCAAAGGCCACTTTCTTTTCCTTCTTCTCATCTTTGTCGGCAGTCAGACAGATGTCATTGACTTTGGCTGCATATACGATATTGTCCAAACAAGGCATCTGTCTCAGTTCGTCGTCCGTCATACTGGTGATGCGGGAGGTTAAGGCCGAACTGATATTGCCCAAGTCGGGAGACTCAATATCTTTGCCCTCAATGACCACATTCTGTACTAGATTGCGAAGGATGTCGTCACCTGCCAAATAAAAACTATCCCAGAACAAGGGATTGGGAGTGATTCTGGAGGCTCCTGTTCCTTCGTACTGATAAGAACAGATCATGATGTCGGAAGTGCCTGCTCCAATATCAATCGTGCCGATCGTGAGCGACTTGCCCGTATAACCTTGTGCTGCCATCTCCGGACGGACATGGCCCTTCAGTTCAAAGAACTTGTGAACCTCTCCGCCATATCGCTGGGTGATTTCTGCACACAGATACACCAATTGACAGCAAGAAGCCTCATCATATTTCCACACTTTGCGTTCGATAGGCGCATAGGGGTCTGTCACCTGCAATGCTTCGGGGGAAGGAATGATCGACGCCATCTTCAGAGAAGTGTTGCATTGGGTCAAAGCGTCATACGCATCTCTGGCGCTCTTTCTCAAAAAGACCTGTTCGGAGAGTGGCATTGCGGTGGGACAGGTAATAATCACATTTCGGATGACGCGCTTCACATCGACATTGCCCCATTTCTCCCTGTACTTGGCAGAGTTGATTTGAGCCAATGCGTGCTGAAATATCTCGATGAAAGCAAAGGTCATCAATGAGGAGCGAGAATAATGATGCTCCTTTTGCTCGAAATCGACCAGTTCCAATTGGTTTTCATCCCCTTCTGCCGGATCATAAGTGCCGTCGTTCTTGAACAATTTAGAGAGGACTGGGACAGCCACATCGGGTGACAAGAGCACTCCGTAGGGGTCGTCCATGGTGATCAGATTCTCCCACTGTCCTTCATACTCCTTCAGGTCCCATAGGTATCTTTTGGGGCTGGAGTAGTTGGTCGTCTTTTCAGAAAGTCCTTCTTCCTCAAGCGAACGATACACCAAACGGCGGGCCTCCTCGCCAATGCGGACAAAACTTTGCCACTGAAATAATTCCTCATCCAAGACGATGTCATTGCCAAAATCGGCCTTACGGAACACAACGCGCATGTCGAACGTCTTGTTTTCATAACAGACCCATGGGGTTGAAAGGTCACGAAGTTCCAACATCTTGCCCTGTGTAAACTGTCCTTCCTCGAAAAGGATTCCACACGTTCTGGAATTGCCAATATCAAGCACTAAATCTACATCTATTTGCTTTTTGACATTATGATGCAGCGCTACCTCGGGAGAAGCGCCAGACAAGCGAATAAAATTGACAAAATAGATATAAAACGCCTTGTACTTCTTGCTGTCGTTCGCCATATCAATTCCCAGCAAGAACGCTATGTAATCTGAGAACGCATGGAATTTCTCGTCAGATGACAAGAAGTCGAGCAACAGGTCCACCTTGTTGCAAAGCGTATAGGTGCAAACGCCATTGTCTTCTTCCGACACGAAGGGCCTCAGCATTGACCACTCATCTTCGCCCATTTTGGTGTCAAAAGCCCATATCAAGCGAAACTTTCCCATCCCCTTCTTTTTCCCCTCGCCAATCCGCTGCATTTTCATTCGGCACCAGGCAAGTGGGGCATTAGTCGTCACCCCATCAACCTCTTTTCGGAACATAGGCATGGGAAGCCATTTGTCCAAAAGCATTTCAAAGGCTGACACCTGCGAGTGACCGTCCAGGGGATTGACAACGCGAAAAGACTGGAGGGAATTGATGCTGTATATATCCTCGTCCCCATCACTGTAGGTTGTAAAGAGCGAAATGCTGGTTTCGGGCGCCATCTGGACCATTCCTGAGGCATCCAGTTCTTCCCGACCATTGGGACGACGCATCACGGCATCTTCGGATGCCTGCAACTCGTCTATCGGTATATATTTGTTTTCTACTGGATGATAATATAGTAGGTTGAAAACCTTAAAACCTTCCAGAAAATCTATGGCCTCGACAAAAGAATACTTCAACGTTCCTCCGTTGCCCAGCACCAAAGGCTCCGAAGGATTAAACTCCATCTCACGAGTGATAAAATGGATTCCCGAGTCTGCTATTAAATGATCCATGCCAATGCTTCTTTACTTGTTTAACAATTCTCTTAAGTATTTCACACGTACTCCATAGTTGAAGTTTTGTGTGCCGTTGATGCCTGCATAATTGATTGCAACCAACTGCCCTCGCAGGTTGACCACTGGCGACCCACTACTTCCGGGGAGGGTCGGTATCGAATACATCAACTTTTCATGGGTCTTTTGACTTATACTGCCATGATTGAATTGAGACTTAATACCTTCTTTGGTGATAGCCAGTTTAGGACCAAGATTGAAGCTGGTCATAAACAATTCGCTATTCTTGTCCTTGCTGATTCGCTTCTCCAGTTGTTCCCTCCAGCCGTACGTTTCCAATGGATCGGTTTCATCCACCTGGAATACATACTTGCCCAATGGCGTGGACTTATCCTTCAGCTGTATGATTGCCAAGTCGTGCTCCATATCCGTCTTAGTCACCACACAAGGTACAAAGTCTTTCGTATTGGTCACATAGGTGTTGTTGTAAGCTATACTGACCTCGTTGTGATACTTAATTTCAGAGTCGCTCGCACGAATTTGGTCCAAATTGTTGTATATTTGCGCATACTCTTCCATTTCTTTCTTAATCGCGTCACGTATATCTCTTATCTGGAAAAATTCCTCGTATGTAACTTCTGGGTTCACATTGGCATAGTCGTAGGCTTCCTGTGCCGTTTCCAGCTTCTCTTCATAATCACGATACTTCATCTCTATCATCGCCTTGAGGGCTTCAATGACCTTGCCAACCTGTTTGTTCACCTCCTTGTCGGCTACAACATTTGACACCACATGAGAGTTGGTGACAATTTCGCCAGTTCCAGAAATAAAGAATCCTGTTCCGTAGCTCGTGGAAACCTCTACAGAGTCTTTGTCCAGGGCGAGCCCGTCCAAGTCTCCTTCTTCGTCAAATGAAGAAAAAAAGATCGATTCTCCATTTGACAACACCACCTCGTAGTAACTTTGGTTCTGTACCAAAACGACACCACTGCTAATAGTGTCTTCAAGCTCTTTTTCTGTCATATTCTCACATGAAGAAAGCAGAAAGCAAAGCGACAATAAACTAACGATAAACTTGCTCATATTGTTTTTTTGTTTTTTACTATATATACTGTAACTCGTATTGGCTTTGACTGCGAAATGCTGAATGAATTAGTCTCGACCTGTAAAGTGAATGACCACTATAATGTAAGACCTATGGGGTAATTATCTCTAAGAAAGCACTGGGCACATAGGCTGTCGCAACCGCCACCACATCCCCAACAACTACTGCCACGCGTTGTTGTCCATGCCATCTTGTTACCCTGCCTGTGACACCCGCAAACGCACCTGTCGTGACTCGTACCAGTTGGCCTTTCCTAAATTTAGGCACAACTCCAGACGGCACCACTATATTGCCCGCTTCGGACTCACAAATGATTCGTAGGCTCTCCATCTGCGAGTTCGGGACAATCATAGGTGTCTTCTCTATCCTGCGATCAACATGACTGTGGCGGTAATAAAAGCGAACGTAGGGAAGGTTTACATTGTCGTAAACAAAAGACTTGATCTGGTCTTCCGTGCCGTAAGCGAAAAGGATGTTGGGCAGGCGCGACTCGGTGACAACCTTGCGCTTACCTTGGACAAGTTTAACCACTTTTATCGTGGGACAAAAAACAGAAACTCCTTTTTTCTCCAAATATTCACACGCATTCTTCTCCCGTCCATAGGTGCAGCGCAAAGCGTACCAATGAGAGGCTGCTGTTTGTTTGCGATCGAGCGACATGGATGAGGAAGGCGCATATCGGGTGGACACCCCTGTATGTGAACTCTCGGCTGATACTATGCTTTGAGCTTCGGGGAGGGCGCAGGAGGTAAGTCCTGCGCTCGAGGGATTTTCACCGCCTCGTCGGGTGTTCACATTAGGCAATGTGTCCATTTAAGTCGTGTCTTAGATCCAGGTCTGGATGACACTAACAAAAAAGCGTGAACCGTCCGTTGTCCGATCCACACTCTGAGGCCGTGAGAAAGTGCCCTATACTGCTGAACGAACAACAGTATAGCCCACGCCGATATGATATATAGCAATTATCGCACACTTACACAAGCCGAGGATATTGTATGCCATAGTGGCAGAGCGCAATATCTGCTCATGCAAAATGTGACAACTTGGTATAATCACACCCGGGACATCTACCGTTGTCATGTTCAAGGCAGCACATTGTTTCTCGAAATTTCTCACGTTTCAGAGTGTACGTTGAACTTGACGCTTGTAAACGCCTTTTATGTCTGGACTGCTTAGACAAAGCTGGCTGAGGCACGTTTCGACATGCCCCTGCTATTGGGGCTTCCCTACTCTCGGGCATCACAGCTTTTCCCACCCTAGGCCCACTTCGTATAGTGTTCACCCTCGGGATGACTCGCTACACTTTGTACGGCGTAGGCTGCCGACTCTATCATAATGGAAAGAACTCGTCTCACGGCATGATTGTGGTCTGGCTTTTACAGTCCGACACAAATTTACAACTATTTTATGAATCAAAGAAAAGTTTCTTAAAATATTTTTGTTTTCAACCCCCAAATTTGCATTTTCAACCCCCTAAATTAACATTTAGAGGGTGGGAGCGTCCCCCAAAAACGGAGTAACAAGGGCAGTTTGCAATGATTCACTACAACCTGCTGACATGGGAAAACAAGAGCAACAACAAGTACTAAAAATACAACGCTTTCGATAAGCCATGCGTAGAATCGAGCTTGATCGAGTTATGCCATGGCGAGAAAGGGTCATGAAATGGAGCGCTTCGCGGGGACACAATCCTGCTGAAATGAAACAACAAGAAACAACGCTCCGTGAGGGTTCATGTGGCACAATAAAACGAAATCAAGTCTTGTGAGAGACCAAAATCAATCTTTGAAGCGGATCGGTACTGTACTCGTCAGATGAGTTGACTCTGTGTATTTAGATCGAAACAGTAAAAATAGTCACAGGATGTTTTGTCGTGTTTACTTACCACCAAAACTTATCTTAAGACACGCATCGTGATTATTGGCTACGGATGGAAGCAAGAGCTTTCTTGTAGCCCAAACTGCGGGATGATCGTGAGAAAAGGCTATAATAGACGCTTTTTCGCTGACACAGGCTTTGTTAAATGAATACGGAGAAAAAGTTAATGGGTCGTTAATTCATGCTAATCAACTTGCATTCGGCAGGACGCGGGGTTATCTTTGTATAGCTGCTGCGCCTTGACGAGTGATGCATCAGCCATCGCTGCATGAAAGGCTGGGCGCAACGAACAGAGACAATGTAAAATATAATTCAAACACATAACAATGGAAAAGTTAAACTTCTTACATAGAGCATCTGTCAGGAGTCGCATCCTATCGATCTCGTATCGATCCCGTATTGATCCCGTATCAATCCCGTATTGTTCTCGTATTGTTCTCCTATCGTTCTCCTATCGTTCTCCTATCGTTCTCCTATCGTTCTCGCTTACAGAAGCGGAAACAATACGGAAACGATACGTAAACGATATTTGTTCGATGGGAAGATAATACAAGGTTGATACATGGTTGATACGTAGCTGATACGTGGAAGAAGGCTGTCACCACGAGTCTGCCACTTTGTCACCCTGTCAGTTTGGCGAGACAGTTTTGGCGCATTGGCACGCTTTTCGCAAAGAGAAGGGTGAGGACCGCAAGGCAAGTGTCCAGGGGTCTCGCAGAAAAGTCAAAACAAAAACGATTAAAAATATTACGATCATGACAATTAAACCGTTAGCAGACAGAGTGCTGGTTCTTCCGGCACCGGCAGAGGAAAAAGTGGGTGGAATCATTATTCCCGACACCGCCAAAGAGAAACCGCAGCGCGGCAAGGTGATTGCCGTCGGCGAGGGTACGAAGGACGAGAAGATGATCCTGAAGGCCGACGACGTGGTGCTTTATGGCAAGTATGCTGGCACGGAGATTGAGAACGAGGGCACGAAGTACCTCATGATGCGCCAGAGCGATGTGCTCGCCATCGTCACCGAGTAAAGAGGTGGTGAGGGACGCAACGAGTTGTAAAATTGTATTTATCAAATAAAAACAGAAGAAACGATCATGGCAAAAGATATTAAATTCAATACAGAAGCACGCAATCTGCTCAAGAGCGGTGTGGACCAGTTGGCCAACGCCGTCAAGGTGACACTCGGCCCGAAGGGTCGCAACGTGGTGATTGGTAGAAAGTTTGGCGCACCGCAGATCACCAAGGACGGTGTGAGCGTGGCCAAGGAGGTAGAGCTGGAGGACAGCCTGGAGAACGCAGGCGCACAGCTTGCCAAGAGTGTGGCCAGCAAGACGGGTGACGACGCAGGTGATGGTACGACCACGGCTACGATTCTCGCCCAGGCCATCGTCAACGAGGGTCTGAAGAACGTCGCTGCTGGTGCCAACCCGATGGACTTGAAGCGTGGTATCGACAAGGCCGTCAACGCGGTGGTGGACTACATCAAGGACAACGCCGAGGTG
>ERZ773200.1715-NODE-1715-length-17709-cov-5.101337_pt1 | contig 17709 bp, 16 predicted proteins | sample MGYA00581008_ERZ773200 | MGnify/ENA primary metagenome ERZ773200 (study PRJEB29015, sample SAMEA2737770) | human gut metagenome | biome: human gut; feature: human-associated habitat; material: faeces | place: China | collected 2012 ... | reverse complement strand
GTTGACGATGTGCAGCGCAATGAAGCCGCCCTCGTCGTCCGAAAGGTCTGCATGGAAGCGCTGGCGGATGGTGGCAAGGCACTCCATGCCAAGGTGATACTCTTCCGGGTAGAATTCCCGAATGGAAGTCATCAACGGGTTAGAAAAGCGAATTCCCTGTTCACTGCGCTGAATGGCAAAGCTGATGTGGTCGGCCAGCGTGATGAGCAGGCTTTCGTTCAGTGGGTATTTCAGCCGCTGCCGGATGATTTCTACCAACCCATCGGTGAGCAGCAGATGCTCATACGGAATCCGTTCCAGAAGTTCCACCAACTTTTGCTGCACGGCAGGGCTGGTCATGCGGTAGCTGCACTCCACGGTTTCAGCCTCGATTTTATAGCCCGGCTTAACACCAAAGCCCAGACCGCGCCCGGTGACGATCAGCTCACAGCCCGTGGGGTCCACCACGCGCAGAATATTATTGTTGATTGGTTTTTTGACGGTATATTGCATTGTTTCTCCTCCTTAGGTTGAAAAAGGCAATAAAAAAAGACCACTCTTGACACAGCAAACATACCGAAGGCTGAAACACGCTTTCGGCTTGTGCTATGCAGAGTTGGTCTAGCCCGCCAAACGGTAACAATCCAACGACGCTGCTCACGTACATTTTTCTTTTTTGTAAGGCACAAACAAATCAGGCACTTGAATAGCGACTTATTCTGTGCATGATTACAATACCATATTCCTTGTTGAGTGTCAAGACAAGAACGGCTTTCTTTTTCACTTTGTTAGCTTTGCACAAATTCAGTCGATAATTTACAGCAGATTGACAAGTAAAAAGATTTCTTTTAATTGTGCTTTTTTTGAGTCGTTGTTTTCAAACGAGATTATTGCGGAGAAAGCAGTGCTCCATCTTGTAACCCATCACAAGCAGGGCATGCTCTAAAGATTTATTGTACCGAATCGTGCGATTCATGGTAGCGACAAGCTATTCTAAAAAATCTACCAATCTTCAAGTGTTGAACCCCTTCGACACAAAAAACTAAAGATTGAATGATTTGCAGCGCTCAAAAACAGAGTGCTGCTTTTCTTTTTGTGCAATGAAAAAGCCGCCATGCATAATGAAGTGCACAGCGGCCTTTTCTGAGGAAAAACGCTAATGAAGAGAATGTCAGAAAATGAATTTTGTCATGGCGGTCTTTTGCTGTCCATGCTTAATCTTTTGCGGCCGGAAACAGCATTTTATTCACGAAGAAGAAGATGACCATAGATACGCCGCCGTTTAGCACGGTCGTGCCAATGTTGTAGATGAAATCAGGAACAACCAGACCTGCAACAGCGACCCACACGCAGTTGATTGAGTTGACAATGCAGGTAATGATGCAGAATGCGACCACATATCCCGCAATCTGCTTTCCCAGATTTCCTTTGCTTCGGAACACGAAATTTCGCTGAATCGGGAAGTTGATGCACTCACCAATGACCATAGCAATCATGTATGCACAGAAATACGGTAAACCACCGTGGGCTGCACCGTAGCCAAGAATATTCCACTGAAAGGTTTCTCCAAACAGCGTAACAGGAATACCCGGCCAGCCGAAATCAACTATCGGCAAACTTGCAAATGCTTTCGGCAAGAACTGCAAGAGCAGATACTTGAAAACAGTAATGAGATTCGATACGATGACAAACAGTCCGCCTTCTCGTACCCATTTTGCAGTTTCAGGGTGTTTGGCTGCAAAGCGATTCCAAAACTCCATTCTGCTCCTCCATATTAAGCCTGCACAGAATTCTGCTCTTTCCAACGCTTAACATTCTTGCGGCGGCGGACAAAGTAAAACACGCACAGTGCGATGAGGCCAGCATCGACAACCGCAACCGTGATATACAGCCAGTACGGAACCGGGATAACGCTGACTTCCTGACCAATGCTATTAGCAGAGGTATAAAGGATATTATGCGTAGCAGTGCGAAGGACCTGATGACCGGCAGGAGAATTGGTGACTGCCTCACTCGGAGCCTGAATATTCATCAAAGACAGAATCAAGTCATTGCCTGCTGCGATTGCACGGTCGATGTTGATATAGGACAGCTGAAGGATGCAGTCAGTAATGACAGTGCCACGGAAGCCCCATTCGTTGCGCAGGACAGTAGTGAGCAAATCAGCATTTTCAGCAGCACAGATTTCACCGATACGGTTGAAGGAGGACATGATTCCGCGTGTGCCGCCTTCCTTAACGGCAATCTCAAAGGGCTTGATATAGATTTCACGCATTGCCTGCTCATTCACCCAAGTCAGTAGACCACCGGAATCGCGGTTGCTCTCCTGGTCATTGACAGCAAAGTGCTTGCAGTAGGTCGTAACACCCTGAGACTGAATACCCTGCGTTTCAGCAGCAGCCATTTTACCGGAGTGCAGACCATCCTCAGAATAATACTCGTAGTTACGGCCGCTGAACGGGCTGCGATGAATGTTCATAGCCGGGGCATACAGAGCAGCGATTTTCATAGCTACCGCTTCTTGCGCGAAGGTTTCGCCCATATCGTATGCCAGCTCAGTATTCCAGCTGCATGCCAGAACGGACTGTGCGCAGAATTGATTGCCGGTAGAGCCTGCCATAATGTTGTTGATACCGTTGGGACCGTCAACTTCAGTATAGCCCAGTTTGCCTACAGACGGAACTTCCTGTGTTGCCCAGCCGCCGTTGGAAACCAGATTAACCATCTCACTGACCGGAATCTGCTCCAGAAAATCATTCCATTTCGGGTCATCATAAGCAAGACCCTTCATATCTTCAATCTTCAGGTCATGATTTACAACGGCAATGTCTTCGGCTGTGTCAACAAGACCGTTGGATTTATTGTTGATCGCCTCCAGAGCGGCAGCACCGGCTTCACGGCTCGCAGCGGCTCGCTCTTTGGGGAAAGTTCCCTCCCAATCGGCACGGCTCACATAGCTTGTGCATTCGCCAAAAGAAGCATAGTCAAACTGATTGGTTGCTGCGACATCGTCAGTAGAGCGGGCACCATCGTTAGAGTCGTTGTAGATTCTATCCTTGTCGATGGTAAGAGTCCGAGAATCAATGACCGTGTGACTGTCGCTGCGCAGGCTGATAGTATATTCGCCCGCTTCGAGAACATAGGCACCGCCCTTTGCTTTCACGCCGGTATAGTCGTAAGACGCCATATCCTCAGCAGTGAAAGTCAAAGTCACAGATTCGTTCTGACCGGGTTCAATCATTCCCGTCTTGCCAAAGGCTCCGAGAACGACAGAACTCTTCTCGATTCCGCCCTCAGTATACGGTGCAGAGTAGTAGACCTCTACTACATCTTTACCGGCAACAGAGCCGTTATTCTTCACATTGACCGTCATGGTCACATTGTTGCCGTCAAACGAGAAATCAGAGATGCTTTCTTCAAAGTCCGTATAAGAAAGACCGTAGCCGAAAGGATACTGAACCGTGGCGTCGTAGTCAATGAATCCATCCTCAGCGGCTGTTTCATAGTATCGATAGCCTACATAGATACCCTCGATATAATCGACATAATGGTAGAAGTCCGGAGCAGCACCGCCGCCGATGGGGCTGGTGTTTACCCACTCACAGTTTGTATAGTTATAAGCGCCAATGCTATAATAGCTGGGAGCGCTCTCAACCGCATAGGCGAATGTATCGGTAGTGCGACCGGAAGGATTCACTACGCCGCTTAATACTTCACCGACAGCATTTGCACCGGTAGAACCCAGGCATCCAATCCAGAGTGCCGCATCCACGCCCTCGTCCTCGAGGAAACCGAGTTCCATGGCATTTGTGGAGTTGACCAGAACAACTACCGTGCCGAAGTTCTCCTTCAGCATATCCAGAACCTGCTGCTCAACACTCTGCAGTTCCAGGTAGTGCTTACCGGCGTCACCGCCTTTTACAACCTGCTCAATGTCCTTACCGGAAGAAACAATATGCGTTGTTGCATTCGGGTCCATATCCATGGGAAGGTCTGCACCTTCACCGCCGAGACGAGACACTACAAACACGGCCACATCCGAATAAGCCTTTGCATTTGCAATCATCTCGTCAGAGTATTCATTGACAGCAGGCTCGTTAATGTCAAAGTTGTTGCCGGTGAAACCGACACCGATACGCTCAACAAAATGGTCGTTATAGAAAGAAACCAGTTCGGGATTGACCGAGAATCCAGCGTTAGTCAAGCCCTGCTCCAAAGTAATGTTATTGCTGCTGTCACCGGAACCGGAACCGGAGCCGCCATAGACAGTGTCACGAGAGCCATAACCAAAGAGATTGATTTTGCTTCCGGAAGCGAGAGGCAAAGTCTGGTTCTTATTTTCCAGCATGACAATACCTTCGCTTTCGACCTTCTGCGTCATATCCGCAGAAGCCTGACGGTAAGCAGCCACCTCATCCGCATCCGGTCCCTTGTATAGGAAACTATTGATGGTTGTGTAGTATTTCGGAACAAGCACACAAAGCAGTACATTCAGTACCGCAACAATAGCACTCAGAATGCACATTATGACAAATGGCAATTTCTTCGGCTTGCATACTTGTTTTGCATGGGCAGTGTTTGACATTTGAATTCCTCCTTCTGATTGACCGGACTCGGTCATTTGTCTGCATTATACCTGAAACTGTAAAAAAAGGAGGACGTATTTCCTAAGTGGTCGTTTTTTGTTCCTACTCTGCACAAAAAAGAAAATTGCCGGGGTTTCCCCGGCAATCAGGTATTGCTTATTCAGTTTCAACAGGCAGTGCCACACGAAGCAGGAACAGCCCGTCCTCCGCTTGGACGGAAACCGTACCGCCATATTTCTCCGCTGTACTCCGGATGCTCTTTAAACCAAACCCATGATAGTTCGGGTCTCCTTTTGTCGTAACGGGCAGGCCGTCAACAAAACGCAAGTCTCCCTCGTAGAAGTTCTCCACTTGAAGGATGGCAATGCCATGTCTCGAGAAGATGCTTACGGAAATCGCACGCTTGTCGTGGTCCTCAAGCTTACGAACGGCTTCCTCTGCATTGTCCAGAGCGTTTCCTATCATTGAAAACAGGTCAACCGCCTCTAAAAAACCAACTGCCTTTCCATCGGCAACACAGGTAAAGGTGATATCATTCGCAGCGCACAACAGGCTCTTTTCGGTCAGTATCGTGTCCAAAATTTCGTTTCCTGTCTCAATGATAGAGTCATATACCGATACTGAGTTTTCGATTTCTTGAAGAACTGTATTTTCCGGTGCATTACCTGTTTGTGCCACAATCTTCTTCAACTCTGACAGCTGGCATTTCAGTGCATGGCATTTATGATTGATAAGTTTCACACTATCCGATGCTCGTTCATATTGCGCTTGATGGCGCATCCACAACTGCTTTTGAAGGGATAGCTCCTCTTGCTGAGCCAATTTGTTTTGAAAACTCACCTGCTGCCACAATATCAGAACACAGCATATCATCGAATATATCCTGCAGCACCGATACAGGTAATTCTGGTGCTGAAAGCTGGTCTGAACAACCGAACTAAACACAATAGATATCAGTAGGACCGCTATCATTGTCGTAAAAGAATACCCGACGCTCACCGAAGCATACCCATGTTTAACCATAGGTCGTGCAATCAAGAGATATATCACGACATATACCAATGCAAATACAGCAAAGGGAATGAAGGTATCTACTACTATGTCTTTGAGGGAGCAGTAATGAGGTTCATTATAACCAGCTCCGGGCTGAATAGCATCCCACGCACAAAAAGCGACATGCTGAGTAAGGTAAGCCAATGTAGTGAAATAAGAAGCCATTTTGAGTTTTACATCAAACATCGAGTATTCTATAGAAAGCAGGATAAGAAAACTGCCTATGCTCCATACCAAAGAAGTCAAAAAGCTATTCAAAAGGATTTCTGGTGATGCGGTAATGCAAAGCTCCAAAACCAAAAATCCTAAGATTGCTGCCAGTACAGCACGAATTGGCCAAAACTTTCTTTTTGGTTCTTTGTAAGCAAACATGAGTGCTGCAATCAATAACTGAACCGGTTGATGCAAAATTTTGAAGATATCTTGCAGCGAATTCACTTCATATTTCCTCCCGTCACAGAATTTGCCAGGTCGCTGAGAAATGTATTTCTTCGACCGCGACTAAGGGGAAGTGTGTTCGCGCCAACAACAATAGAGTCTTTTTTTACAGCATCCACATGTCGAAGATTTACCAAGTAGCTGTTGCTGCATCTCGAAAACTGCTGGTCTTTAAGGCGGTCTTCAATTTCTTGCAAACTACCGGAAACCTCCAGGGTTTGATTATGCAGATGCAGATACAGCCAATGTCCCCGCACCTCAATGTAGTAGATTGCCGAACTCTCAATTCGCTGCTTTTCTCCATTTACCGTAACAAAAAGATGATGCTTCTGCCTTTGAGAGGCTCGTTCAATGGCGCGAGGCAGTTTCATAGAAAGCTGCGCATAGGTGATTGGCTTTAGAATAAAATCCAGTGCATCGACTTCATAACCCTTAATGGCATACTTTGCCATTCTGGTAATAAAAATCATAACGACAGTCGCATCCTGTTCTCTGATTTTCTGAGCAGCACTCATACCGTCTAGTAGCGGCATTTCAATATCCAACAGCAGAATATCCCATATAGGTTTGTAGTTCTCAGCAATATCCATGCCATCGTTAAACACCGCGATATTGCCTTCGAGTCCATGCTCATTAAGATAGCGAACAACATTATCCTTTGTCTGCTGAGCCAAATCTGCTTCGTCTTCGACAATTGCAATCTGCAGCATACCCGAAACCTCCCCATAGGATTTGCTTTCTTTCTTTTCTGTCATCATTCTACCAAGTGCGACAAACAATGTCAAAAAGATTTTCAAGAGCACTTATGCAGTTTTTCAGTCAAAACAAGAGGAGCGTCCGCTAAAGCAGACGCTCCTCTTTGTGTTTCTTGTGCTTCTTGTAAGCGTGCAGATTACTTGCCGCTGCTGTTCAGGCGCGGGATGGTCTCCGTCTTCGTTTCATTGCAAACCGTGCAGGTGTAGGTCTTGACGCCTTCTTTTTCAGCCGTGGGCTCAGTAGTCACAACACCGTTATCCCAAGTGTGGCCTTTCTTGGGCGTGAAATCGAAAGTGCTGCTCACATCACCGCAGACTTTGCAGTATATTTCGGTGCGACCCTCTTCCTTGCAGGTAGGCTCAATGACACGCATCTCGGCATGGTGACCGGTGGAGTGTACAATGTTGTCCTTGTAGGAGAAGCTGTCATCTTCGTTGCACTTGTGCATCGTGTAGCCGTCCTCGGTGCAAGTCGGCGGGACAACGGTAACAGTGAAGGTGTACTTGGTGGGCAGGACCTTTTCGGTCATGGTCGCATCGCAGTTCTTGCAGTGCAGGGTCTTGACGCCGTACTCGTCATGCGTGGGCTGGGTAGTGATGACACCCTCATCCCAGATATGACCAGTACCACCATAGGAGTAGGTCATGGTATGGGAAGCATCGCGCTTGCAGTGCATCAGCATAGTGCCCGGCTCGGTGCAGGTAGCCTTTTTCAGGCATTCGGTGTGCTCGAAGTCCCAGTCGTGGCTGCCGATAGCGGGCATAGGAACGAGAATTTTGCTGTCGCAGCCATCATTGGTGCAGTACATCCAACGCTCGCCCTCAGTCTCGCAAGAGGGCTCCTTGACGATTTCACCGAGACCCGTGTACTCATGGACATGGACCTTGGCAATGCTCTCGGTCTTTGTCTTGTTGCAGACGGTGCAGGTATAGGTCTTGATGCCCGGCTCGGTGGCAGTAGGCTCCTTGGTGATAACGCCCTCGTCCCACTGATGCTCCTCATTGACGGGGATATCGCGGACATGCTGCTTATCGTTGCAGCGCTCACAGACCTTATCTACACTGCCAGCGTCCTTGCAGGTGGCGGGAGTAGTGACTTCCTTGTACTCATGACCCAGCGCAGGGACGATGTTGTCCTTGAAGGACTTGGTAGCATCCTCCACGCACTCGTGCATGGTATAGCCGTCCTCAGTGCAGGTAGGAGCGACCACGGTCTCGTTGTAGGTGTAACCCAGAGCCGGAATGCTCTCGGTGTAGGTATCACCACAGTTGTGGCAGGTGAAGGTCTTGACACCGTTCTCGGTGTAGGTAGGCTCGGTGGTCACAACGCCGTCATCGTAATCGTGACCGGTTGCGGGGATGACCTCGGTGTAGGTATGGCTCTTGTCGTTCTGGCAAGTGAAGGTCTTGACGCCATCCTCAGTGCAGGTAGCAGCCTTGGTGACAACGCCGTCATCGTAGTTATGACCCAGCGCGGCAATCTCCTCGGTCTTAGTCTCGGTGCAGCCATCGTTCAGGCACTTGTAGGTCTTCACGCCGGAAGCCTCACAGGTAGCGGGCGTGGTGACAGTACCATCATCCCACTTGTGACCCACAGCCGGGATGACCTCAGTCTTGGTCGCGCCGTCACGAGAGCAGGTAAAGGTCTTCTCGCCATCCTCAGTGCAGGTAGCAACCTTGGTGACGACACCCTCGCCCCAATCATGGTCCAGAGCGTCCACGAAATCGCGGTTCTCGGTCAGCGTAGCGTCCTGGTCGCAGATGTAGACGGTGTAGCCCTGCTCAGTGCAGGTGGGAGCAACCGTATCACCCTTGTGCCAAGTCTTCTCCACCATCGGGATATCCTCGGTATAGGTATCACCGCAGGCAGAGCAGGTAAAGGTCTTGACGCCCTTCTCGTAGATGGTCGCTTCCTTGGTCACGACACCCTCATCATAGGTGTGCGGGGTCTTGTCGGTGAAATTGCCCTTGTAAGTAAGACCCGGAACCTCATTGCACTCATAGATGGTATAGCCCTCAGAAGTGCAGGTAGGAGCAACGACCTGCAGGATGTGGTAGGTCTTGTCCAGAGAAGGAATCTCCTCAGGACGGGTCTCACCGCAATCCTTGCACTTGAAGGTCTTGATGCCGGTCTCGGTGTAGGTGGCAGCTTTCGTCACAGTGCCGTTATCCCAGCTATGCCCCTTGGCGGCAACATAGTTGTCGTTGTAGTTCATACCGCCCCACTCGTTGCAGATATGCTCATCATAGCCCTGCGTGGTGCAGGTGGCGTCATGATGGCGCACGGTGAAGGTGTAGACGGGCTGAGACTTCTTCTCGGCAGGAGCGGCAGCGGGAGTCACAGCAGCAGGCTTCTGGGCAGGAGTCTTGGTGCCGGTGGTGGTTTTATGGGTGTTGTAGACGGGAGCCTTGGCGGGACCGTCCTTAGTAGAAACATTGTCGGGGTTCGTGTTCTGGCTGGCGGCGGGCTTCTCAGCCTTGTCGGAAGCGGCCTCAGACTCAGCGGTCTTGTTCTCGGTGTTGGCAGCATCGGAATTGGGCTTGCTCTCAGCCTTGCTCTCGGACGCCGCCGCGCTGGTATCTTCCTTCTCGGCAGTGTCAGGGGTTTCGGACTGTGCGGTGCTTGCGGAATCGCTCAGGCTGGTGGAAGGAGCAGAAGAGGCAGCATCCTGATTCTTCTTGCCCTTACATCCGGTAACAGAGATTGCGACTGTAGCAGCCATGGCAACTGCAAGCACATTCTTCATCATAGACTTTTTGCGCATGATTTTACTTCTCCTTTTTACTGTGTGAGGTGAGTCCCCACATCAACGAAACGATGTGAAGAGCGGAGGACTTCTGATATTTCGTTTTCCCTGTCGCTCTATATGCATTATACCACATTTTTCCTTGAAAGTGTACTGAGTACAACCATGATTAACGTAATGTTCACAAATCGCAACAGAATCCGAGAGGCTCCTATCGGGGAAAAACGATTCTGGTACGATGAAAAGAAGCGCAAATATGTAAAAAGCAGCCGGGTACAGAGTGTATCCGACTGCTGATGGCGGATAGGGTAGGATTCGAACCCACGGACGCGGATGCATCTCTGGTTTTCAAGACCAGTTTCATAAACCACTCGGACACCTATCCAAGAATCAGAGAGTGTTAGCCGCAGAAATCTGCGTTGCCCGCCATCTACCGCGTGGAGGTCGCTCTCAAAAGATGGCTGACGAGACGAATTTGTCTCGCCCATGCCGCAGCCGTTTTCGCCACTCGGCATGGTGTTTTCGGCTTGACGTAACCCTGTGTAAATGACCCTCAGGTGGGGGCGGTGCGGGCAGGATTATCGTCTTCGTGGTGTAGTTAAGGAGTACCGCACCAAATAAATGACCGTACTGCGCTTGTGTAACAGTACAATGCACGCCCAGAGACGATTTCCAAGATGGAGATGTGTCTGGTGGTGGAAGCAAAGGGATTCGAACCCTCGACCCCCTGCTTGCAAAGCAGGTGCTCTCCCAGCTGAGCTATGCCCCCATGATGGCGGGAAGGACCCGCCAGTAATTACGCATAGTGAAGTTCGCCGTACTGTTTGACCTCGCGCTCCAGATGCAGCGGAATGGTCTTGGCGCTTTTCTGCGTGATATCCTCACGCGTCAGAAGGCGCTCATCGACGCCAGCTGCCTGCAGAACTTCGTACAGGTTCGAGGGACCGGTGCCGTCGTAACCCGCAGTTAAGCCATTGACCTGCAAAGCGAAGCCGTGCAGATGCGGTGCCAGACCCGGTACAAAATCGAGTTCAACAACGACTTCGTTACTGTTCTCGTCCACGCGCTTAACCGAGAGAGCACGGATGTTCTGACTTCCGAAGGCCTCAATCAGCTTCTTAGCCGTCGCTGCGGTTTCAATCGTTGATGTGCCTTCGACATTGATAATCGCCTGCTCCATCGGAATCATCTCCTTCCTACTTAGAGTTGTCATGCGCTATAGCAGATAACGCTCTGCCGTGCGGGGCTTTACGTTGCCCATTCGTGTTCGGTTCCGGCTACGACGACTTCCGTAAGGACTTAGCCAACCGTCAGCAAGTGCATGCCCCCGCTGACAGCTTCTTGGGCGGATTCTCAAAGAGCGCGTCACCCAATCGGACCGTGGAGCTTGATGGCAGACTCGAACTGCCGACTCCAGCTTGAGAGGCTGGCGACTTGGACCAACTTGTCGAAGGGGCCTTATGGTGTGCCGGGTAGGATTCGGACCTACGAACTGTAACAGACCTGTTTTACAGACAGTTTGCTTTGACCGCTTGCATACCGGCACATATGAGGAGGCATTAAGCCTCGTGGTGCTCCCGGCTGGAATCGAACCAGCGACACATAGGGCTTCAACCTACTGTTCTACCAACTGAGCTACAGAAGCAGATGGTGACCGAAATGGGGCTTGAACCCATACTCTCAAGCGTGAAAGGCTTGCGACTTAACCAATTCGTCTATTCGGCCATATAGCCGCAATCCTGCGGCGAGGGTTTATGCGATGACAAGGATGTCATCAATTTTCGTATTGAGCATCGCGGCGAGAATCACAAGGTTGTCGATGGTAGGAAGTGCAGTGCCTGCCTGCCATTTGGCTACCGCCTGTGTGGAGACACCGAGCGTATCCGCCACATCCTTTACCTTGATGCCTGCCGCTTTTCGCAGTGCCTTGATATTGGCACCTGTTTGCTGGATATCGATGGTTGGAACGTTCATTTTCTTTTGCTGCCTTTCTGTATTGCAGGCAACAAAAAAACGCTGCCTGCCGAAATGAATCGACAAGCAGCGTTCGGAATGCAAATGCCGTCAGAAGACGCACCGCAGCCGTTCGAGTTCTGTTTTTGCCTGTCGATGGGTATAGGAAACAAAGCTGGATTCGTAGGACTCGAATTCAGATTCATAACTATACTCAGCAAACGACATAGCATTAACAGTCTTGCACAGCATCTTCGGTTGTCTCCTTTCGTTTCGTTCTGTTTACATTATACCACTTTTGTGGTTCTGGTCAATCAACTTGTGGTTGATGTTTATTCGCAGTAACCAGCACCTTCGTGGAAAACGCGGTCTGCGCCGAGTTCGTGCTTGCTCATTTACACATACTCTCCTTCCGGAAGTTTGTCTGCATCTGACAGTTCATCGACAGTCAGTTCCCTCAATGTTCCTTGGTCTGTATCCAAGCCGATGGTATATATATACACTACACGGCTATCCCGGAATACTTCGGCCGGGGTCTTGCTTTTACTGACGATTTGTTCGATTTGCTGCTCTGTTGCCGGATACAGGACCCAACGCTCTTCGCTTCGCACTTCTGTGCAGTTACAGAAATACAATTTTTCGTCCTCATCCTTGCATATGCAGAGCAGCGAAATGCCGTCATAACTCCAGAACACTTTATCGACAATAAGTTCTTTCCCGAACAAATCCTTAAAATTCAGTCCCTCAAACAAGGGCTCTCCGTGTAAACTCATATCCGCTCCTGTTTTACTTCTTCATGCCGGAACCAACTTATGGTTGAGATTTTTTGGGTTTATCTGCGCCAAAGACGCGAGGATTTGAGGAAGTGAACCTATTGGTGTGCGCTTTTTATTCTTGTGCTTGCCCATGCCTAGTCCTTCTCAAGAAAATGTTCCCACTGTGTTCTTTTGATTTGCTTGCCGCCAAAGGAGTAGTGCTTATCATAATAATCCGACATTTCTGCGGCATACTTGGCAGCGTCAACTGCGTTGGAAAACACCGTTTTGCCAATACTCTTTAATGCAACCCAGTGGACAGTGATGTTACCATCCACATCCACACCGACGCAATGCGCATCGACATAGTCATTGTTGGTCATCTCCATTTCATTGAGCTTTTTGAGCCATTTCGTTTTGACGATGTGTTCCAAGTAATCCGCATTATATTTGGGATTCGATGAAATCACAGAGAACGGTCTACCAAGCTCTTTCTCTCTCAATTCTTCCGTCTCCCGCATTTTTTCGAGCATATACCGGAAATTTTCGGGGTAGTATTTATACAGATATGCGAAATTCAAATACGAGGACATGGGGCAATACATACAACCGCAGCGCTTGTTGGTTTTGTAGTAATTGTTGAAAATCGGCTGTGTCTTTGCCCATTCCAAAATCACATCCTCGTTAATGCCGTTTTCTGCGAGAGGGTATATCTCTAACTTTTTGGAACTCAACCGCTTGTTAAAACGGTGTTCCTCATCGGCGCAATAGCCTATGTAATGCACTACATAAAAACCGACTTCGTTCAGCCATTCGGATAGTTGCCGCTTTGCATCAAGTTTATAGTGACCGTTACACCATCTTACTTTTCTTGTTGGGAAACCGCATTTATCATACAATTCTTCCCACGTTTTCCTCGGCTTGATTCGCACAAATTGGATGCCAGCTCGCTTGCACTCCGTTTCCATATAGTCGATAACGTTATGTATAAACGGGTAGTCGATTTCGAGTTCAAAGTGAACCACGCCGTCAAGCGGGTATCTGTCCAGATTGTGCAGTATGTAATTGAGCATATACAGGCTATCTTTTCCGCCAGATACGCTTGCCCAGTATGATGGGCGCAATGCAATTGCTTTGTCTGAGTCAGTCATTGTCGGTTACCTTCGTGAGCCAGTAGTCTTTGCGGCACTCTCGTTGACATTCTCCCCACGGCTAAAGCAGGGGGATTCCTGCATCAACCACCACTGCGCAGCAACCGAGGCTGTTGCGTCTTACACGATGTCAGACAGGCGTTACTTCCCGTGTGTCCCACGGTACGGTATGTATTAGTTTAAGCGGACTTTTCAAGCCCTTTACGCAAAATGTTAATGGCAGCGTTCTTGTCACGGTCATGAACCGTGTGACAAGACGGACATTCCCATTTCCGGATGCCAAGGTTCTTAACCTCTTTGTTCTGGTATCCGCAGCAGGAACAGGTTTGGCTGCTTGGATAGAATGTAGGTACACGAATTACTGTACAATCGTACCAATAGGCTTTGTACTCCAGCATGCTAAAGAAAGACGACCACGAAGCACTGGAAATAGCTCTTGCAAGTTTATGATTACGAAGCATTCCCCTTACATTAAGGTCTTCAATGCAGATGGTTTGATTTTCACGCACCAGCATAGTAGACTGTTTTTGAAGGAAATCGTTTCGTTGATTAGCAATCTTTTCGTGGGTGGCAGCGACTCTTATGCGCTGCTTTTCACGATTATGTGAGCCTTTCTGTTTGCGGGCCAAACGCCGCTGTTCGCGAGCAAGTTTTTTGGCTTTCTTCTCCAAGTATTTTGGGTTATTAACCACAGTACCGTTACTATCGGAATAGAATTCTTTGAGTCCAACATCAATTCCTACTACACAACCATTGTTCGGCATAGGCTGAGGGTCATATTCCACATTAAGAACTACGAAATATTTGCCGGTGGCTGTACGCACTACCGTTGCGTTGTGAATCGCACCAATCTCCATAGACTGATGAACTTTTACCCAACCGATTTTCGGTAAGCGAATGCGCTTATTAGAAATGCGTATACCGTTACCAATATTGAGCGTGCGGTATGATTGTTTGGCGCTTTTTTTGCTTTTGAATCTTGGATGTGCAGCCCTATGCTCAAAAAAGTTTGTGTATCCGGTATCAAGGTTTCGCAGCGCTTGCTGTAAAGCAATGGAATCCACCTCTTTGAGAAACGCGTAGTTCACATCCTGCTTGAGCGCTGTTAGCATAGCAGATGTTTTCTTGTAGCCGCACTTCTCCCCGCTTTTGAAAGCGTCTTCCCGCATAGCAAGACCCTTGTTGTAAATGAGCCTGCTGCAACCGAGAGTACGGTCAATCAGATTATGTTGCTCCCGGTTTGGGTAGATTCTAAATTTCACACCCTTTTGAAATGTCATTTTTATTTTACCCTTTAAGCAAAAATTTGGTTTCACTGCGCCTTATATCCCCATAGCTAAAGCAAGGGGATTTACGGCGCGACATGATAAAAACCTACCCTGAACTGGGTAGAACTTCTTATTTTGATTTTCTGTGGGAACACCTCATATACACTGACATACAGCATACCGGGTTTATAATCAGCGTATTCTACCGGACGCTTTTGTTCATAAACCTTCACATTCGAACCATCATCTGCCGTAAGCCAGAGATATTTGACATGCTCAGCATAGCGAGGGTCTTTTGCGCGATACATTTGCCCTTCTTTGATTTTGAGGCGGCGCATACAGGCTTGGACGCGGGAAAACTCAACAAATGCACCATAGTCACCAATCACGATACGGTTGTACCCGTTGGTAATGACTGTGCCATCAGCGGTTTCGAGCGAAATCGTGTCACCGGACACATTGCACCATTCCGGCAATGCCTTTTGAAACTCGGCTCTCACATCGCAGAAAAAGGTGCGTGGGATAGGCTTGTATCCATAATCTCTGGCGAGTTGCTCTTGATATTTGAGCATCTGAGCGCCGACTTCTGAAATTCTATGCTCCATCGATTACTCCTGACTCAGCATCTGCGCAGAAGCAACTTCCCGAATATTGCGATTCTCTTTTTCGGGAGCCGACACAATGCGGCGATGAGAGCGCATCAGCGTCAATACGCGGTTACGGAGCTTTTCGTCCTTGATAAGCCGAGCAACCTGTTTGATTTCCGATTCACGCAGATACATTGTACTGTTGATGAGAACGCCATGTACTTCGCCGTCTTCGGAACTTTTCTCAACCTTATCGACATTGTTATAGGCATAGATGACATCTACGTCGATGGTGATGGACGCTCTCTCAAGAAGTTCAATTCCTCCTTGGGCTACCAGCCACTTGTGTGTGTAGCTTTCGTCAGAAATGTATGTTTCGCCAATGAGTCCCAGCGGCGGCGACACAAGGTTGTTTGTGGAATAACGGATATGGTCCTCGCTTTCGTTGAGGTTATCCTGCCAAATACACATCGGCTTGAGGCTTTTGTCCTTAAAATGAACATAGGTGTCCTGAATGAATGTGCAGACGGTCCGCTTAATATAGTCGATTTCCGGCATCTCTTCTACATTACGGAAGACAAGGCGCGTAGACTCGCCCTAGCCGTACTCTTCGTCGTCCGTCACATAACGGACTTTCTCCAACACAAACTTGGGTTTTAATGCCTCTTTAACGGCTTCGAGAGAAAACACATTCCACTTCATCAAATAACTCTCCATTCTTTTACCAACTGGTCGTATTCAGCAATTTCCCGTTTTACGGTTTTTCCGTCTTTTTTATATAAGGTGATTCGCTGTGCATAGTTTGCGGCGTGTTTTTGCAGTCGCTGCAACGCGTCTCCTTCTGAGTTTGCTTTTGTAATTCCGCGATAGGAACCACCAGAGCCTAAGATTTCGGGTTCGTACCAGCCTGTCTCGTAGTATTTAGTCTGTTCTGTTGCTTCATCCAGAACGACTTTTCCCTGCTCGCCATAGTCACCGGTATAGTTACTGCGGATGATGTTAGCGGCACGGTCATTTCCCTGCTGCTCATAGGCTTCGGCAATGAACTCGACATAAGCCCTGAATTTTTCCTCGTCACCTTCACGATGCGCGGCGATGAGTTTTCCGATGGTCACAGCGTTTATGATGTTCATGGACACACTCCTATAAAACCGATTTTAAAATTTTTGGTACTCCAGCCGGGGGTCGAACCCGGAGAAAAACGGGGTTTGAAGCCGCCGCGTATGCCAATTCCGCCACTGGAGCATGGTATGTCGCCCACGAAAACAGACGACAGTTGCATGGCTTGATTTTGCAGCGAATATCACATTTTATCGCTGTTTTTATGATTGTATTATACCATATTCTGATGCAGATTTGTAGTGAGTACAAGTATGATTCACAAACAATTAACATCTGAGCGAGTCGCATTTTGTGCGCTTGCTTGTTGTATTTGTCTGGCGCGAATCAGCGCTGAATCTTCCTCGTCAGAAAACAGTCAAAAACAACAGCAACACAAACGCGAGTCTTTGCAAGTTTCTAAAATGGCGTTTTCTTGGCTCAAGGCTTGCTCTCTGCGGGTGCTGGCGTCCAGTATAAGAGCGTTCCGAGGATATCGCACATCGGTGCCGCCTCGAAGAAGCAAAGTGTTTCCAGAGCGTCTCTGAGGCGCTGCTCGTAGTCTGTGCGCTGCATATCAAGAGGAACCAGCACCTTGTAGGAGCCGAAAGGCGCTTTCAGAACGGGAGATTCGGATGTCTGGTTCTCAGAAAGGTCACTCTCCCAGCCGCAGGTAACGAGATAGTCATACAGAGCATAGGGGTTTACAGCAGAAACGGTCTTTCTGCCGTCAAGCATCTTGTAGGCACGGAGATACTTAGCTTCTCGCGCAAGGTCTTTGCTTGTGAGAGGATACGGGATTCGGTTAAGGTCCATGTTGCTGACGAGGTCTGCGCGTTTTACCTTGACGGCAATGTCGTTTTGCTTAACACGCCAGATATACTCTGAGTAGGTCATATCTTTCCCCCGAGTCAGTACAGAGACCGCCTCAGCCACTTCCTGAGGAAATTCCGCTCTGATGGTATCTATCGTGGTGCCGGTATCTTCCACCGTGTCGTGCAGGTAGGCGGCAGCTTTCACCAGCGGGTCAGGCTCAACGCCGTCTGCGACAACGGCCACATGCGCCGTGAAGTAGTCTTCCCCTGCCTTGTCGGTCTGGCCCTTGTGCGCCATCATAGCGAATGTCTTTGCTTTTTCAATGTAATCAATCATTCGTATCACCTTTCTTTGTTTCGCAAGCAGCACCATGCGGGTCTGCCAGACAATAAAAAGGCTTGCCAGTTTCCCGGCAAGCCTCGATGGATTCAGGTCTTTGCGGACCTATGTTGTAGTGTTGGAAACGGGAGATTTACTCCGCAGCGCCCTCAACGATTACGACCTCAGCCTCGGTTTCCTTAGG
>ERZ773200.1706-NODE-1706-length-17812-cov-3.966492_pt1 | contig 17812 bp, 8 predicted proteins | sample MGYA00581008_ERZ773200 | MGnify/ENA primary metagenome ERZ773200 (study PRJEB29015, sample SAMEA2737770) | human gut metagenome | biome: human gut; feature: human-associated habitat; material: faeces | place: China | collected 2012 ... | reverse complement strand
GTCCTTGTGGGTTAATGCCTAGAAAAGAATATTGAGATAAGAACAGCGGTCCCCCTTTATCCGAACCTAAAGGAAGAGTGATGCCATAATAAGATTTTCCATTCCTGATTCCTCCATTTTTAGCCCAGCCCGCTTCATATACAACTTTATCGATAGCATGTGTTGGAGACGAAGCAGCAAGTATATAAGTAATCAGACACTCATTCCATCCTCTTATTGCCAGGTTCTTCTCAAAACCGTAATCGGGACTCCAATGCCAATATAGTACATCTTCACCATTTTTCCGGAACCAAGTCCAGTCAATAGCTTCCCAAAGACGGGTTATGTCGGCACGCAACCTGCTTTCTACTTCCGTATTTTCCTTGAAATAGGCTCGAGCGGCAAGCAAACCTTGAAATAACAAGGATGTCTCAACCAAATCGGCACCGTTGTCTTTCTCACTGAAAGGTTTGGTTGCTCCCGTTGCGCCATTTATCCAATGTGCATAAGCACCATGATAAGCCGTACATTCCTTATCAAGAAAAGTAACTATCTTCTGCACTCGTTCAACAGCTTGCTGACGGGTAATAAAGCCCCGTTCAGCAGCTACCAGCATGGCCATCACGCCAAAGCCGGTACCACCGGTAGTAACGACATCGCCCGAAGTAGTACGTTCGCGCGCCATTCCGGAATATTCATGCCCAAAGTCCCAGAAGTACTTAAAGGTCTGCTTCTGTACCAATGTCAACAAGTCCTCATCAGGGATACGCTCAAACTTGTCTGTATCATCCATTCCAGTCTTAATCATACAAACCTTGCCATTGGAAAGCAGTGTCCCGGAAGTGGATTTCACCCCCGGATTGACAATCAATTTATACGATGACAAGACTTTAAAGCCTCCCTTAGGAGTCACCGATACTTTTTTCTCTTGCAGGAACTCATAATCGCAGCTTACAGGAAGCTCCTCATGTTTCAAAGCAATATTGTTACGGGCTGAAGCCTCATCTACAGCATCCGAGAACTCCAAAACAATGGCTACATTGGGAGCAACATTCTCAAATGTCTGTTGGTTTTGTTGGTCACCCACAATGATATTCTTCAACTCGAAAGGCTGATTCACTTCAGGTTGATTATCACCACTGCACGCAACCAACAAAAGACATACTATGAAATATAATACTTTCATCCTATCATCAGATTAAAGTGTAGCTTCATTCTTTTCCAGAGTAAATACTCTGGATTTCGGTTGCCGTCAACACCTTGTCATATAGGCGGAACTGATCAAGCTGACCGGGAAAGTTCTTTGCCCAGGTTTGTGCTCCTGCACCCGAAGTAAGACTCGGAGTAGTGCTGAACTGAAATGCACCGACAGCCAAAGAAGCGCCTACATTATTAAACTTCAATTTCCCACAATCAGGCAATTCTTTGGTAAAGACACCCTCACCATTACGATAAACAGTAATGGTAGAAGTATTACCATCATACACAAAAGCCAGATGCACCCATTCGCTACCAAAAATATCATCTATTTTTGCCTCAACCCATCTTTCATCATTCTCTTTTGCTGTCTGATTGAAGATATGAACCTTGAAAAATGCCTGAGTCTCGCTATTATTATTCTCCAAGAAGATGTCGAAGTTGCCCCAGAATTTAATAGAGTTAGGGATAGAGAACAAACCTTGCGCAGAAGTATTCTTAGTGGTTCTCATCCAGAAAGCTACAGTCAAATCACCGATAGTGGGCATGTTATTTTCCAATATAGAAGGAGTCTTGGCCAAAATGTAAGCATTCTCAGCACCTTGATAGGCCATGCCAGCGATTCCGTCTTCCGCAAACTTGGCATTACCGTTATCTGCTACCAAAAATCCCCATTCACCTTTATCCCGAATGTCCTCTTCATCAAAAGGAAGATACATCTTCAAAGGGGTAGTAGGTACTTCACCTGTACTCTCAGGGTAGTCGAAAGCAGGATGATCCATATCCTGAAAACAAGACTGCATACACAATGCAAACAGGCAAGAAGCCACAGATACTATATATTTTTTCATAAGTAGTTAGTACATTTATAGATTAATAATTGGGATTTTGAACCAATACACCATTCGACTTGTCAATTTCGTCTTGCGGAATGGGCAACAAAGCATGTCTGTCTTGATAACCGGTCTTGCCTGCCGCATGAAGTACCTCTTTAGCAATACCCCAACGAACCAAGTCGTAGAAACGGTCGAACTCCATACCTAACTCAACACGTCTTTCATGACGAATGGCCTCACGCAGTTCATTCTGGTTGTTGGTCGTCACTTCCGGTAGAATTCCGATATTATTGCCACGAGCACGAGCGCGCACCATCTCCAAATAGTTACGGGCAGAAGATAAATCACCCAATTCACAAGCAGCTTCGGAAGCCATTAATACCACATCAGCATAACGTATCAGACGAATATTTACCCAATATCCTCCCTTTGTGAATTTCAAACGCATCGCCGGGTCCGTATATGCCTTCTTGTTAAAGTATTTAGCTATAACATCAGCATTCGAAATAGGTTTCTCACCATAAGGCTTGTTAGCAGGTATGGACTCTGGATCGTCCTTGCCGTTGCGTATAAAATAAAGCAAAGTTTCGTCTTTTCTCGGATCTCCCTCTTCAAAAGCATCTGCCAATTCTTGAGTAGCGGTGTGTTGCCCCCAACCGAGATTCCACTCGCCTGCGCCACGTACACCCTGAACGGAAGCAAACTGGCTTCCTATGTCATTAGAACCTGGTTGTGATTCTGTTGCCGTACATTGCAATTCAAAAACAGATTCACTACAGTTTTCACCTTTTTCTCGGAATATGTCTTCATAAGGTGTTTTCAGATTATATAAACCGGAGTTAATCACTTCTTCAGCGGCAGCCTTCATATTCCCCCAGTCATTACGCATCATGTATGTGCGTGCATGAAGAGAACGAGCAGCTCCCCAAGTGAGACGACCTACATAAAGTTGCTCCCACGTTCTGGGCAGACTGTTTTCGGCTTCCGTAAGGTCAGAATCTATTAATTCATATATCTTTGCCACAGAAGACTTTGGAACATTTGCCTCAGCTGCATCATAAACTTTAAAGTCAATCAAAGGCACTTCACCAAAAGCGCGTACAAGGTTGAAATAACAGAAAGCACGTACAAACAAAGCTTCCCCCTTATTGACGAGGTCACCTTCTGTCAATGACGGATTTTGGCTCATCTCATCAAGCAAATCATTTACCTTATGTATCAATGAATAGTTATCATTCCAATAACTCTTAATCATCCCATTACTTGCCAAATATTCAAAGTCATCGAACATCTTGCCGGTAGCAGCTCCATCGGACAATGTACTTCCTTTCTCTGCGTCCTCAGAACGCATACCGTGGATTGCCAATGCAGTATTGCCGCTTGTCAAATGAAAACCGCGCAACTTGGCATACATATTAAAAACCTGTGTTTCATAAGTACCACCAGTCAAATCATCCTCTGTCTGTTGTCCAAGCGGTTTTCTATCAAACATATCCTCACACGAAGTTAGTGCAAAGCTTACTGCTAAAAATGCTATATAATAAAATATCTTCTTCATAGTCTGTCTCTATATAATTTTAGAAAGTCAAATTAAAACCAATCGTATAAACTGTAGGCATAGGATAGCCTCCACCATCAATACCAAACGAAATAGCACTTCCGCCCACTTCCGGAGTATATCCTCCATTACGGCTCCAGGTCTTGGGATTCTGCACATTGGTATAAAGACGCAGTGACTGTACCTTGATACGATTCAACAGTCGTTTGTCAAAGTTATACCCCAATTCGATATTACGGATTCTGAAGAAACTGCCATCTTCGATGAAATACGTGGAAGCCTCCTGATTTATTTTGTGTGAAGGGTCGAGCAAGGGCTCCCAATTGGAAGTGCCCTCTCCATGCCAACGATTCAATTGCTCTGTGCGATAATTCAGTTGTGCATAGCTACTGCTTCCCCAATTACGGTAAATTTCATTTCCATAAACACCCATCATGTCAACAGTCAGGTCCAGATTCTTCCATCCCAAATTAACATTAAAACCGTAAGTAAAATCAGGAGTTGGATTACCTATCATTGTACGGTCATTATCAGTAATTTTGCCATTACCGTCAACATCAGCAAATTTCAAGTCACCCGGTGTTACCGAGCCAACCGAGTTAATCGGAGAGAAACGGATGTCGTCTTCGTTCTGATATACACCCTCAACCTTGTAACCATAGAAATAGCCAATCGGATAACCTTCGGAAACACGTGAGGGACCACTGATAATATTATAGTCTTTGTTTACCAGTGAAAGCACCTTGTTATCAATAGTGCTCAAATTAGCACCTAATCCATATCTCCAATCTTCCCCAATCTTGTCGTTCCAAGAAGCACTAAGTTCAAAACCGCGATTGCGAATCTCACCCACATTCTGTAATCCGGGAACAGTACCTGCAATACCCGGAATGGAAGTCAACATATCTTTTGTTGTTTTGTTATAATAAACCGGAGAAAGCTGCAAACGATCATTGAACATATGCATGTCAAAACCTACTTCCCATGAATAATTACGTTCCCATCCCAAAGTAGGTGAAATCAGTTTGTTGGGGCCTTTACCCGCAATGATATTGTCACCGAACACAGCTGAACCCGAACTAACAATGGTGGCATATGCCGGATAACTGGAACCAGTATTCTGGCTACCCAACACACCCCAAGAGCCTTTCAACTTCAAGAAGTTAATTACATTCTGGTTCTGCATAAACTTCTCTTCGGTCATTACCCAACCGGCACCGAAAGAGTAAAAGTTGTCCCAAGTATTACCTGTCTTATAGAAAACAGATGAACCGTCCCTACGGAAAGAAGCATTAAGTAAATAACGATTCTTGTAGTTATACAATGCTCTGAACAAATAAGACATGGTAAATCTGTCACTCTGAGAACCGCCATTAGTTGCCGTAGATACATCGTCGATGGTAGAGAGCCACCATCTGTCCGGGTCGTCGCCCACCAAAATGCCGTAGCCCGCAAGCTGGCTGCGTCCACCACTCAAACTGGAAGACTCATTGTAATTGGTTGTAAGACCGGCAGTCAATGTCAATCCATGATTGCCAAACTGTCCGAGATAAGTCAACACATAGTCAGACTGTGCAGCAAGAGAGGTAGACTTGCTTTGGTTCACACTTTCTCTTTCAGTCAACCGTTCTTTCCCCCCCTCCACATCGGGATTATAAACATAAATCAGCGGAGAATATGAACGTCCCTGACTGGAAGCATAGTCCATAGAGAAAGTTGCTTTGAACGTAAGGTTCTTCAGAATATCTATCTCTCCGAACACATTACCTGCCACGCGATAGTTTTCAGACTTGTTGTGAGCACCGCGCAGCTCTGTTTCAATAAGAGGATTCCACACTTGTGCACGCTGGAAGTCGGGCAGCGTATGTATCAGTCCCGATTCAAGGTCATGAGTAGGAGCAATAGGAGCAGCCTTCAAAGCACCATCCACACCCTTTGCATCAGGATACTTGGCACGAACTCCATTAAGCTGGAAACCAAAACGCAGGAAATCGGTTACGCTATATTCACTGTTCAAGTTTACGGTAAACTTATTGAGCTTTTCCGTTTTAATGGAACCTTCTTCCATGACGTAACCCAAACCCAAATAAAACTTACTCTTATCCGTTGCACCCGTAATGCTCACATTGTTATTGGTCAGAAAACCTGTCTGGAATATCTCATTCTGCCAATCAGTATTACCAGTCCATTGAGTATAATCATAAGGGTCGCTTCCTTGAGATATCAACTGCTCGTTGTACAGCATCTTAAACTCTTCGGCATTCGTCACACCTACACGGTCATAAATAACCTTCCAACCCACTGAAGAGTTGATGTTGACCATCGTCTTCCCTATTTTTGCCCTTTTAGTAGTAATGATGATTACACCATTGGCACCACGCACACCGAAAATAGCCAAAGAAGAAGGGTCTTTCAAGATTTCCATAGATTCAATATCCGCAGTGTTCAGATAATTGATATTGTCCGTGAACAGTCCATCTACCACATAAAGGGGTTTGAAACCGTTAATGGAGTTCGTACCGCGAACACGGATTTCAGGGTCTTGTCCTGCACGACCCGTATTCACTACCTGTACACCGGCAACCTTACCCTGTATGGATGCCAGTGGATTGGTAGAAGGCTTAGAGGCAATCTCGTCCGCTTTCACAGTAACGATAGAACCGGTCAAGTCGCGTTTCTTGGCACTACCATAACCAACTACAACCACCTCATCAATGAGCTGGCTGTCCTCTTCCATCTTCACATTGATAGTTGAACGCCCATTTACGGCAATCTCCTGCTCACGCATACCTATATAACTAAAAATCAAGGTAGCATTAGATGCCACATCAACAATCTGATATTTACCATTTATATCAGTAATACTACCTTTACTCTCCTGCCCTTTTACACGAACAGAAGCACCGATAACAGTTTCGCCTGTCTTGTCCGTAACGACACCCGAAATCGTAATTTTGTTCTGTGCCATCGAAGTAATGGCAAACAATAACATCACACATGTAATTAGTAGATTTTTCTTCATTTTGTATTGATTTAAAATTCTTTTGCAAACATACCGGAGAAGTTGATATATGTCAAAAAACAAGCTACCACAAGAGTACCACAGTTCACCGGAGGGGTACATCATTGCTACTACTGTATAACATAAACGACAGATTATAAGGAATATAAAAGTACAATAAATATTTAGGTACTATTCATATAATAGAGCAAGAAGATAGAAAAGCAAAGGGGGCTTTTATCCTATTCTGAAGTTTTTTATCCCATATTCAAGAACGTCATACCTTTCACTGCCTCAAAGCCGACCATAAGATTTCCATAACCGATTGCCATTATACGATAGATTATATACCAAGCAAATACTGCAAAACGTTTGCAGTGAAGATGTAGACAATATGCAGCAACAATGCCATCTCAACGCAGTGGCTCGAATGCTGCATATTGCCGCCTTGGGAATCAGTTAGAGTAACTTGAACGCTGCTTTTTTTACGTCCCGGCAACTTCTGCCAATCATCACCTCAAAGTCACCCGGCTCGCATACAAAATCAAGATTGTAGTTGTAGAACTTCAGCAATTCGGGGGTAATCTTGAAAGATACTTTTTTAGATTCGCCGGCTTTCAGGAAAATCTTTTCAAAGCCTTTCAACTCTTTCACCGGACGGGTTACACTTCCCACAAGGTCACGAATATAAAGTTGAACCACTTCTGCACCGTCTCTCTTGCCGGTATTGGTCACAGTCACGGTAGCAGTCAGTTCGCCCTTATCCGTCATGCTAGTCTTGTCCAAAGCCACGTCGCTATAAAAGAATGTGGTATAGCTCAAACCGAAACCGAAGGGATAAAGCGGTTCATTGTCTATGTCTATATAGTTGCTGCGGAATTTCTGGAACCATGCACCGTCGGCAAGAGGGCGGCCCGTGTTCTTGTGGTTGTAGAACAAAGGAATCTGTCCCACGCTCTTCGGGAAAGTCGTAGTCAGCTTCCCACTCGGATTCACATCACCAAACAGTACATCACCGATGGCAAAACCTGCCTCACTGCCCGCAAACCATACATTCAGAATGGCCGGCACGTTTGCCTGCTCCCAGTTCAGTACCAGCGGACGACCGGTAAACAGTACCAGTACCACTGGTTTTCCTGTTTTCAATAATTCTTGTAACAGCATGCGTTGGGTGTCGGTCATTTCAAGATTCGTGCGGCAACTGCTCTCTCCACTCATTTCCGAAGACTCACCGAGCGCAGCCACAATAACATCCGATTTGGCAGCCACGGCAAGAGCCTCGTCCAGCAACTCCTTGTCCGAACGATTGTCACGGTGTAAAGAACGTCCGAACATAGTGGCACGTTTCTCATATTCGGCATCACTCATCAAATTACAGCCTTTCGCAGTCAATATTTCGGCTTTATCGCCTGCTACCGCCTTCAAACCTTCAGCCAAAGAAGTTGCATTCTTCAATACAGCAGCCACACTCCAAGTACCCGGCATATTACTGCGGCTGTCTGCCAACGGACCTACCACAGCAATAGTGCCTTTTTTGGCCAGCGGAAGCACATTACCCTCGTTCTTCAACAACACCAAGCTCTCCGAAGCAATCTTACGCGCAACAGCACGATGCTCTTTGGTAAAGATTTGCTTCTTGGCACGCTTCACATCACAGTATTTATAAGGATTATCGAACAAGCCCAACTTGTACTTAGCTTCCAAAATACGGCGACAAGCCGCATTAATTGCTTCTTCTGTCACTTTTCCTTCTGTCAATGACTTCTTGAGCGTACCTACAAATGCATCGCTCACCATATCCATATCGACACCAGCATTCAGCGCCAACGCGGCAACAGTCTGCGTATCGCCCATACCGTGGTCGGTCATCTCAGCAATTCCAGTATAGTCTGTCACCACAAAGCCGTCAAATCCCCACTGCTTACGCAGTATATCCGTCATCAACCACTTGTTTCCAGTAGCGGGAATGCCATCGACCTCATTGAAAGAGGCCATCGCACTTCCCACACCGGCATCAACCGCCGCTTGATAGGGCAACATGTATTCATTGAACATGCGCTGATGACTCATATCTACTGTATTATAGTCACGTCCTGCCTCACCGGCACCATACAAGGCAAAATGCTTTACACAAGCCATAATCTCATCATTACGGTTCATATCCTTTCCCTGATAACCACGTACCATGGCCTGCGCAATGGCTGCTCCCAGAAACGGGTCTTCACCGTTGCCCTCGGACACACGCCCCCAACGGGCATCACGGCAAATATCCACCATCGGACTGAATGTCCAGCAAATACCGTCGGCGCTGGACTCAATGGCTGCAATACGTGCCGATTCTTCAACCGCCTTCATATCCCATGTACACGACAATCCCAAAGGAATGGGAAACACCGTTTCATATCCATGAATAACATCCATACCAAATAAGAGAGGAATACCCAAACGACTTTCTTCAACCGCCTGCTTCTGTACATCGCGGATACGTTCCACGCCTTTCAGATTGAAAAGCCCGCCCACTTCACCGGCACGAATACGTTTGGCCACATTACTACTTTTAGCCTGACCGGTCGTAATCTCACCGGTAACCGGCAGATTCAACTGACCTATTTTCTCTTCCAGGGTCATCTTCTTCATTAAATCGTCGATGAAACGATTCATATCGACCGGAGATTTCTGCGCATACGCACTAACGGCAGTAAACACCAACAAGACTAAAAATGATTGTAACTTGAAAAGTAAATGCTTCATGTCTTTCATGCTTTTAATTTATAGAAATATTATTTTGCTGCAAATAAAAGAAAAGCATGCGACAACCTCCACATCCCGCACTACAACAAAAGTACACCCATCACTAAAAAACAAAAGAGGAAGTACAATATTAGTACTTCCTCCATTAATATTTTACTGTAAAACAGTCATTTAAAATTTATAAGGAAATCAGTCAAACTTTCTTCCGGAAGCAAATTGAATTTCTTACGTAACCGGTATCTCGCAGCATCAACCCCACGTGTAGAAATGTTGAGCAACTTCGCTATCTCCTTTGTCGGCATATTCAAGCGGAGCAATGCACAAAAGCGTAAATCTCCTGAAGTCAAATCAGTATATTGAAGTTTCAGATTCCGGAAGAAATTTTCATGTATACGGTCAAAATTAGCTTGAAACATTATCCAGCTCTCTTCATCAGACACTATATTATTGTTAACCAAAGCGAGAAGCTTATCCAAATTCTTACGACTATGCTGTCCGGACAACTTTTGCTTCTGTATCTCCTCTTTCAATGAATTCAAAAACTCCTGATGAGCGATATTCATCATTACCACGCTGGACAATTCTTTGCTTTTAAAACGCAAATCGGCCTCAAGCTGTTCCTTTTCCAACTCGATAATCTTCTTCTCTTGCCGTTCAAGCTCTGCCTGATGGGCTACACGCTGCTGCTCAATCACACGATCCTTCTTTTTCTTCACAAAACGATAAACAATATATTGCAGCAAGGCCAGCAGGCACAACCCTATCAGAATGTAGCTTCCCACAGCCCAATAAGACAAATACCACGGAGACAAAATCTCAAAGGGAAACTCTACCGATGCCAAAACTCTACCAGTATCATATATCTCCGCCCGAAAAACATAACTTCCATAAGGAAGACGGGCATACTTTTTCTGCAAATTGCGTCCATCGGGTATCCACTGATCAGAATACCCTTCCAACCGGTATCTTACTTTATAAGTATAATCGTTATAAACCGGATAGCACAATGTAAAACTCACTGTATTAAACTCATGTTCGACCTTGACTCCCGACTGCACGACCAATGTTTTCCGTTTATCACTGAATTCCTCAGTAACCTGCATCTCTGAAATCCATAAAGAACGCCTAGTCTGAGATTTATATAACGAGGAACTATCTGTTTCAATACGGGCAATAGCATTATTCAAGCAAAGATAGGAATGATTATTTCTCTTGTCATAAACCACGCTTCCTCGTTCTTCCACAGCCAGACCGTCAAACAAAGAATATGGAATCCGAAGTTCGATATTGAAAGTATTTATCGCACACTTCACCAAATACACAGTCCTGTCGCCCACAAACCAATAGTAATCTCCGTTCGCACGACTCACTGTCTTGATTCCCTTCAATTCCATCAATTGTTCATTCATTGTTTCATAGGGAACAATCGAATCAGTCATATCTTCGTAAGTATAGAAATATTCCCCATTAGAAAAAACTACCCGACCATTGATTTTGAACAAAGTAAAACTCCCACCTTTCACTTCTCCCAGGCCCTCATACTTCCGTACATCCTTTACCTGCTTCATATCCGGATCAATCCGAAAACGATACAAACCATTCCTTAAGTGTTTCGCCCAGATATTCCCTTGATGGTCCACCTCTATGTGACGGACCATATGACTGAATCCACGCAGAGACCGGATAAAACCATATGCTCCCGAAGTATCTTCCGTATATAGATTTAAAAGCGCATAAGTTCCTTCCAATAAAAAAGATTCTTCCTTCGATTCAATCTTTTCCATACACATCCCTCCCTTTACATCAGATACCAACTTTGACTTCAACCCCGATATAAGGAAAGTTCCTTTGTTATGCCCGCAAAAAATCTGTTTTCCCCATTCATCGACGAACCACGCTTGTTCTTCCAAACCCGGAACTAATTCAGTCTTTCCATCCCTAAGCCAATAAAGTCCTTGATTAGAAGCAATATAAGCTTCATTTTCCCTTACCAAAACATCATATACCATGCCTATTTTACGAAATGGAGGTTCATAATAATAGATTAAAGAATTGTTGTGTATATAGGCAATACCTTCATCCAAAGCTGTCCATATATTGTTGTCATCATCACAATATAATCTCAAAACAGTATTGTTCTGTAGTTTATTATCCGTATTGACCTTCCAAATCAGCTTTCCCTTTTTATCCAACGCATATATGCCATCGGATATTGTGCCAACAACGTAGCAACTATCTTTGGTCATCACCGCACGATTAATGGTATGCTTCTTGAATATATCATCACATTCAGTTTCCCATTTTTCTACCCTCCCATCTCGATACAGGAAACCTCCCTGATTACGGGTAAACATTAAAACCGCATCATCATAAGGGAGCCCGGCCAGGACATCACTATCTCCAAATGCTTTTCTGGGAATAAGTTCTTTCATTTCCCTACCGGCAAAGACATAAAGTCCACCGTTTATTCTTTGAGAATAAAAAGTATTTCCAACCTGGAACAAATTCAGTGGAAGGTTCTTCATTCGAATACCTTCTACCGAATTTCCATTATAAAAAAAGAGAGAACCGAATGATTGAAATACAATTTCTCCTTGAACGCAAGCAATATCCCAGATTTCGTCATTATGAAACGCAAAATCTTTCACCTTATTTTTCAATGAATGATATTCAAGAGTGTCATAAGGAGTACGGACAAAATAACCGAATTCTTCGTAAGAGCCTACATAAATTCTTCCATCTTCACTGATATATATAGCACGCACAATTCCTTTTGTCGGTAATTCATACAGCCGCCAAGCACTTCCATCAAATTCCAACAGCCCACTGTTATTACCGAAATACATCACTCCTCTTTCGTCTTGAGCAATGGCCCAATTCTGAATACCGGCATTATAATCCGACACCGAATAGTTCCTCACTATAGGAGAAAAAGGTATGGGTGAAGCTTGCAGCAAACTACTGAAAACCAAAAACAAGAGAAACGTTATTGCAATTCTCATGAGTACTGTTTATAGGTATTTACCAGCAAAGATAAAGCTTTTTGCGTTTTCGTAAAAACAAAATCGCAGATTATCCTCTTTTATAGAAAGATAACCCGCGACAACTGATAACTCACTTTATTAATTTTCAGCCGTTTTCTGTTTTCCCAAAGGAATAGAAACCCCCAAGTAAGCATTGACATTCTTCGTATTCTTGCCAAAGAACATATAGTCTGTTCCCGCAAAGAAAGGACCCAGTTTCAGTGCCAGACCGAAGGTTTTACCGGCTCCTTGAAGTACGGAATAGCTGGCAGCTACATTGAAAGCATTCGTCGGACGGATGCAGGCAGAGAAAGTCAACTCATTCAAAGTTTTCGGTTTGGCAAAACGACCGGTATACAAGGCACCCACTACCAGCCAATCATTCAATAAGGCATATTCAGCGCCAAGAACCATTGTAGAAGTCAATCCACGGGTACGGCTCTTCTCAGAAGCCTCCTCCGTCTTGAGCTGCAACATGTCATAGTTAAGAATCTCGCCGCTGTTCACAATATTCATGAACTCCTGCTGCGAGGCCGGGTCAAGAAGATCATAAGTCTGCTCTGCATTGGCTCGCGCTATACTGGTATTCGATTTAGACCATTTGATAAAGCCCAAATCAAGAACTGAAGCAGAAAGTGTCAATTTATCCAGTAACTTGTAAGATACTCCCAAATCAATAGCCCCACCATATCCGGCAAAACCGAAACTGCCAAAATCGATTTCATCGATATAATCGCCACTCTCATTCTCGGGAAGCTCCAACAGCTTTGACGAGTTCTCCAAAGTTGCATCCACTTGAATGGAAGCTTTACTCGTCACTCCTGAAGAGCCGACAGAAGGAGTTTCCACATGAATCTGGTTGATGTTCAGCTTTAAGTTACCAATACCCAACAGCATCTTCACCTTACCGCCTACAGCCAGCCGGTCTGTTATATTCCTTGCAAAGCCAAGGCCGACTTCCGCATAGGAATTTATCTCAAGCTTCTGTCCATTAATGGTTTCGTTAATACCCAAATAGTCAGAAATATTGTCACCAAACTCCCGGCTGCTCATGTTATTCATAAACTGGAACATGGTTTTCGGTATGGCGGCACCGATATCATTACGCAACCCCACATTGACTGACCAGAAGTTCTTTCCTTTATACCACCCGGCAGACAGAATGTCGGTACTCAAATTCACATTCAAGTTATTGGTAGCATCCAGTCGGTTCATAAAGTCATTGCTCATGAAATAGTCGCTGTCATCACTGTTTTCAATAATGTCCATAATATCCCTATACCCCAGGGAACTGGAGTTGACGGTAGCATTCAGCGAACCTATCACGGGAATATTCAGATAACCGCGTCCCGGCATCAAGGCCGGATTGAGTTGCATACGCTGGTTACTTCCTTCCATAAAGTAGGAAGTGCGCAGGAACTGGGCTTGTCCGGAAAGAGAGAAGCAAAGCAACAATACCACAGACAGCCATACTTTCAGAGAATTCAATCGTTTCATAACCTTGTCAATGTTTTCATTTTCACCTGCAAAAATATAAAACAAGTTAATACCTTACAAACAACTTAACCGGATAGTCGTTCATAAAAGGCTTATACAGAGACTATTCGGTATAAATTAAGGAGCAAATAAAAGAATCCTCTTAAGAATGTCCTTATACTATTTCATCATAAACATGTTCATTTGCTCTCGTAGCGGTACTCAGAAAAACCGGGGCTGTCTCCTTTCTTTGTTGCAGAGACATTGACGTCACTGCCGGAGCACTCAACATTTCCTTATATTTTTCCGGAGCAGTGAGTATCTTTACAGCCTCTTTCAAATCATCATCATCTTTCAGCTGCTGGATAATGCTTCCACGCTGGAAATAATAACGTTTGATGATTTCTACCGCAATCATGCTCTTGATGTCCTTGGAGAAATGGTCAAGGTCACGGTCCAGATTATGCGACAATTTTTTCTCCAGCGCTTCAAACTCTTTCGAAGCATCAGTCAGATAGCCCTCAAATTCGGCCATCTCCTTCAGGTTCTTCAGCATCTTCTCTGTCTGCTGGTCGTATTTGAAGTCCGCCTTTTTCACCATCGTCTTGAAGTCCGCATAATCGGCATCTGTAATTTCAAACTTCTCTGCTGAAGGGATGGTAGGATGTTTCAGGCAATAGTCCGTGGCATAATTGAAAATAAGATTGTCATTGACAAGATAGAACAGAATGTTGGGCAGCTTCTCCTGCTTCACCGCAATGTCCGGAGTCACGCCTCCACCATCCCGCACTTCACGTCCGGCAGCCGTATGGAACACGGTAGTAAGGCTGTCCGGAATACGTCCCACACTGCCGTCCTCATTCCGGTGCTTGTAGTCGATAGCCTGCACACAACGGCCGCTGGGAATATAATATTTGGAAGTCGTCAGCTTCATGGTACCACCGTATGGCAACGGACGGGTGGTCTGCACCAATCCCTTACCGAAAGTACGGTTACCGATAATGACCGCACGGTCAAGGTCCTGCAAAGAGCCCGCAAGGATTTCTGACGAAGAAGCCGTTCCGCCATTGACCAGAACAGCCAAAGGAATTTCCAGATCCAACGGTTCACGCAATGTCTTGTAGGTATTGCTGGCTTGCTTAATCTTACCCTTTGTCGTCACAAGTGTTTTTCCGCGAGGCAGAAAGAAGTTGGCTATCTCTATAGACTCATCCAGCAAGCCACCCCCATTGTTCCGCAAGTCAATCACCAACGAAGTCATCCCCCGCTTCTTCAAGTCCAGAAAAGCCTGCTTGAACTCCTTGGAAGGATTCCCCGAGAAGGTGCTGAGATTGATATAACCTATATTATTATCCAGCACCGTATAATAAGGTATGAACGGCAATTGGATGGAACGGCGCACAATGTCGAAATCCAACGGTTTCTCTGTACCGGGACGTTGCACTTTCAGCTTGAAGCTGGTACCCACTTGTCCGCGAAGCATCTCGCTGACTTCCTGGTTGTTCTTTCCGGCAAGGTCTTTTCCGTCAATTTCCATCAAAATATCTCCGGCTTTCAGGCCTACATCGGCAGCAGGCATATTCTCGTATGGCTCAGATATCATGGAACGTTTCAGTTTCGGATTCCAAGTAATCACAGAACCTATACCACCATAGGAATTCTTTAGCATCTGCTCCAATTCGCTTTGGTCATCTTCCGGATAATACTCCGTGTAGGGATCCAGCGAGTAGAGCATGGCATCAATGCCTTCACGGATAGTCTTGTTCGGATCAATCGTATCCACGTAGAACATATCCAACTCTTTCACAATGGAATTGAATATATCCAGATTCTTTGCTATTTGGAAACTGCGGCTATCACCACTCTTAAACCCCCAAAAACAAACGGCTCCCGCTACAATCAGCAAGGTAACCATCCAGCGTATCTTTAAAATTCTTCTCATAATTATGATAATGTGCTAATATGCCAATGTGCCAATGTGCTAATAACCTGCAGCGTAATAGCGAAACAAATATTGCGCAGCCAATTAGCACATTGGCACATCAGCACATTAATTAATTAATAAAATTTCTTCCTTGATTTTTTCCCATTGTGCAGCCTGAAGCTCTGTACCCACCACTTGTATCACATCTTTGGAGAGAAGGGAGCCTATCTTGCCACATTTCTCCAGCGAGTAGCCACACGTCAGTCCATACAAGAAACCTGCCGCAAAATAGTCGCCAGCTCCTGTAGTGTCCACCACTTTCTCTACCGGAGCCGCTTGTACCTGCACCATCTCTGTACCTTTGCGAATCAGAGAACCACGGGCACCCACCTTTACAATGGCTATGCTACACATTTTGGCAATGATGTCCAATGCTTCCTCCGGTTCCTTACCCGTAAAGGCCTTTGCCTCTTCCTCATTGGCAAAAACAATATCCACATATTTGTTGACCAACAGAGAGAAAAATTCAAGGTCTCCTTCTACTATATTGTAGCTCGCCATGTCCAAACATACTTGTAAGCCGGCCTCTTTAGCCAGCTCAATGGCACGGAGAATCATATCATGGTCTTGCACCAGATACCCCTCTATAAATAGGTAAGCATATCCTTTGAACATATCCAGCGAAAGATCTTCCGCCTTCAATGTAGAAGCCGCCCCCAAATAAGTGCCGAAAGTGCGCTCTCCATCAGGAGAAATGAAAGTAGAGGCTACACCGGACGGAAGGGTAGTGGAAAGCAATAAATTCGCCTCTGTCCCACGTTCCAGCAGGCTATCCCGGAAAAAGTTACCGTAAAAGTCATTGCTTACTTTTCCGATGAATCCCGTACCCGCACCAAGGCATGCCATTGCCCGAATTGCGTTTCCGGCAGAACCTCCGTTAGCCAGATGCGTCTCCATCCGGCTGAAATACTCACTAATTTTCAAGAACTTATCTTCATCAATCAGAGTCATACTTCCTTTCGGGAGCTGCATCTCCGTCAAAATATTATCATCCTCAATGATTGCCAGTGCATCAACCAAAGCATTGCCCAACCCAATTATTTTATCCATCTTCGATATTTTTTTTGCAAAGATATTGCATATTTCAAAATATCCTATTACTTTTGCAGCGCATTTGAGAAAAAACAACATTCTTCCTTAGCTCAGTCGGTTAGAGCATCTGACTGTTAATCAGAGGGTCCTTGGTTCAAGTCCAAGAGGAAGAGCGAAAAAACTTGAATGCATATTCTTCCTTAGCTCAGTCGGTTAGAGCATCTGACTGTTAATCAGAGGGTCCTTGGTTCAAGTCCAAGAGGAAGAGCGAAAAGGTTCGTCAATTAGGCGAACCTTTTTTGTTTTCCCACATTATCCCACACAAAAGACAAACATTTCTATTTCATATTCAAAGATTTAACATACATTTGCCAAATGTAAAGTAAGGAGTTTCATAAAAGCACCTGTCTTTATTTATTAGAAAAACATATTTTAATCCAAACACCAAACTACAATGAAAACTCTTTTATTCTTTTTAGTCATAGGATTCAGCCTATGTACCGCTGGTAAAGCACAAACCTCTCTTGTTTCTACGCGAGAAAAATTCCGCCACCATGAAATATCCGTCAGTTACGGCTTCCTCCCCATTACCGACGCCAATAGTATAGCCGAAGAGTTTATTGCTCCGACAGCAAGTTTTGGAATCTATACACGCGAGAAGACCAGCTATTACGGCGCTCTGAATATCAGTTATATTTATAGAATCAACCGTAAAATCAGCCTAGGCGTAACCGGAGGAATAACCGGTAATAGAGGGACGGCCAGTAGCCTTTATGAAGTTTTGGATGAGAATAAGAACGATGACCGGCGCTATCTGTATATCCTCCCCACCTTCCGGTGGCATTGGTTCACCCGCCCCCAATTCTCCCTATATTCCTCTGCAGGGCTCGGCGCCTATTTCCTCCGGAACAGCTTTGGAGGAGACACTTATCACAAAAAGGAATTTGCCTATCAGTTCAGTTTTCTGGGTATCGA
>ERZ773200.1700-NODE-1700-length-17838-cov-9.894675_pt1 | contig 17838 bp, 16 predicted proteins | sample MGYA00581008_ERZ773200 | MGnify/ENA primary metagenome ERZ773200 (study PRJEB29015, sample SAMEA2737770) | human gut metagenome | biome: human gut; feature: human-associated habitat; material: faeces | place: China | collected 2012 ... | reverse complement strand
GGAACATTTCTCTAACCACTCAGCATTTTGCTGGGTGGTTTTGTTTGTAGGTGGAGATTATGCGGTGTTGCCTTAAAAGGGTTCAAAGAGGGTAACCGGTATAAGGTGCCGGTTGAGTCGGTGGAAAAGTATGTAGAGATGAGAATGAAAACATGAAAGAATGGTATGTCCTTTATGGGCATACCGAATTTTTTCAATGTTTTATTAATTTCCTCAATCTTGTTGTATTATGACTAAAACTGTGCTATAATTTAAAAAGAGATTTTCAAAAACGGAGGATAAGACAAATGAGCCTGAACACTAATATAAATGAAAAAGCCGCTCTGATTTGGGCAATTGCAGATAAATTAACAGGAGGTAGAAATGGCTGAGAAAGCGTATACATTTGAAAAATTAACACCTGTTGATGACGCAGATATAAGAGTTTACGAAAATGCTATCGATTATGTTTTTGAAAATGATGATGTAAAAAACGTTGCCATTTCTGGTGCATATGGGGCTGGCAAAAGCAGTTTGCTTGCTTCATATAAAAAGAAACACAGCGACTGCAAATTCATCCACATTTCCTTAGCTCATTTTAAATCTTTTCACGATAATGATTATATGTCTGATGAAAATTCTACTGTTGAAATGACTGATTTAGAAGGGAAGATTTTAAATCAGCTTATTCATCAAATAGCTCCTGAAAACATACAGCAAACACATTTTAAAATTAAAAGAACTACAAAAAGAAAAACAATAATTTGTCAGACTATCGAAATCATGGTACTCATCCTTGCCATACTTCATGTTATACTATGGTCTGACTGGCATTCATTTGTTGAATTATTAGATAATGACTGGTTTAAGGCTATTATATCTATTACAACAAGTCAATATTCAAGATTTGTAAGCGGGGCAATTGCAGTAGGTTTATCTGCGTGGTTTGTTTACTGCATAGTTAAAATGCAAACCAATAAAAATCTTTTCAAAAAATTAAATCTTCAAGGAACCGAAATTGAGATATTTGAAAATAATGATGATTCTTATTTTGACAAGTATCTCAATGAGGTATTGTATTTGTTTGAAAATGCAGATGCAAATGTTATTGTGTTTGAGGATATGGGATCGCTTTGAAGCAAGTAGTATTTTTGAGCGCTTAAGAGAAATAAATACGCTGGCAAACATTCAGCTTGAAAAGGAAAAGAAGCCACCAATTAGATTTTTCTATCTATTAAGAGACGACATTTTTACATCAAAGGATAGAACAAAATTCTTTGATTTCATAATACCAGTTATTCCCGTTGTTGACAGTTCCAATTCATATAATCAGTTTATTAATCTGCTGAAGAAAAATAATCTTTTTGAAAAATTCGATGAGAACTTTTTGCAGGGGTTATCTTTATATATTGACGATATGAGATTACTGATAAATATCTGTAATGAATTTCTCATATATATTAATCGTCTTAATATTACTGAACTTGATTATAATAAAATGCTTGCAATAATTACCTATAAAAATCTGTTTCCGAGAGATTTTAGCGAATTGCAGATCAATATGGGATTTGTTTATTCTATATTTTCTAAGAAAGAGACATATATTGAATCGGCTAAAAGCGAATTAGAACTTAAAATTTCTGAAAAAGAAATCGAAATTCGAAACGCTAAAAAAGAAACATTAGAATCAGTACAAGAACTTGATGATATTTATAAAACGAAACAAAATCGAGCTTCCAAGTACAATTATTATCAACAGCAAGAATATGAAAATAATTTAAAATCATGGTACAATAACGAATATCCGAAACGAAAGCAGGCAATCGAGAATAAAATAAACAATAAAATATCATTCCTTGAGATAGAATTGCGGGAACTGAAAAGTGAATTGCTATCTCTTAGATCTTGCAAATTATATGAAATCATTACACGCGAGAATATAGATGATATTTTTAAATCAACTACGATTAATGAAATAGGCGAAGAGGAGAAATATCTTGATATTAAAGCGAATCCTTATTTTGCATTACTGAAATACCTTGTAAGAAATGGCTATATAGATGAATCATATCCAGATTATATGACCTATTTCTATGAAAATAGCCTTACACGAACAGATAAAATATTCTTGAGAAGTATAGCTGATAGAAAAGCAAAAGAATATACTTATCAGCTTGACAATCCCCAAATGGTTGTAGCGCGTTTGAAGGTAGCAGATTTTGACCAAGAAGAAACATTGAACTTTTCATTGTTGAGCCACCTATTGAAAACAGATATACACTCAGAAATGATTGTTCATCTTATGTGTCAGTTGAAGAAAAATCAAAGATTTGATTTTATAGGGGAATACATTGAATATAATCAGGCATTATTGGAATTTGTAACAGCATTATATGCGCAATGGATAGACATTTTGAGTGTAATAATAAATGAAAATACATTAAGTGTTGATTTGACGAAATATTTTTTATTACTCACATTATACTATGCATGTGATGCCGTTATAGAAGATGCTAATATTGATAATTGTATAACTGATTATATTTCAAATGATGAAAAGTTCCTCGATATACAGCAACCAGATATACATAAGCTAGTCAATGGCTTTAAATTGCTAAATGTAAATTTCATAAGAATTAATTATGATGTATCAGATAAGAATCTATTTAAAGCAATATATCAGAATTCGCTATATGAATTAAACTACAATAACTTATCTGTAATGCTTCAATATATGTATGGCATAGACGATGAAGCAAATATAAAACATCAAAATTATACTTTAGTACGCTTACAATCTGATTCACCTTTATGTTGCATGATAGAAAAAAATATTTCTGAGTATGTAGATGTAATGCTAGATTCATGTGAAAAAGCAATTGACGACAACGAAAATACTATTTTAGCATTATTGAATAATGAAAATGTTACTATTAAACAAAAGGAAAGGTATATCGGTTATATAATGTGTTCCATTTCTTTATTATCACAAATTGAGGACAGTTCGTTGTGGAGTATAGTAATTGACAAGAATAAACTGAAATTTGCTGAATTAAACATATTGGAATATTATGCGAAATTTAATAGTATTGATCAGCACTTGATTGATTATATCAATAAGGCGAACGCTAATATTGATATGTCAAACATACCAGAAATGTTTAATGAGATTAAGCCTGATTTTTTTACGGCAATAGTAGAGTGCAAAGCAATAAATAATGCAGCATATCGGCAGATTCTTCATTCGATGAATATTCATTACAATTCTTTTGACATTGAAGACATACCAGATGAGAAAATAAAAATTCTTATTGATATTGACGGTGTGCGTATGAATAAAGAGTCAATTAAATTCATAAGGGATAATTATAAAACTGAAGTGGTGCTCTACTATATTTTTCATAACATTGAAAAGTATGTAGAAATCATAGACACTGAAACTTTTTCTCATGAAGAACTGGTTATGTTACTTTCAGAGAATATATCTGATGATATAAAATTAAAATTATTATCATTTAGCAATAAGCCTATTTCGATTATTGACGGTAATTATTCCGATTTGGTAAAATTATATATTCTTAATAACAATCTAAACAATAATGATATGGAGACATTGTATAGGACTTATGAAACACAGTCCAATGAAATTCAAGAATTTATTTTTAAATATGCAGAAAATGATTATAAGACAATAATAAATCAAATTAACAATGCTTCTACAGATTTAAAGAATCAATTACTTGAATCATCTTTGTCTATTGAGAAAAAAATTGAAATTTTCATAGCTATGGCAGAAAACTCAAGTTGCGAACAGGCGATAACAATGCTTAATAAAATTGGATTAACTGCTTACGAAAAATTATTTTTACCGTATTACAGGCCCAAATTTAAAGTTAATAATTTAAACAAGCAAATCTTGGACTTGTTTATAAAAAACAAGTGGATTGATTCTTTTGAGATAGATACAGATAACACTGAATACTATAAGGTGAAAAAGAAGATATTGGCTCATAAGTAACAAGTTATTGTTTCCTATGCAAAATAATAAGAGCTTCTGTTTTGAAAATTGGCAGGAGTATGTTTTATAAACTTTTGCAGACAGGACAGTTAAAAGGGTTCATAGAGGGTAATCGATATAAGGTGCCAGTTGAGTCGATGGAGAAGTATGTAGAGATGAAGATGAAATCATGAAGTTTGAAGAGGTCATGGAGTTTCTTAGCATTGAAAAAATATCGAAAAAGTCGGTATAGGGTGACTTGAGGGAAAACAATAATCAAAAAAATTTTACCTGGCACACGGCACAAGTAATTCCGTAAAAAGAAACTCCAGACTGTTTTTGTTCCCCTTTTTGAAAATGGTGCAGTTGAAAAGTTTGTATTTCGGCGGAAAAGAAAAATTGCAGCGGTAATTTCAGAAAAGGAGTACAAAAGCTGGTTTGATTTGTTTTTTCGCTGTGCCGTGTGTCAGGTAAAATGTGTTTCAAATAAAAAAGCTGCTCCTTGTATGGGAAGAAGTTACGGAGATTTTAAAGTCGGAAATAATACGACAAATTTCTTAATTTGTTTTTACGGATATGATATAATATGTACAAAAGGAGAATAAACGAGTTTGCCGGAGGAACAAGTTTATCAAAGGTACTGTTTTCATGTTTATTCATACCGACAGAAAGGAGCAGCATTTATGTTAAAATCAAAACGAAGTGGATTTTCGATGATAGCGGCAATGATTCTTTTTTTGTCGCTTTTGTCACTTCCGATACAAGCGTTTGCAGTGGAAGATGCGGAAAATGAAAAAGTTTCTACTGAAGAGTATCAATTCAGTGGTTCGAAAAACTGCGGAGATGATGACGGGTTTACAAATCCATCGACGCTCAAAAAGAAAGACAACCACTATGGATGGGAATTGGGACATTTTATTGTCAGTGGTTATACAAGAGTAGAAGACACCGGAGAATATACAGATAATCCGTTTTTTCTGAAAAATGTTGGAGATACAGTGAAACTTTCGTTCGTTTTGGAACAAGACATCAACAAATTGAATGGGAACAAAAAACTGAAAATCAACGACGACAAGAAGGCGTACGATGAGGACTTTGGCATCGACGAAACCAGTTTTGGAAAGGGTGCCTTGATCGTTCGGTATACCGACTATGAAAACAAATCGGATGCACCACAGATCTATAAGGATTACTTAAAGGGGATAGAAGTTGGTGCTGATACAGAGATTCAACTTTGTGAAGAGGGTGACTACGAGGTATCGCTGGACTATTCGATCTTGAGTGAAACATTCGGTGACCTTTGGAAAATGAAAACCAGTAAAATAGCGGCATTTGAAGACGATTACAAAATATCCTTTTATTTTTCAGTAAGAAACGGAAATTGCATGGTATACCCTTTTGATGTAAAAACCGGACAAGAGCTTACAGATACCGCCTTTACAGAAAATGGATTTCGGCTTGACCTTGCAAAATCCCGATATTTGAAAATAGACATCACCAAACAAGTGCTGAATGCCGGCAAGGATGGACTGACAGAAGATACACGGTTTAATAAGCCAGCAAGAGATGGTGAAGAGTTCACAGACGAAGGTGTTTATGTTATAACAGTCAGCAATGCTTATACCGATCGTTCTACAGAGAAAACGATCTATGTCGGTTCTAATTCTGTGCTTCAGGCTTACGTTACCAACCAAAGCTACACAGTATCTGAAATCAATGATTTGATTGCAGAAGGAGCTGTGATCAATACAGACGGAACGATTGATATGCCCGTAACAACAGAAGCCTCTGTGACAGTATCCCCAGAAGAAACTACGGAAACAGTGACTGAAACCAGCGACTCTGTTCTGACAACAACAGCTACTCAAACTACCAGTGCTGAAACCACCAAAGAAACAGAAAAAAAGAAACAAAATGTTATTCTGTGGATCGGTATTGGCGTAGTCGTTCTTGCAGCAGTAGTGGTAGTAGTACGGATTCTGAAAAAGAAAAAGGCAGGAGATGAATAACATGAAACGCTTTTTGGCTCTATGTTTAGTGATTGTTCTTTGTTTTACAGGCTGCACAATGGATTCCAAAGGAGCATCGGAAATTGTCACAACTGTACAAGAGACGATTGCAGAAACTTCTGATGTAACGGAAATACAAGAAAGCGAAACAGAAGAAACCACTTTTTCCAATAGCACCACTGCAACAGAGGCACAGAATCTCAACTATACATCACTGAACGACCCTGAACTTTTATAATATGTAAAAGACACGGTATATACAGATGTGGTAGAAGGTCTGAATAGTGAAAAGTATTTTGTAGAAAACGTTGACACCGTTTATGTTTCCAAAGAGTACCTTGATGAGCTGGCCTATAACTCGCAGGAAAACGTGTATTTTGGATATACCTTGTCCGACATTACATCGGAGTGGGACGATACAAAGTACATATTCACAGTAGATGACAATGGACAAATAACTGTACAAGCTTTTGAAGAATATGATGATACTTATGATAAGGCAATCCGCAATGTTGCAATTGGAACAGGTGTGATCCTTGTCTGTGTTACAGTATCGGTTGTAACTGGAGGCGTTGGAGCTGCACCTGCAATCAGTGTGATTTTTGCAGCATCAGCTAAAACAGGAGCGAAAATGGCTCTTTCGTCTGGGGTAATAGGCGGAGCTGCAACAGCAATTACTTGTGGAATTGAAGGAAAGTCGCTTGACGATACTTTGAAAGAAACTACACTGTCTGCAAGTGAAGGATTTATGTGGGGTGCAATCGGCGGTGCAGTTACAGGCGGAGCAGGTAAAGCAATCGCTTTGAAGGGTGCGACCTTGAACGGTCTTACTATGAACGAGGCGGCTCAGATACAAAAAGAAAGTAAATTATCGTCGAAATTGATTAAACAGTTTTGTTCAATGGACGATTATAAAGACTTTATGGCTGCTTCTAAAACACTTCAAACATCTGCCAAAGAACTTGAATCAATTTGCTTGAGTCAAGGATTTGATGTAAAGATGCTAAGCAATTTCCATTCTGCAGAAGAATTGAAAGTTTTTACAGATGCTAATTTGATTCAAAAAGCTGTAAATGGTAATGCTGCATTGGTTAGAAATGATATTGATATAACATCTGTGGTTGATGATATGGGAAGAACAAATCTGGAACGTATGCAAGAGGGCTTGGCAGCGTTGGACAAAGATGGACACGCATATGAATTGCATCACATCGGTCAGAGAACTGACTCGCCGCTGGCAATCTTGACACGAAATGAACATGACAACAATGTTTTGCATTGGAATACAAACACAGATAATCCATCCAGTCAATCCGGTTGGAGTTCTCAGAAAAGAAAATTTTGGGAAGCCATTGCCAAGATGATAGAAGACGGGGAGATATAGTATGGACATTAAAAGCTTAGAGCAGTTGGAAAACTTTCGCTCGCTAAAAGGCACTACGGAAGAAAAGATAACAGCTGCTGAAAATGCACTTGGATTGATTTTTGCTAAAGACTACCGTTCTTATTTGAAACAATATGCACTGGCATCTATGAATGGTCATGAATTGACTGGAATCGTTGCATCGAAAAGATTGAATGTAGCAGATGTGACTCTCCGAAATTGGGAGAACAATCCCGATATTTCAAAAAATTTATATGTGATAGAAGAATTGTATATCGATCATGCTGTTGCATGGCAGGATGAAAAAGGCTGGGTTTATCGAACAATCGGAGCATCAGAGCCTGTAAAAATATTCGATTCTTTGTCAGAGTATGTTGCGGAATAAAATTAGTATGTATTTTCTAGCAATACAAATCATTGCTGTTCATTTTCAGTTGTAATTGCTCCAGAGATATGGTATAATAGAAATAACAAAAACCACACACGAACACGAGGTGAAACACATGAACCGCTACTTTAACATCACCGGCTGCTGTAATCCACAGGAACACTACATGGTTAATCTGGACAGTCGTCTTGCACAAATCAAGGAAATGGTGGACAAAGGGCAATATTTCTCCATCAACAAGGGCAGGCAGTACGGAAAAACCACAATTCTGAAAGCACTGCGGGAATACCTGAAGGGTGAGTATGTTGTTATCAGCATGGACTTTCAGTTTGTCAGCACGTCAGAGTTTGCCACAGAGAATAGCTTTGTCAAGGCGTTTGCACGGCTGCTTTGGAACCGTTACCGCAGAGAAATGCCCAGTGAGATCGAAGAGCAAGTCAAGCAAATGAAACTGAGTCTGGACTATGTTGAGGCAGATCTGTTTGCCGTTTTAAGCGAGTGGTGCGAAATGTCATCTAAGCCAATTGTGCTGATGATCGACGAAGTAGACAGTGCCAGCAACAACCAGGTGTTTCTGGATTTCTTGGCTCAACTGAGAGGGTACTATCTGGAACGTACCGAGTACCCTACGTTTCAATCTGTCATTTTGGCAGGTGTTCATGATATCCGAAATCTTCGTCAGAAAATCCGACCAGATACTGAGCATAAGCACAACAGCCCGTGGAATATTGCGTCGAGCTTTGACATAGACATGAGCTTTAGTGTGAGTGATATTGCCGGAATGCTCACGGAGTATGAGAAGGATCACCACGTGGGTATGGATATTGCAAAGCTGTCCCAACTGATTTACGATTATACCTCTGGTTATCCGGTGTTGGTGTCGATGATTTGCAAGCATATGGATGAGAGTGGAAATTGGGATAATTTATCCTTTGAAAATGCGGTTAAGTATCTTGTGAAAGAGAAAAATTCGTTGGTGGACTCTTTGATCAATAAACTGGAAGATGACAAAAACCTGAGAAATCTACTGTACAATGTCTTGTTTTTGGGACAGAAGATCTCTTATAATATCGATAATGTTGTGATTGAAAATGCTGCAATGTATGGCTTTATTTCCAACAGGAATGACTGCGTTTCTGTTGCCAATCGCGTCTTTGAAACGAGAATTTACAACTGGTTTATTTCACAGGAGGCAACTGATAGCCGGATGTATTCCGAGGGTGTTAACGACAAAAACCAGTTTATTCGAGACGGTCAGTTGAACATGGAAAAGATTCTGGAGAAGTTTATCCGCCACTTCAACGACATCTATGGCAGTCAACCAGATAAGTTTAAGGAAGAGGATGGCAGAAAGCTGTTTTTGCTGTACCTGCGACCGATTATCAACGGTACTGGCAATTATTATATTGAGGCTCAAACTCGTGACCAGAAGCGGACAGATGTCATTGTAGATTATCTGGGAAAACAGTATATCGTGGAGCTGAAAATCTGGCGTGGCGAGGAATACAACACCGAAGGAGAAAAACAGATTGCTGAGTATCTGGATTACTATCACCTTGATAAAGGGTATCTGTTGAGTTTTAACTTCAATAAGAACAAGCAGTCTGGGATGAAGACGATTCGAGTAAATGGCAAAACGGTTGTTGAGGCTGTGGTGTAAAACAATAAAAATGAACACGAGGAACAGGTATAAAATCCGCTCCTTGCGTGGAATTAATTCTTCTCAAAAATAGAGCGGTTAAATGACTGGATTGCATCGGATTATTTTGATTTTCAAATTCCGAGCGATCCAGTCATTTTTTCTTTTCGTGGAAAACTGGGATAACTTGTGGAAATCCGATATAATTTGAAACCACACACAACAGTCCATGAAAAGTCAGTGTATTTGAATGAGCCGTATGAAAAATCACCAAATGCTCCAAAAAAATACAAACATATTAGTAAAGAGCAGGAGGTGATAATTATGGTAGCTCTACAGTACACAGAAACAAAATACTTGCTGAAAGTTAGCGAGGCAGCAAATATGCTGGGTTTAAGTGTGCATACAGTTTACAGATAAATTGCAGTGCAAGAGATTAAGCGTCAGAAAAACGCTGATCCCTGCGGCAGAAATTGAGCGATATGTCAACGAGCATTAACGGAAATAGGAGGTCGCATATGCTTACAACAAAGGAGATACTTACAAGAGAAGATGTCATGGAGATTCTGAAAATCGGCAGAAGTACGTTTTATAAGCTTTTGCAAACGGGTGAACTGAAAGGTTTCAAAGAGGGTAACCGGTATAAGGTGCCAGTTGAGTCGGTGGAAAGTATGTAGAGATGAGAATGAGAACATGAAAAAACGGTATGTCCTTTGTGGGCATACCGTCTTTTTGTTTAGCAAAATAAATTCTTGCTTTTTGAAAATTTTTGTGGTATGATGGAAATGAAGCAAAAAAGAAGTGAGAGGAGTATATTGTATGATTCGAATCGCAATCGTGGATGACCAGACAGAAGCGATTTCAGGAATTCTTTCTGTATTTCAACAATGGGAAAAGGAAAACCATGTAAATTTTGAAATAGATACCTATACAGATGCAGATTTATTCTGTGATGCAATATTTGATAAGAAATATCAAGCTCTCTTTTTGGATCTGGATATGCCAAAGAAAAGCGGCTTTGACATTTCTCAGTCCCTGCGTGAACTTGGAAATAATACGCCGATTGTCTACATCACAAATCGAGATGACTTGATGCAAAAAGCATTTCAATATAAGGTACTTGGTTTTGTTCGTAAAGATAAGATACAAGAAGAACTTCCGTTTGCAATTTCCTGTGTGGTTCAAGAAATACAAAAAAAGAATAGTCACGTCATGATATTCGCAGCACATCGTCAAAAAAAAGAATACTATAATTTACTGGTTTCTGATATTTTGTATATTGAAAGCGAAAATCACCAAACAAAAATCTATACTGTCAGCACAACAGATGCAATCATTACAAGAGATTCCCTTCGTTCCTACATGGAGAAAGAAGAATTTCAAGGCTTTATTCCAATTAGCGTAAGCTGTATTGTAAATATTGAGCATATTTTTTCAATTGAAAAAGATACACTTAAACTGGATAATGAAAAGTTTTTGTTTATCAGTCGAAGAAAAGTCAAATCAGTCAAGGAAATGTTTCAACAAAAAACAAGGAGGAACATCATATGATCTACACCGTTTCAGAATGGTTAGCCACTATTTCAGAGAGTTTGATTATTTTCTTCTTTCTAGTCAAGATCTTGTCCTATAAAAATATGACTCAATCTAAAAAAATAATTGGAACAATAATCTTTTGTTGTTTGCAATGCACATCTTCTTTGGTTTTAGATCAATTTTTTGTGTTTGAAGGACTTTATGTCATTATCACAATTTTTATTTATTTTATTTTTTGCTGGATAATGTTAAAAAAGCCCATATGGTTTCAGACAATTGTTGTACTCCTTATATTTGCTTGCCTGTTCACAATCAATATTGCTGTAACATTGATTGCAGGTTTAATACTGCAAAGTACTACATCAGATGTGCTATCTTTGAGAAATCCTGTTCGTATCTTGCTTTTATTTATTACAAAAGCGATGCTGGTTTTTGCATTGATCATTCTTACTAATATTTTTGAAAAGAAAAAAGTAATATTTCACGTATCACAATGTGTTACCATGGCAGCTGTTCTTTTAATTACTTTTTTTGCTGGTGTTGTTCTAGAAGAAATCGTAATTGAAACAGATGTAGCAAGTTGGGAAGTCTTCGCAATTGTAATATGTATGATTGCAATCAATATTTTGTTGTTTTTGGTACTTTATCTTACATCCTCCAGAAATCGTGTAGAAAACAATCAGGCACTATTGAAATTACAAATTGCAAACGAACAGCAAAAACTTCAGGATTCCATCCGTTGGAATACAGAAGTAAATACACTGCGTCATGATTTGAAAAATCACTTGCTTTGCATTTCGGAATATATTCGTTTACAACAGACAGATACAGCTATGGAATATATTGAGAAATTAACCGGTCAGGTGAAAAAAGAACTGCCGTATCATATGATGACGAATTCTGTTGCAGTCAATGCTATTTTAGATTTGAAAAAACTTGTGTGTGACGAAAATCAAATTGACATAAAATATTTTGTGCTGGAAGAATTGCCGAAAATAGATGAAACTGATTTGTGTGTAATATTAGCTAATTTACTGGATAATGCAATGGAGGCTGCATCCAAAGAAGAAAAGCGGCAGATTCGTCTTTCCATGGAAATCATCGGCAACTATTTTCGAGTTGTTGTTCAGAATCAAATTGCAGAGTCAGTATTAAAAAACAACAAGGAACTAGGAACCACTAAGAAAAATCGAAAAATCCATGGATTTGGGTTGCAAAGTGTAGAAGATGCTGTTGAAAGAAACGATGGGATGAGCAATTTCTCTGAGGAAAATGGTTGGTTTGTTGCAGATGTTATGTTAAAAATCCACGAATCGTAAAACAAAATAGAATGGTTTTTGATCCGCCTTATCGAAAAAATAAGGCGGATTTTTTTGCTTTTTGACCGATTACGTCGTAAAACATACCGATTACGTCATAAGTATTGTATTTTTCATTCGAATTGGTATAATGAAATTAAGGGAAAAGAAAGGAAATATTACATATGATTTCATTTTTATCCAGATCAGTTGTACGGAGTTTGATTAAAAATGATGCAATCGAAATGGAAAAGGCAGAAGTTTATCAATATGGATTTGAAATTTTATTTTCTTCCATTGCCACCTTCCTGATTGCAGCACTATCTGGCGTTTTACTGCATTGTTTTACTGCAGCAATGCTTTTTTTCGTTATATTTGCAACGTTTCGGCAAATATGCGGAGGATATCATGCAAATCATTATTGGAGCTGCAATTTACTGTTTCTTTTGGTAATCAATGCAGTGCTGGTTGTATATCGTTTCTTTCCTACTGACAGTTTCAAGACAATGCACTATATTTTTCTGGCAGTTTCACTGTTAATTATCTGTGCCTACGCACCGATTGGAAATAAAAACAAACCACTCAGTGCAGAACAGGTACTTCTATTTCGCAAAATCAGTAGAATCATTGCAATATTACTAACGATGATTTCTTGCTTGATTGATATATTTCATAATCCCTATGTAAAATTGATTGATAGTACGCTTTTGGCAATTTCTATTTCGATTTTAGTAGTGGGATCAGAAGAAAGGAGGGAGTGTAGTGAAAAGTGCAAAGAAAAGCATTCTGAAGGCTATTGCGAAAGTCGGTGCGAAAAGTGCTGAGATCGGAGCTAGTTCCGCATCAATTTTGGGCTATCACCAGCCGAAAGAACCGAAGGCTCTGCAGAATCTGAAGAAGTAATCTGGTTGTAAGATTACAAAGAAATCCAAACGCAGCGGCACACGTAAGTGTGCTGTTGTAATCTAAAAAAGGAGTTTTTTATCATGAAACAGACAAAGAAGATTATTGCTGCTTTGGCAGCGGCTACAATGGTAACTTCTTGTGCAGGCGTTGTTGCAAGTGCAGATGAAGCAGTAAACGCAGTCAACGTATCCTACAGCACTGTAGCAGAAACATTCACCGCCGCTGACGGCACAGTTATTCCGGCTGGTGCAACCGCAGTGACACTGTCCATCGAGAACAACACCGGTTTTTCAGCATCTGACATTACACTGAGCGCAACTGCAGATCTGCTGGGTACAGACGGTTTGGTTACCGCAACAAACGGCAGTGCTTATGGTGACGCTATCGTATCTGCTGCACAGAACGGCAACAAGGTTGTTATCACCAGTGCATCTCTGGACGAGTCCAAGAACGACGGCACTCTGGTAACCTTCTATACTACAAGTGATGCAGAAGTAACTGTAGAAACTACTGCATTCAATTCTGCAAAGCAGATGGAAGATATAAATGCAATTGCAACATACAGTACAGTATCTGATGTTTACCGTGTCGGCGATTTGGATGACGATGACAACATCGACTCAACAGATATGTTTTACCAGCTGCAGGCATATAAGATTGCAGAAGCTGATGCAGCTTTGAAGACTGTGAGCAAAAATGGTGTCACTTATAAAGGGCTGGCAGTCAATGTTGCAGAAAAGTACAGAGCAAAGTATAAATTGGAATTGGCTGTAACTGCTATGGCTGCTGATGGTAATGATGATGGTGTAATTGCAAACTGTGAAGATCAGCCGGAGTATTCAGATGTAGAAAATCTGGCTTATTACATTGCACGCCGTGGTGCCGGATACACCACAAATCTGAACAGATATGGTTTCCATTATGGTGAGCACAGAGATATATGAAAAGTAAAGGCTGTGCTACTATGAAAAAACAAATCGCAACATTATTGGCATTGTCCACCGCTGCAGCGTGCATACTTACCTATCAGCCAACAGCAGTCGGAGCAGAGGAATATTCTGTTCTGGACAATACGGATAAGCTGGTACAGGAGGCACTGGAAGACAACACGGACGAGTTGGAAGATGCGCTTTATGATTCGGTGACAGAGGAAGAAATTCCGCTTTATGAGGCGGACGAAACATCGACACAAAGTGAATTGGAAAAGGTTGCGATTGAGAGGGGAATGTACAAAGATACTTTTTCGTTTACAAATCATTGGTGTACCTTACAAAAAGACGATTTTACAGAAAGAGTATTTAATCCACTGAAAGCCAATATGACAGATTCGGAGATAAGTTCGGGATATGTAAGTGATGCCTACAATACAGCCTATAAAGGCGGTCTTTGTTATGGTATGTCTGCCATTTCGGTATTGATTCATAACGGCGAACTGACTCCGAGCGATTTACAAGAGGGTGCAGAAACATTATATGATGTGACACTAACTGACGATGTGGATGCGTTGATCTCTTATTACAACTCCATACAAGTATACAAGGCAGTGGAACACGCAATTATTGTAGCACCTTCGATGCTTTCCAAGGAAGAGCATACCGATATGTTTTTGGATTGTGCAGCACGCTGCAAGGAAAAAGGCACTTACTTTATGGCTGGTATTTCCACCGAAAAAGGCGGTACACACGCAGTGGTTGGCATGGATGAACTGTCTGGCAATTGGACATTCGATGGCATCAGTTATGATACCTGCATTGTCACCTACGACAGCAACTGTGTGAAACCAGATACAGAAACATCGGCTTTTAAGGATGATGCCTGCATCTATATTAATTCGGAGACCAAACAGTTTTGCATCCCAGCATATGAGGCCTCTTCGGAGAATGGTGATGTCTTGCTGTATGCGACAGATGATGATTCTCTTTTGACTTACAAAGCGCCGATCCGTGGTACTACAGAAACCAATACTGATATTTCAGAAACTGTGAAATTAGAATTTTACAATGGCGGAAAAGATCAGATGGATCTAAGTTCTACCACAAAGGACGGACAGACGTACGATTTTTGGAAATTAGGCAAAGTCAATTACGGAGATTTTATTTTCTTTGGAAAAGGCTCTTCTTTCCACCTGGAAAAGAATGAGCGTGCAGAGGAATTTGCCTTTGGCATTAACGGCGAAGGATATCGCTTGAGGATAGAACAGACTGGATACCCAAATCCAAATAACTCTAAACTACATGACGTTGGCACAAAGTGCAAAATGGATTTCTCCGGCGACAGCGTGACCTATACCAACACAGACACAAAAAAAATCACAGTATCATACATGATGATTTACGATGAAGGAAATTATAATTTCACACCAGTTGCCAATAATTCCATTAGTATTGATGTCTCACCAAATCAAACGGTAACTGTTTCAAAGCAGGATACCGGATTGGCAGTCACTGGCAGCGGAGAAGTATATGTACAAACACATCCAAATGTCGCTCAGAAAGATATTGATGCGTTTGACGGCGATTATGAAGAATTTCTTGACTGGTTTGGCAGTTATTTTATCAACTTTGTTCGCTCAAAAGACGTTCTTCTGCAATTCAATACTGAAAAGGAATGCAGCGAACTGGTATACGACTTTGACGGTGACGATGTGTTTGACGATGCTCCCATACTCGGCGATACAGACGGAAATGGAAAACCATATGAGGTCAGTGACATCTACTGGACCATGCTGCATATTGCTCGTAAGGCGGTTATAGATCACAGTTCAAGAAGATACTATCAAGGCTATGTTCCCAATATTGAAGCTGACACAGACAACAACGGTAAAATTGATACAAACGACTTGTTCGACATTGTGTACGAGTGTGCTCTGCGTGGAGCAGGACTGAAAAAATAGAGATAGTTCTGTTCTTGAAAATGAAAAAGTGACTTTTGCTTTGCTGATTTATCAGGAGAGCAAAAGAAAGGAGACAACTTAAAAATCATTACATATCCGAAAGGGAGGTACTACTTATGAAGTCTGTAAAAAAATTATTGCTGCTTTATCTGCAGCCACAATGGTATCTGCTTGCGCAGGCGTTGTTGCAAGCGCAGCTGAGGCAGTAAACGCAGTCAATGTTTCCTACAGCACCGTAGCAGAAACATTCACCGCCGCTGACGGCACAGTTGTTCCGGCTGGTGCAACCGCAGTGACACTGTCCATCGAGAACAACACCGGGTTCTCAGCATCTGACATCACGCTGAACGCAACCGCAGACCTGTTGGCTGTGGACGGTATGGTTGCCGCAACAAACGGCAGCGCTTATGGTGATGCTATCGTATCTGCTGCACAGAACGGCAGCACGGTTGTTATCACCAGTGCATCTCTGGACGATTCCAAGAATGACGGCACTCTGGTAACCTTCTATACTACCAGTGACGCAGAAGTAACCGTAGAAGATGCCTCGTTCGAATCTGTAAAGAACAATGAGATCAGCTGCTATACCAGTCAGCAGTATGATTTTTATGTAATTGGCGATTTGAACAGCGATGAACAGGTCAACTCCAAGGATGCTGCGATCATGCTGTCTGCATACAATATCGCCGAGGCTGACGGCAGCCTGCTGACAACAGCAAACGGAAAGGCTCTGATGGTTTCTATTGCAAAGATGAATCCGGCAAAATATAAACTGGACTCCGCAAAAAAAGTAGAGGCAGCAGATGGAAACAAGGACGGCAGAATCATGAACTGCGATGATGTAAATTATTCTGATGTAAAGCAGCTCCTGAACTACGCCGCAGCTACTGGTGCAGGTTTGACTTATGATGTGGCAGGCTGGCATTACGGTGAGTATGTGGGATACGTGAAGTAAGCCCATATTTTACAAACTTATGCCATGTTAGACAGACAAATCATTATGACAGAAGGACAAGTTCGTTTTTTCAATTCGAGGTTGTCCTTTTGTGGTATTTTGAGGTTTATGGAGAATAAGGAGGATGTTGTATGTCTTTAGAAATATATCAAGCAATTGTTGATACTGCTTCAGCAGTAGGAAGTCTAGTGGCAGTCTGTTTAGCGTACAAAGCTTTTGACGTTTCCAGAAATATATCCGATCATGAGCAAGATAATGAACGAACTCGCCTGACAATAGATGCACTAAACAAGCTGCAAGATGAGGTTCTGAGCAAAATATATTGTCCTGAACTCTATGAAATCAAATCAGATCTACAAGAAAAAGAATATAAAATCATGCTCTCTAAATTTGAATTTTTTGCAGTTGCTGTAAAAAATAAGGTTTATAGCGAGGAACTGGTAATCAAATGTGCCAGTGAATCAATTTTCTGGACGTTTAGCAAGCTGTTCCCGTTCATGATTGGAAAGCTAAGACAAGCAGATGATCGCTTTTCTGCATCTTTATGGCTCGCCGAAAGATGTATTCAAGGGAATGCCAATAAACAAAGAATCTTTCAGGAAATGATGTCCAAAGTTGCATCAAAAACTCATTCAGAAGCATATTGAAATATAGCGTATTTGGAAATCCCATTCTCTCATAAAACAGCACGCCAAGAAACCCACTATTCATGGTTTTGGCGTGCTTGTTTTGTTATATAAAGTCTTCCTCCGCAGACCCGCCGAAAAAAAGTCTGTAAAAACGCAGTCAACTATGGTAAAATATAAATAACACAGGAGGCTGATTTTTTATGGCAAGAAGAAAAAGAGAACCAA
>ERZ773200.1691-NODE-1691-length-17918-cov-2.451996_pt1 | contig 17918 bp, 18 predicted proteins | sample MGYA00581008_ERZ773200 | MGnify/ENA primary metagenome ERZ773200 (study PRJEB29015, sample SAMEA2737770) | human gut metagenome | biome: human gut; feature: human-associated habitat; material: faeces | place: China | collected 2012 ... | reverse complement strand
CTCCTGCTGCCACTGCTGCACAGGATCCACCGGAAGATCCGCCCGGTACGTGTTCCAGATTCCATGGGTTTCTGGTGATGCCGTAAGCGGAGGTCTCTGTTGTACTTCCCATGGCAAATTCATCCATGTTTGTCTTACCAATGATAACCGCTCCTGCTTTTCTTAGGTTCTCAACTGCCTCTGCCGTATAGGTCGGTTTGAAGTTGGAAAGAATCTTTGAACTACATGTGGTAAGCTGTCCCTCGATACACATATTATCTTTTACTGCAACCGGAACTCCTGCCAGTGTACCTGTCAGTTCGCCCATATCTATTTTCTTCTGAATTTCCTCCGCTTGTGCATAAGCACCTTCTTCATCTATCGTCACAAAGCTATGAATCTCTGACTCCGCTTCTTTAATCTGTCCAATCACTGCATCGACTGCTTCTCGTACAGTTACTTCTTTTGCTTTGATCTTCTCGCCCAGTTCAAGGGCTGTAAGTTTTAATAAATCCATCTGCTCTCACTCCCTTAACCAATTGTCTTCGGCACTTCAAAACTGTCCTCTTTACGAAGTGGTGCATTCGCAAGTGTTGCCTCTTTGTTATCGCCATTTGTCACCACATCTTCACGGAACACATTCTGTACCGGAAATACATGAGACATTGGTTCGATCCCTGCTGTATCAAGTTCATTTAATGTATCTATATAATCCAGCATCTGCTCCATGTCTTTTTTCGCTGCTTCTTTCTCTTCCTCTGAAAGTTCCAGCTTTGCAAGGATTCCTACATACTCGATTGTTTCATCGGATATTTTATTTGCCAATTTAATCATCCTTTCTTTCTACTCTGTCTTTGCTAATCCTGACAATTTCCAAAATCAGTATCATAAATTTCTCAGCTTATTGCGACCTGTAGCGGTACATATCATAGAAACTGTCATAATTCTGGTTTTTTACTGAGCCGGACGGCGTCAGGATTAAGTCCCCATCATCCACTTCCAGCTCCGTTCCTTCCGGGAAAACTGCATTTCTATAAGATTCTGATCCATCTGTATCATAAAACCAGAGTCCATAATTTTCATAATTGAGATTTTCATTTTCCTTATCATAAAAATCACCAAGATAAATCTTGTAATGAAGCTCCGCCCAGTCGACTCCTGATGCCTCGGTCACATCATACCATCCTGGCGGGAAATCTGTTCCCGCTGTATAAGTGTTTCCGACTTTCAATGTTACCTGCTCCGTCAGCGGATTTTCTTCCAGCTGCATCTGTTCCGTCTGTGCATTCTCAGAATGAAACTGGACAACCAGTCCTGTATCAATCTTCAGATGACCTCCTGTATACAATCTCACATCGTCCAGATAATCTCCTGCATCCGTATCTGACTCATCTTCACTAAAATAAGAATAGTAATAAATCGAATTCTCAGGATCATCCTGCTGCATGGAGCCTTCTCCTGAGACAAGCTCCACTTCATAAGTCCCTTCCGGGATCTGTGCTCCGATTTCATACTCCCCATATCCTAATACACAGTCATAAGTTGCTCCTGTTTCAGAAAGTTCTCTCGTTGTATTCATATATGGATCATACTCAGACTCCACTTCGCTGCCATCATCATTCCAGTCATAATCTGAGGAATGGAAATCATCCCCAAATGAGGAAATGAAATCACCAACTGAACCTGCAATGCTTGTAAATGATACGATTGCCACGATAATTCCCGCAAGAATTCCACTGATTTTCCTTGCTTTTTTCTGTTCCTCATAAGATCCTGTATGAGCCTTCCTTGCCGGATTAAATACCGTCGGCCCACCTGGCTGCATCTGCCCTGTCTGTGGGATTTCAATCCTCGGATTTTCTTTTTGCTGATATTCTGTCTGCGTTCTTTTCCGTCCGTTATGACTCTCACAGAGATGTCCCGCATCCTTCTTTTTCTCCCGGTTTTTTGTCTCTCCAGTGTCATTCTGTCGTTTCTGGGAATATGTCATTTTTTTCTTGCGGTCAAAACTGCTCTCATTCAGCCTGTAATTCTTTTTGTCTAGCTTTGTGTTATCCAGCCCGCAGGAACTGCAACGGCCATTAATTAATTTACCTCCGCAAAGATAACATTCTTTTTTCTTAAACATAAAGATCCTCCCTCGTTTCTACTCCTTAAGTTTCTGACCACAACATCCTGTGGGCAGTTCTCTTTCTCAGTTCAGACCTTCACATCCAACAGTTTTTTCGTTCAATCCAGAGGATTGACCCGTTTTTGTATTTTCTTCTTATGGTTCCAGACGACTTAAGTCTCTTGGGAATAATGTTGTTTCTCTTACATTGTCTTCGTTCATCATCTTCATTGTCAGACGTTCCATACCTATTCCAAGACCTCCGTGTGGTGGCATTCCATGCTTGAATGCACTTAAATACTGCTCCATGCCTTCATCTGTCATACCTCGCTTCTCCATCTTCGCAAGAAGTTCATGATAATCATGAATACGCTGTCCGCCGGTTGTGATCTCCATTCCTCTGAAAAGCAGGTCAAAACTGAGCGTGTAAGTCGGATCCTCCGGATCATCCATTGCATAGAATGGACGTTTCTTTGATGGATAATGAGTAACGAATACAAAATCTGCATCCCATTCTTCCTTCGCATAACGGCTGATCAATGTCTCTTCCTCTGGTTCCAGGTCAAATGGGTTCTTGATCTTTCTGTCATACTTCTCGGATACCAGTCGTTTGATCTCGTCGAATCTTACTGCCGGAATATTATCTGTCTTCGGTACTTCGATATTCAGAATCTGAAGTTCTCTTGCATACTCTTTCTTCAACAGCTCCATCGTATACTGAAGAAATCCCGTTTCCATTGCCATGATATCTTCAAATCCATCAATATATCCCATCTCGAAATCAAGGCTTGTGTACTCATTCAGATGACGCTTTGTGTTGTGTTTCTCTGCACGGAATACTGGCGCTGTCTCAAAGACTCTGTCGAATACTCCGACCATCATCTGCTTATAGAACTGTGGGCTCTGCTGAAGGATCGCCGGTCTGTGGAAATACTCCAGACGGAAAAGGTTCGCACCGCCCTCTGCACTTTTGGCACCGATTTTCGGAGTATGGATCTCTGTAAATCCTTCTTTATAAAGGAAATCACGGAACCCTCTTACGATTCCTTCCTGAATTCTGAACTTCGCACGCTCTCTGATATTTCTCAGAGAAATCGGTCTGTAGTTTAATTTTGCTTCCAGAGATGTGTTCAGCTTCCACTTTGCAATCGGAAGCGGCATTGGCTCTGCCGGCTCACTTAAGATCTTCAATTCACCAAGGCGAATCTCAATCCCATTCGGAGCTTTCGCAGACTCTGCAAGCACACCTGTTACCTCTACTGTATCTGCTTCCTTCACATCTTTCAAGTCAAATTTGGAAATATTTTCTTCATATACACACTGAACAAGTCCTTCTCTTTTTCTGAGAATAATGAATGCAATTGTTCCCATATCACGGATCGTATGGATCGCACCATTTACTTTCACTTCGGTTCCAATTCTTCCCTCTTCGAGAAGTTCACTCAGTTCCAATGTTTCCTTCTTTTTTACACCTGTTACAAATTCCATAATTCTTCTCCTTTCAGATTCCAGCATCCCGGGAAGAAGCTTTCTAAATAAAAAAGCCCCGGGATACATCAGTATCCCGGGACGGAAATTACAATCATAATATCCGCGGTACCACCCGCATTGAATCTCAGTCTTCACATTTCAAATCTTATCTCTATCCCTGTGTAAGCCAGATTCCCCTCTTTGCATGTAACGTATGCTCCACGTGCTGCCCTACTTCACCTGTTCAGACAGCCAGCTCCCAAGTGTTCCCTTGATTCGCTCCGCTGTCCGGCGCTCTCAGTCGGTGACGCCAACTTCCTGTCAGTTTCTGTGAATCAGAGTCTTGTTCTTTGCCTTTTTCTGGTTCAGCACTTTAGTCTGCTAAAACTTGTTTTCAATATTAGCACAGAGTTTTTTGATTTTCAAGAGGTTTTATTCAAATTGTCACACATTTTAACTTTTCATCAAAACAAGATATTTTCAACCTATCGGTTTTGTGTACTTTCACTAATTTCTTCCTGTACTGTGCTTAATGCCTGATCCAGCTGGTTATCTGCTTTTGGATTCTCCTCATCATACTGGTATTCAACTTTCACATCCGGTTCAACACCTTTTCCATTGATGCTTCTTCCATTTGGAGTATAATACTCTGCAATCGTCACTTTCAGACAGGTTCCATCTCCCAGATCCATCAATTGCTGCACAACACCTTTTCCATACGTTGTCACTCCGACAATCTTCGCTGTTCCATAATCCTGTACTGCACCGCTGAAGATTTCAGATGCGCTGGCACTGTACTGGTTTACAAGAACTGCCATTGGTTTCTTAAATTCATGAGTTCCGTCACAAGTGATTTCGTCTGTCTTTCCATTCTTGTCCTTTGTTGATACAATTGTACCTTCCGGAAGAAGCAGACGCAGCATATTTGTAACTGTATCAAGACTTCCGCCCGGGTTGTTTCTCAGGTCGACAATAAGACCCTGCATTCCCTGCTTTTCAAGATCGTCCAACGCTTCTTTAAACTGGTCATAAGTTACTGTGTCAAACTCAGACACTCTGATATAGCCAATCTGGTTCTCCTTCATCTCATACGAAACTGTCTTCACTTCGATCGTATCTCGTGTGGCAGTCATTTCCAGTTCTTCTCCGTCTCTGAGAACTGTAATCTTTACATCTGTTCCCTTTTCCCCTTTGATCCAGGACACCACCGTATCAAGCTGCTCATCACCAACCTCGTGGTCATCGATTTTCTCCAGGATATCTCCTGCTTTCAGTCCTGCTTTCTCTGCCGGAGAGCCTTCATAGACATTTACAATTGTCGCATAGCCCGTATCCGCATCTTTTGTCAGCGTTGCACCCACACCTGAAAATGTTCCGCTTGTTGATTCCATCAGCGCTTTCGTCTCATCTTCATCATAATAAACAGTGTACTTATCTCCCAGTGCACTCGTATATCCGGAATAAATTCCTTCTGCCAGCTTATCTGTATCAATTTTATCTTCATACAGATAATATTTATCAATCAAAGCATTCAGCTTATTCAGTTTTTTTGATACCTCTTTTTCTGTCACTTTACCGGATGCATAACTGCCGGCTGTGTTCGTAATGACCCTGAATCCCCCAAGGAGAAGCAGGCTGACAAGAACTGTTGCAAGAATTCCGGTAACAATCCCGGCTCCATATCCCTTTTTCTTTTTCTGTTCCATTGTCTGTCCCTTTCGCTGTTATTTAAAGAAAAGGACAAAGCAGAATCTTCCACTTTGTCCCCCTTTATTCTTTGAATCCCTTTGTCTTACATATAATTATTCGGATTCACTGGTGTTCCGTTAAGCTCCACCTGGAAATGTAGATGTGCTCCGGTTGAATATCCTGTAGAACCAACATATCCAATCTGTTGTCCTTTTGCTACTCTCTGACCGGCACTCACACAAATTGAGCTGTGATGCATATACTTTGTCACCAATCCATTTCCATGGCTTATAACAACCCAGTTTCCCGCACTGTTGCTCCAGCCTGCCGTAATGACTGTTCCGGCTGCTGCTGCATATGTAGGTGTTCCTGTCGGTGCGGCATAATCATTTCCTTTATGTGGTCTTGAATCGAAAGATCGAACCTCTCCAAAATAACTGGACTGGTACGTCATTCCCGGACATGGATGTGTAAAATATCCACTTCCGCTCACCACGTTTCCGCTGGAAGCCGGTCTGGAACTACTGCTTCCATTACTACTGCTGCTTCCGCTATTGTTCTTCTTTGCCGCCGCAGCAGCTGCAGCAGCTGCGGCTGCTGCCTGCTCTTCCTGAAGACGTTTTGCTTCTTCTGCCTTCGCCTTAAGATCTGCAAGAAGGTTCGCATTATCTGTAATCTGATCCTGAATCTCAGCAATCTGTGCTTCCTTGCTGCTGATCAGTGTCTGCGCCTCTGTCTGCTGACTCACTAGACTGCTCTGCAATGTATTGAGTTTTTCATACTCATCCTGCAGTTTTGCTTCTTTCTCTTCTACAGCCTTTACTGTATCCTGAAAAGCTGTAAGCATATCTCTGTCATAAGAAGAGAGCTTCGATACATACTCTGCCTTATTAAGAAGATCACCAATATTACTACTGGACATCAGTATCTCAAGGAACTGGGTATTACCACCCTCATACATGAATTTGATTCTCTTCTTCATGCTGTTATACTGATCATCCTCATCAACCTTCGCCTGTACAAGCTCTTCCTCAGCTGTTGAAATTTCAGTTTCCTTAGCGCTTAATTCTTCCTGCGTCTTGTTCATCTGGTCAATGGTGGAATTAAGTTTCGCAGCAAGTGTATCTTTTTCAGCCTCAGCTGCACTCTTCTGTGATTGCAGCTCATCTGCTTTTTTCTGCGCTTCATCAATTGTCACAGCACCGGAAGTAATTGTCATTGACAGCATCATTCCGACTGACAGAACCAATGCTGTCACCTTTCTCATCCGTCTTTTCATAGGTATCTCCTATTACACTCTTAAGTGCTTACGAACAGTGAAGTAACTTCCGAGGAATCCAATTCCAATTCCCATTACCAGCCCAATCGGCAGCAAATAGATATATACATTTCCAACCGGAAGGAATGTAATGATATTCTTCAGAATACTAAACTTCTCCATAATATATACTACAGCCTTGTCATAAAGGAAATATAACAGAGCAAGCGGAATAACTGCACCGAATAATCCGATGATCAGACCTTCGATCACGAATGGTGATCTTACAACAAAGTCTTTCGCTCCGATATATTTCATGATTGCAATCTCTTCTTTTCTGACTGTAATACCTGTTGTTACCGTATTACTGATCAGGAAGATTGATACTCCGAGAAGAATTGCGATAATCGCAATTGAAACATATGCAACAAGCATATTCACACTGGAAAGTGTGTTCGCTACAACATCTGACTTATTGACCTGTCTGACTCCGTCCAGACTCTGTGCAAATTTAACCAGATCCTGCTGCGTAGCTGAAAGAGACTTACTCTTCGCGATCAGATCCTTATTATCACCTTTTACCGTCTTCATGTAGACTTCATAGTTATCCGAACCTGCCAGCGGGTTATCATCCTTAAAACCTTCTGCAAGTTCCGGGTTGTCTCCAAAATACTCTTTCTGGAATTCTGCCCATGCATCATCTGCTGACACATACTTCACTTCTGAAACATCATCACGGGACTCAAGCTGTTCGCCAATCTCTTTCTTCTGTTCCTCTGTTGCGTCATCATTAAAGAAGACGGTGATTGCAACACCTTCTTCTGCGCTTTTAATAATATACTGGAAGTTAACAAGTATCGAGAAAAACAATCCAAACAGGAAAATACATGCTGACATCGTCGCTATGGATGCGAGTGAAAACATCTTGTTTCTCCAGATATTCTTAACGCCTTGTTTTCCGACGTATCCAAATGTACTAATCCTCATTTATATACCCACCTTTTTTCTCATCACTGACGATTACGCCCTGCTTCATAGTAATGACGCGCTCGTTCATTTCGTTTACGATCTCCTGGTTATGTGTAACAACAAGTACTGTTGTTCCACGCTCATTCGCCTCTTTCAGCAGACTCATGATCTCCCATGAGTTTGTCGGGTCGAGGTTTCCTGTCGGCTCATCCGCCAGCAGGATGGCAGGCTCATTTACGATTGCTCTTGCAATCGCTACTCGCTGTTGCTCTCCACCTGAGAGTTCCTTTGGGAATGACTTGTATTTCTGTGCAAGTCCTACCAGTGACAGAGCTGCCGGTACCTTCTTCTTGATCACACGGGTCGGTGTCTCAGTCACACGCAAAGCGAATGCAATATTCTCATAAATATTACGATCCTTCAGAAGACGGAAATCCTGGAACACAACTCCAAGTCCTCTTCTGTATTTAGCTATGTTTCTGTGTTTCATACGGTTCAAATTCTGGCCGTTGACGATAATTGTACCCTCAGTCGGATTCAACTCTTTCATGATCAATTTGATCAATGTAGACTTACCTGATCCACTGTCACCAACGATGAATACGAATTCTCCGCGCTCAATCTTCACGGAAACTCCATTCAAGGCTGCGTGACCTTTGGAATACTCCTTCGTCACATTCCTTAATTCAATCATATGTTCCTCCTAAAACTTATCTATACTCCTACGTTTCTAGTACTCTAATGTCTCCATATACTTCATATACTTTACTACCATTAAGGCAATCTTGAAAGTAATGGCATCCTCAAACACACGCAGATCCAGACCGGTACTCTTCTGAAGCTTATCCAGACGGTATACCAGTGTATTTCTGTGGATATAGAGCTGTCTGGATGTCTCTGATACATTAAGGCTGTTCTCAAAGAACTTATTGATCGTTGTCAATGTCTCTTCATCAAAGTCATCCGGAGATTTTGCTTCGAAAATCTCTTTGATAAACATCTTACAAAGTGGCAGCGGCAGCTGATAGATCAGACGACCGATTCCAAGTGTTGTATAAGCAACGATATCCTTCTCATCAAAGAAAATCTTACCTACATCAAGTGCAAGCTTTGCCTCTTTGTATGACTTGGATACTTCCTTGATATCACTTACGATGGTTCCGTATGCAATATGGATCTGCTCGTCGCCTCCCTCTGCCTGGAGCGTATCCAGCATCTCTTTCGCCATCTTCTCAAGTTCCTTATTGCCGTCCTTATCTGAGAGTTCTTTCACAACAATAATATTCTTCTCATCAACAGCTGTGATAAAGTCTCTTGACTTTCCTCCCAGAAGATTTCTCACATTATCAAGTGCAGCACTGTCTTTCTCGTGCGATGTTTCAATAATAAAGATAACACGTTTTACTTCTGTGTCAATATGTAATTTCTTTGCACGATTGTAAATATCAACCAAAAGAAGGTTGTCCAAAAGAAGATTTTTGATAAAGTTATCTTTGTCAAAACGCTCCTTATAAGCTACAAGCAGACTCTGGATCTGAAATGCCGCAATCTTACCAAGCATATACACATCTTCTGTCTCGCCATCTGCAAGCAAAACATATTCCAAACGCTGTTCATCAAAGATCTTAAAGAACTGGCATCCCTGGATCACCTGGCTGTCTGCCGGTGATTCAACAAAAGAAAGAACCGCTTCCCCACAATCCTTTGCCATATCAAATGTTGCTGCAAGTTCTTTTCCTTCTGTGTCGAGTACACAGAAATCAACCCTTGATATTCCCTTTAATCCTTCAATAGTGTTTTGAAGTATCTGATTCGAAATCATCCTTTTTTCCTCCACTCTGTACGATGTATTGCTGGTCACAGCAAACTGTAAGTAGTAACACGCATGTGCATATTCCACAATTTTTTCGTATGCATTATTTATCTGCACACATACTCTTATATTATATTAAGGCAAAACAGCAAAAAAAGAAAGAGGAAATCCATCTTTTTTATGCATTTCTTCGTCGAATCCATGAAATATTCACATTTTTATCTTTTAGCATTCTTCACAAAAACTAATTCTGTTTCTCTACTTTATAGCGAAATACTTTCTTTACTAACATTCTCTTTATTCTGCTCGTCATTTTTCTGTCATCAAAACTGCGCATCAGAACTGATCCACAGCCAATCCAGACTCTTGTGTCGATCAATGCCCTGTTCTGTTCAATAAAATCTTCCTGCACCGGCGATGGAAGGACTGATAAAATACAATCTGCCTCTGAGCCGTTGACTGCATTCACAATTCCATGGATTCGGTCTGCATCCGTCAGCTCTCCGTCTTCCGGATGGATCACGGCATCTCCCACCACACGAATCCCCTGATTATACCTTGCAAGAGCTTCTTCTGCTTTCACAAGTTCCTCCTGACTTGCTGCCAGGAGATAAATCTTATGATGATTCTTCTGCAAATATTTCAAAAACATTCTTAAAAATAATTTATTATCTGTCTCACGCAGCAATCTTGCATCATCCGTCTTCGCTGCCTCAAGAATCTCTACACTTCCCGGAAGGACCAGATCCTGCATAGAAACCTTTTTTTTCCACTCCGGATTTTCATGTTCTTTCATCAGAGATTCCATCGATACAAGTTCAATGGTATTGACGGAATCGTCTTTCATGAATCCGATTGCCTGCATCATCGCTTCTTTTGCCTTGATACAGGAAATCTCCACATCAAATATTGAAATTTTTTCTGTCATTTATGCCACCAAAGTTATCACTTTCCAAAAACTCTGCGAATTCTAACGCAAAATAATTTCTCCCCATTCTGTCTATTTTACCAAATTTATCCTTATTTGTCAAAAGCTGTGTCATTCAAAATTTTACTTTTGTTTATCTTTCATCATTTTTATCCGCAATTTTTGTCTGTTTTTTTATCTCTCGTCTTCTTCCGGTGACCATTCCGCCAATCCGTCCTGTCTCTTTTGATGTTAATGACTTCCACCCATCCTGCATCACGCGATCTAAAAGGCCTAATTCTTCTGCTATCTCATACTTCAGCTTTTCTTCCGGTTCAAGTTTAGTAAGATTGATCGTCTTTTTCTTTTTTCTTCCCATACTTCTTTCTGCTGCTGACAGCATCCTCCTTTTCAGAAGTATTTGCAGAAAAAAAAATTTTATTCGTCACTCACCTGAATCGCACCAAGAATCTCTCCGATCGGAGCCGATATTGCAAGCTCTGCCCGGACACTTCTGGCTGTTTCTGATTTATTGATCACAACAAGGTGTTTTCCGTGAAAATAATCAATAAAACCGGCTGCCGGATAAACAACAAGGGAAGTAGCTCCGATGATCATCATGTCGGCTGATGAAATTGCTTCGACTGCCCCTTGGATCGTCTTCTGGTCAAGTCCCTCTTCATAAAGTACTACGTCCGGCTTAATCATCCCACCGCAGCTGCATCTCGGAATTCCTTCTGAATTCTTCACATATTCCGCATCATAGAACTTCCCACATTTCATACAGTAATTTCTGTGGATGCTTCCATGAAGTTCATAGACGTTTCTGCTTCCTGCCGCCTGATGCAGTCCGTCAATATTCTGTGTCACAACAGCCTGCAATTTTCCTGTCTGCTCCAATTCTGCCAGTTTCAGATGGGCAGCATTTGGCTTCGCATCCAAAATCATCATCTTCTCTTTATAAAACTCATAGAATGCTTCCGGATCAGATACGATATCATCTTTTGCTTTCAGCAACATCAAATTTCCGAGATATAATATATGATTCAATGTAACTTCTGAATTATTCTTATAAGTTGCCGTCACAAAGACCAGCTTTTGTTTCACATTTTCGGTTTTCACAACTTCATCCAGTGCTTCCACACCATCTCCGGTCTTTATATAAGAAAGCTGATTTTCTACTAATTTTCCATCCTCGCCAACTGCCTTTTTCCATTCTTCCGGAATCTTATTTTCATCTAACAAACTTAAATCATCTGAAATTTGAACCGAATCCACTTTTACCGATACATCTGCCGATTCGATTGAATTGCCATTTTCATCTTCTGCAGAAACATATGGGGAAATCTTAAATTCTTCTCCTGTTTTCCAGAGTTTCAATTCATCCGATGATACACTCGTTACCATTTCTCTGGTATCTGCTTCCGGCTCCGCTGATACAAAATCACTCCAGCTGTACATATCTTTTGTTGCAACCATCTTATCTGTTTTAACAAGAGAAATATTTTCTGCAAATTTTACCGCTTCCTCCTTTGACATATCATCTCCCACATAAATGACTGCCATCCGGTATTCATCCGGACACATTAGATAAATCCTCTGGTTATACGAACCACTCTGCTCCAAATCCTGATACCGAAGATAAACACCCTCGTATTTCCCAAAATTCCTTTCTTCACTTTCTACCACATGATTGTCCGTTAATACGCTTTCAAAATCCTGTTTATCCAACAGCATCAGGCTCATTGAAAACCCACCCTGATACGGTGTTTCCAAATTAGAAAATTTTCCTTCTTCTACCTCTTCCATCCCATCCGGAAGGTAGCCTGCCTGAATTTTTACGTCTGGAATTTCATCCGGAATCGCAGTCATTTTGCTCTGTTCATTGGCTGAAATCTTTGTTGCCACCTGATAAGTTCCCTGTTTTTCCAAATGCATCGCATACCATTTGGAACCGGCATAAACACTTGTCGATACGCCTAAAATACAAACTGCGGCGACTGCTGCTACATGGGCTCTGCTCCATTTTGTTTTCTTAGCATTTGGGGTTGGAAATACTGCAATCTGCTCATTTTCCATCTGTCTTTTTATTTCATCCTGAATCCGATTATGAATCATTTCCGGAGTTTTTGGCATTTCTTTCTTGATATCTTCTAATTTCATACGAACACCTCCTTATGTTCAAATGCTTTTTTTAACTTTCCACGGGCTCTTGCCAGACGCTTTTGCACTGCACCTTCTGTTATTTCTAAAATCTCTGCAATTTCTCTGATACTAAAATCTTCCGCATAATATAAAATAACCGGAAGTTTTAACTCATCCTTTAGTTCAGAAACCGCCTGATACAATTCACTGTAATCTGTTTTTTCCGGCTGTTTTCGCTCCGGTATCTCTGTTGTTTCCATCGATACATATTTTTTCTGCCTGCGAAGCAGACTATAACACTCATTAATTAAAATCCGAATCAGCCAGGTTTTCGCATAGTTTTCTTTTTTCAGCGTTTCCCTCTTTTCAAATGCCTTCACAATGGTTTCTGAAATTGCATCTGCACAATCCTCATCATTTCCAAGAATGATTTTTGCAGTAGCATATAATTGATTTTCTGAATTTAAAATCAACTCTCCTAAATTTTCTTTCGTCAAAATATCACCACCCTTTTCTCGCCGGCTGTTTGATTTCAAGTCGAACACTCGTGAGACTTGGCGCGCGATTCCAGTCAGCACAAGCTGACAAATTCTTCTTAGAATCGCTGCGGTCTACACTTCGTTACGGTCCGCGCAGAACCATCGTCCACTGGACAATGTGCGCCCCACGGAGTGTTATCTCAGTCGGAAATTGAGATAATTTTGCAATATATAACATTGCAAAACAAAAGCTCTCCTGTTAAAATAAAAGAAAAGGAATCATGGAATAGTTTTTATTTTGACAGAAGGGATGAAAATGGAACGAATTTTTCGATTAAGAAAACACTGTCGGAAGAGTAAGAATCCATTGGCAAAGCTGGCAGGTGTTTTTTGTGGAGTGATTTTAGAATGTTATCTCTGGAAATTAGAGAGAAAGTATGGGATACAATTTGAAAAAGAACTGGATAAAAGGCAGGAAGAAACCTGGAGACGGATACGAAGACAGATAAAACAAAAGGGAAAAAAGCAGGAGCCTTAGTTAAATGGGCTCCTGTGTTTTACCGGCTGACAAGGTACTGTTATGATAAATTTTGGAAAAGGTGACATCTTCTCCAAACCAGTCCGGTGCAGTAAAAGAATTAGCCGAAGATTCGTCAGGAAATTCAACTTCTGCGAGAATCAGTCCTTCATAAGGGGCGTCAAATACATCTAATTCGATGGTATAAGTTTTAAAAGGAATAAGATAGCGGGTTTTGGATAAAATAATGCCGTCGGCTTTTTCTCTAAGATGACAGTAAGCCTGTTCATTTAACGGCAGATTGTATTCTTCTCTTACCATAAGTCCACGACCTTTATAAGTAAAGATATAATCGTCATCCTGTTTTCGGATTCGGATAACAGGGTCGGTGTTTAGATAGGCCTGTTCAATTTTGTGAAAAGAATATTCAGGTTTTTAATCAGATATTTTCTTTCGATTTCCATAAAATAAAATGCTCCTTTGATTTTTATAAGATGATTGAAATATCATTTACCAGTATCGTATCATAATTTGAGAAAAAAGCAAACAGGAGGAATGTCACATGGCAAAAGTATGTGTGTTTTTAGCAGAGGGCTTTGAAGAAGTAGAAGGATTGACCGTTGTTGATTTGTTAAGAAGAGCCGGAGAAGAAGTGATTATGGTTTCGATTGGAACAAGTCTTGAAGTGACGGGCTCCCACGGGATTAAAGTGAGTGCAGACCGGTTATTTGAAGAGGTCGATTACAGTGATGCAGATATGCTTGTACTGCCGGGCGGGATGCCGGGAACTCTGCATTTAGGAGAACACAAAGGTTTAACCGAATTGTTGATAAAATTTAATGAAGCAGACAAAAAAATAGCAGCAATCTGTGCCGCACCAGGAGTATTTGGAGCAAATGGAATTTTAAAAGGCAGAAAAGCAACCTGCTATCCGGGATGCGAGGAAAAATTAAAAGGGGCAGTTCTTTCGGAAGAAGCAGTGGTACGTGATAAGAATGTGACAACAAGCAGAGGAGTTGGAACGGCAATTGCGTTTGCGCTGGAGCTGATTAGTCAGTTAGAAGGTGAAGTAAAGGCACATCAGATAAAAAAATCAATCGTTTATTAAAAAAATGCTGGTATTTTAAAAAACCTTGTGCTATACTGTGATAATGACTGTAAGTATGAAAAATGGTCTATTTATGGGCAGAAATGCATGAATACCTAATATGCATCAATACATATAGAATTCAAGGAGGAATCATTTAAAATGAGCGTACAGGTAGAAAAACTCGAAAAAAACATGGCAAAGCTGACAGTTGAAGTATCAGCAGAAGATTTTGAAAAAGCAGTAAACACTGTTTACAACAGAAACAAAAAAAGCATCAACATTCCAGGATTCCGTAAAGGAAAAGCTCCACGTGTTATGATTGAAAAAATGTATGGAGTAGGTGTATTTTTTGAAGATGCAGCAAATCTTCTGATTAATACAGAATATCCAAAGGCAGCACAGGAAAGCGAATTAGACATCGTTTCCAGACCAACAATTGACATTGTACAGATTGAAAAAGGAAAATCTTTCATCTTTACAGCAGAAGTTGCTGTAAAACCGGAAGTTACTTTAGGTGAATATAAAGGTGTAGAAGTAGAAGTATCCGCAGCAGACGTAACAGAAGAAGAAGTTGCAGCAGAACTGAAAAAAGAACAGGAAAAGAACTCCAGAACAATCGACGTAGACGACAGAGCAGTTGCTGATGGAGACATGGTAACACTTGACTTTGAAGGATTCGTTGACGGAGTTGCTTTTGAAGGCGGAAAAGGAACCGATTATCCGCTGACAATTGGTTCTAACTCTTTCATCCCGGGATTTGAAGAGCAGTTGGTTGGTGCAGTAATCGGAGAAGAAAAAGAAGTAAACGTTACTTTCCCGGAAGATTATCATGCAGAAGACCTCAAAGGAAAAGCTGCTGTATTTAAATGCACAGTAAAAGCAATTAAAGTAAAAGAACTTCCGGAATTAGATGATGAATTCGCAAAAGATGTTTCTGAATTTGAAACATTTGCAGAATACAAAGCTGATATCGAAAAGAACTTAAAAGAAAGAAAAGAAGCAGCTGCAAAACGTGAAAAAGAAGATAAAGTAGTAGATAAAGTAATTGAAAATGCACAGATGGATATTCCGGAAGCTATGGTTCAGCTTCAGATTGAGGAGCTGTTAAACAACTTTATCTCAAGACTTCAGCAGCAGGGACTTTCCATTGACCAGTACTATCAGTTCACAGGTTCTGACCGTGCAGCAATGGAAGAACAGTTAAGACCACAGGCTATGAAGACGATCCAGACACGTCTGGTACTTGAAAAAGTTGCAGAAGTAGAAGATATCCAGATTTCTGATGAAAAAGTCAATGAAGAAATTGCAAAAATGGCTGAAGCATATAAAATGACAGCTGAAAAATTAAATGAATTAATGGGTGACTACGAAAAAGAACAGATGAAGAAAGATTTAGCTGTTCAGGAAGCAGTTACTTTACTTGCAGATGCTGCAAAAGTAACAGAAGTCGTAGAAAATAAAGAGGCTTAATCAGTCCTTTGAACCTGTTTGACAGAATAGGAGGAGTTTCATGAGTTTAGTACCATATGTCATTGAACAGACAAGCAGGGGCGAGAGAAGTTATGATATTTATTCCCGCTTGCTGAAAGACAGAATTATCTTTTTAGGAGAAGAAGTAAATGATACAACTGCAAGTCTTATTATTGCTCAGCTTCTGTTCTTGGAATCAGAAGATCCTGGAAAAGATATTCAGTTATACATTAACAGCCCGGGTGGTTCAGTTTCAGCAGGATGGGGAATTTATGATACCATGCATTATATTAAATGTGATGTATCAACAATCTGCGTAGGTATGGCTGCAAGTATGGGAGCATTCCTTCTTGCAGGTGGTGCAAAAGGAAAACGTTTTGCTCTTCCGAATGCAGAAATCATGATTCATCAGCCATCTGGCGGTGCAAAGGGTCAGGCAACAGAGATTGAAATCGTTGCAAATATGATTCTGAAAACCAAAAAGAAACTGAATGAGACTCTGGCTGCAAATACTGGTCAGCCTTATGAAGTCGTTGCCAGAGATACGGAAAGAGATTATTATATGTCCGCAGAAGAGGCAAAGGCTTATGGTCTGATTGACAGCATAATTGAGTATAAAAAGTAAGACAAAAGATAAGACTCCTGCGCTTTGGCTCGGGGGTCTTTTCGCCATTAAAAAGAGAAGTAAAACAGAAAGGAAAAGAAATGGCAATGAAAGGAAATGAACCGAAAGTCCGCTGCTCATTTTGTGGAAAAACACAGGAGCAGGTGCGTAAATTGATCGCCGGACCAAACGGAACTTATATTTGTGATGAGTGTGTGGAAATCTGTGCAGAAATCTGTGCGGAAGAAAGTGCAGATTATGCAGAACCGATGAACGATGAAATTAATCTGCTGAAACCACAGGAGATTAAGTCATTTCTGGATGACTATGTAATCGGACAGGATGAGGCAAAGAAAGCACTTTCTGTTGCTGTATACAATCATTACAAACGTGTTACTGCTTCCAGAAATCTGGATGTAGAGCTTCAGAAGAGCAACATCCTTATGCTTGGACCAACTGGTTCCGGTAAGACACTTCTTGCCCAGACACTGGCAAGACTTCTGAATGTACCGTTTGCCATTGCAGACGCCACTACCCTGACAGAGGCAGGATATGTAGGTGAAGATGTTGAGAATATTCTTCTGAAGATCATTCAGGCTGCTGATTATGATATTGACAGAGCGCAGTACGGAATTATTTATATAGATGAGATTGACAAGATCACACGTAAATCAGAGAATGTTTCCATCACTCGTGATGTTTCCGGAGAGGGTGTACAGCAGGCACTTCTGAAAATTCTGGAAGGCACTGTTGCAAGTGTTCCTCCTCAGGGTGGAAGAAAGCATCCGCATCAGGAATTCATCCAGATCGATACTACAAATATTCTGTTTATCTGCGGCGGTGCCTTTGACGGTCTGGAGAAGATCATTGAGGGAAGACAGGATACCAAGGCAATTGGCTTTGGTGCAGAAGTCGCTTCCAAAGAGGAACAGAATGTTGGTGAACTGTTCAAGCAGGTAATGCCGGAGGATCTGATCCGTTATGGACTGATTCCAGAGTTTGTAGGACGTGTGCCTGTAGTGGTAACCTTAGACGGACTTGATGAGAACGCACTTCTTCGCATCCTTCAGGAGCCGAAGAACGCACTGACCAAGCAGTACCATAAACTGTTTGAACTTGATGGAGTAGAGCTTGATTTTGAGGATGAAGCACTTCGTGTTATGGCGAGAAAGTCCATGGAACGTAAAACCGGAGCCAGAGGACTTCGTGCGATCATGGAGAGCACTCTTATGGATCTGATGTATAAGACTCCGTCTGACGACACCATTCGTAAATGCATTATTACAAAAGAAGCTGTAGAGGGAACTGGTGAACCTCAGATCGTTCATGGGGAAGCTCCTGCACAGCCGGTGAATCCGGCAAATACAGGCAGAAGAAGCCAGCGTGCACACAAAAAGGGCACTCCGGAAACAGCCTGA
>ERZ773200.1674-NODE-1674-length-18040-cov-5.210564_pt1 | contig 18040 bp, 17 predicted proteins | sample MGYA00581008_ERZ773200 | MGnify/ENA primary metagenome ERZ773200 (study PRJEB29015, sample SAMEA2737770) | human gut metagenome | biome: human gut; feature: human-associated habitat; material: faeces | place: China | collected 2012 ... | reverse complement strand
TCAGACAATCCTTCGGGCATGTATTCATCAGAGACTTAACAAAATAAGAAATCACACAAAAAAGTTGCGTTCTGCGGCAATTATCTTAGTTCTAGGATGACAGAACAATTTAGTTTGTCGACTGCAAAATATTCTATTTATAGCCGACATAATAAGCAATAGGTGGTTGTGGAGGATTTGAGGTATGGAAAGTTTGAGTAAAAAAACTCAACCTGCGCACATCTGAAGCTGCTCTTGATAAGGTTATTGGGATGTTTGTTCAAAAAGGGTGAATTGAAAAAGTAGGAAAAGTGGGAAAAGTAAAAAAAACACTTGCTTTCCATGCGAAAGTGTGATATATTAAATGAGTTGCTGACATTGATATGTCAGATATGCGCGATTAGCTCAGTTGGCAGAGCACCTGACTCTTAATCAGGGTGTCCAGGGTTCGAACCCCTGATCGCGCATTTTTATATTTTAAAGAGTAGGTGTCAAAATTTTTTTGGCACTTTTGTTTAGGTGCAGACCAATAAATAAGGGGCTGCACTTTTTGCTTTTGGTGAAGTGGGGCTGTCTGCTTTATTCGCTAGAATGAAAAATATATTTATATGGAATTACTGTGTTCTATGACGGGAAAGGTTTGACATGAATATATCCGTAGGCATATAATAAAAAGTACGAGTAAGATGCGGCGAGACATAGAAATACTTGCGCAGGCGGTATTTTGATATACGTTTTATGTGTAAACCGGGTGACCGGCATTGTGTATATATTTTCTCGTTGTAATAAAATCAAAGTATAGAGAGGTACATAATATGATAGCAAAAAAAATGGTGAAATTTGTTGAGGGAAGCTCGGTTACAAGAGCAATGTTTGAGGAAGGGAAGAAGATGGCGGTTGAGTTTGGCGCAGAGAACGTCTATGATTTCAGTCTTGGAAACCCAAGCGTAGAGCCTCCAAAACAGGTTAAAGAAGCCATTATTGAGACATTGAATGAGGATGCACCGAATTTCGTGCATGGTTATATGAACAACTCCGGATACGAGGAAGTGCGCGAGAGAATTGCACAGTCCTTAAATCGCCGCTTTGACACAAAGTTTTCTCAGAATAATATCATTATGACAGTAGGTGCTGCAGGTGGTCTTAATGTTGCGCTTAAAACATTGTTAGATCCGGGCGATGAAGTAATCGCATTTGCACCATATTTTGGAGAATATAATAATTATGTAGCTAACTTTGACGGTGTAATGGTAGTTGTACCGGCAGATGTACCTTCTTTCCAGCTTGATCTTGAGACTTTTGCAAAGAAGATCACGGCAAAGACGAAAGCAGTGATAGTCAATAATCCGAACAACCCTACAGGTGTAGTATATTCAGAAGAAACGATTCAGAAATTGGCAGCAGTATTGGAGGAGAAGCAAAAAGAGTTTGGAACGCAGATTTACCTTATTGCAGATGAACCATACCGTGAGCTTGTTTATGATGGCGTAGAAGTGCCATATCTGACGAAGTATTATCGTAATACAATTGTAGGATATTCTTATAGTAAATCTCTGTCTCTTCCGGGTGAGCGTATTGGTTACCTTGTGATTCCGGATGAGGTAGATGATTTTGAAAATGTTATTTGTGCAGCAAATGTTGCGAATCGTATTTTAGGATTTGTAAATGCACCATCTTTGATGCAGCTTGCGGTATCAAAATGTCTGGATGCGACAACGGATGTTGCAGCCTATGATGCCAACCGAAAGCTGCTTTACAATGCTCTGACAGAGTATGGCTTTGAGTGTGCTAAACCGGAAGGGGCTTTTTATCTTTGGGTTAAGGCTAAGGAAGATGATAAGGCATTTGTTGCCAAAGGAAAAGAGTTCCATATTTTAATGGTTCCGGGAAGTGCATTTATGTGTCCTGGTTATGTGCGGATTGCTTATTGTGTGGATCATGCGATGATCGAGCGCTCGCTCCCGGCATTTAAGAAGCTGGCTGAGTGTTATCAGTAAATAAGTGTAACAATTCCAAGTGGACGACAGAAATAGACGGAAAAGAGGTACGACATGAGTAGATTGGAAGATAATTTTCGCAAAGTAGAGCCGTATGTTCCGGGCGAACAGCCTAATTTGCCGGACATGGTTAAGTTGAATACTAACGAAAATCCATATCCGCCATCACCAAAGGTGGCAGAAGCACTGCAGAAGTTTGAACTCGACAGCCTGAGATTATATCCGGATCCGGCATCGACAGACTTAGTCAATGCGCTGGCAGAAAGATATCATGTGCAGGCAGATCAGGTGTATACAGGAGTAGGATCCGATGATGTACTTGCTATTGCGTTTTTGACATTTTTTAATTCGGGTAAACCGATTTTGTTCCCGGATATTACATATTCGTTCTATGATGTATGGGCAGAATTATTTCAAATTCCGTATGAGCGTCCGGCTTTGGACGATGCCTTTGCACTTCGATTGGAAGATTATCAGTGCGAAAATGGTGGTATCGTGATAGCCAATCCAAATGCACCGACGGGTATTCGTCAAAGTGAGGAGTTTTTGCGCGCAGTCATCGAAGCTAATCCGAATGTTGTTGTTATAATTGATGAGGCATATGCAGATTTTAGCGGTTATACAGCACTTCCGCTGGTGGACGAGTATGAAAATGTTGTGGTAGTACAAACGTTTTCAAAATCTCGTTCTATGGCAGGAATGCGTATTGGTCATGCAATCGGTAATGCGAAATTGATCAAGGCAATGAACGACGTTCGATATTCGTTTAACAGTTATCCGATGACTCGTTTATCCGTAGCACTTGGCGTTGCTGCGTTATCAGATCAGGATTATTTTGAGGAGACTACAGCGAAGATTGTTGCAACACGAGAGCGCACCAAACAAGCACTTACGGAGCTTGGTTTTACGTTTGGAGATTCGATGACGAATTTCATTTTTGCGACCCATAAAACTGTTCCAGCTACGCATTTGTTTGAAGAATTGCGCAAGCAGCACATTTTTGTCAGACATTTTTCCAGCCCGCGTATCGACAATTATTTGCGAATATCCATTGGAACGGATGCGGAAATGGATCGTTTTTTGGCTGCGGTACAGGAAATTATTGCTCAGTGGGATAAATAAGGAGCATGAGGTTTTTGGCTTGGTATACTGTTGAAGAACATAAGTTGGCGCTGATGGCATAACGCTCATAAAGCAAAGTATAAGTTAGCGTTGACAGAAGCAGAGGATAGTGATATTCTCATATATGTAAAAAAGATAGAGGTCGCACTCTTCATGAGTAGGATTTCGGATGCGTCAGGCGCAGTAGATGAGATCAGAAAGGGAACAGTGCCGAAAGAAAGCTTGTCCTGCAGCAAGATTTCTTGGGCATGGCGTGAATAACGACATGACTGTCATCAAGAGGATGGAGAGCTATCGGTTTGAAGAGATACTTCAAAGAGGTGATACATCCCGTGTATCACCTCTTTTTGTTAGCTGGGTAACTCGAATTTCCCGTAAAATGGCATTTGCAAAAGGTAACTGTGAGTGCATGGGTGGGAAAATGCTCAAACGACAACCAATATCTAAAAATCAGAACCCCGATTTGGGAATAGCGAAAGCAGAATGGAGGAAATTATGTCAATTTTTACAGGAGCAGGCGTGGCTTTGGTCACACCAATGAAAGAGAACTTGGAGGTAAACTACGACAAACTAGATGAGATTTTGGAGTGGCAGATTGCAGAGGGAACGGATGCGATTATTATTTGTGGAACGACCGGAGAGTCTGCAACTTTATCTGAAGAAGAGCATGCAAATGTGATTCGTTTCGCGATTGAGCGTGTAAATCACCGTATTCCGGTCATTGCCGGCACCGGTTCTAACTGCACGGCAACAGCAGTACAGCTTAGCAAAGAAGCTTCTGAGGCAGGAGCAGAGGGTGTGCTTGTTGTAACTCCGTATTATAACAAGGCAACGCAGAATGGTTTGATTGCACATTATAAAAAGATTGCGTCAGAGATCACGGCACCGATCATTTTATACAATGTACCAAGCCGTACCGGTTGCGGAATGACACCACAGACCATCGCTACACTTATTAAAGATGTAGACAATATTGCAGGTGTGAAAGAAGCTTCCGGTAACATCAGCGCTGTAGCGCAAATTCTGCACCTGTGCGATGGTAATGTGGATCTGTATTCCGGAAATGACGACCAGACAATTCCGATGCTTTCTTTGGGAGCAAAAGGCGTGATTTCTGTGTTGTCAAATGTTGCGCCGAAGTATACACATGAGATGGTTATGAATTATTTGAATGGAAATGTGAAGCAGAGTGCCAAGATGCAGCTTGATGCACTTCCGTTATGTGATGCATTGTTCTGTGAAGTAAATCCAATCCCGGTAAAAGCTGCTATGAATATGATGGGTAAAAACGTTGGTTCATTACGCGCACCTTTGACAGAGATGGAAGATGCTAACAAGGAGATCTTAAAGAAAGAAATGGCAGCAATGCACTTGATTTAAGGTGTCTCGCTCGAATTACTTTAGAATGATCTGGGGTTTAAAAAGGAGTCGGCCTGTGGCAGAGGGAGCTACCACAGGCCCAATGAAAAAAATGAAAAAGAATCTATCTCAAACATAAGTCAGTCGGCTAGTTTGGTAGAAATCAAATGTTTCTTTTGATTTCACTGCTTTTCTTGAAATCTGTTCTCTTTGATTTCTATGTATACATAATAGCATGCAAATGTGGACAGAATTTGTCCATATTCTAAAAAAAATCTTAATTTTCAAAACGATTTGTAAAAAAAACGCTCAAACCTTGCGGTCTAAGCGTTTTAAGGAAACTTGTTGTTGCTTTTCTCGATTTTATGCTTTAATTAGCGCTGTCCATATTTTTCCAAAATGGCATTAATACGTTCTGCAGGGTTTAATAAACCGCTAATGGATTGATCGTGATTTAAGGTGTCGATCAATAAGGCGATATACTTGCTCATGTCTACGCTGACATAATAGTCTCTAGACAAAACTTCTTCCGGCTGATATACAAGGTTTGTTGTGAGAACCTTATCGATCAAGCCTTTTTCATGTGCTTCATCAAATTTGGACATGCCGTTTGTAAACAGACCAAACGTTGCAGCAACAAAGATACGATTTGCTTTGCGCTGCTTTAACTGTGTCGCAACATCGATCATGCTTTCACCCGAGGAAATCATATCATCGACGATGATAACATCTTTGCCCTGCAGGTCAGAGCCGAGGAACTCATGGGCAATGATCGGATTGCGTCCATCAACAATGCGGCTGTAATCGCGACGTTTATAAAACATACCCATATCGATACCAAGAACGTTTGCGTAATATACAGCACGTCCCATAGCACCTTCATCCGGGCTGATCACCATTAAATGATCTGCATCAACCTTAAGGTCCGGCACGTTCTTCAGAAGTGCTTTGATGAATTGATACGTAGGCTGAACGGTTTCGAAACTATTCAAAGGAATTGCGTTTTGAACGCGAGGATCATGTGCATCAAAGGTGATAATACTTTCAACACCCATTTGTGTTAATTCGTGCAATGCCATTGCGCAGTCCAAGGATTCGCGTGCACTGCGTCGATGTTGTCTGCTTTCATATAAGAAAGGCATGATCACAGTGATGCGGCGTGCCTTGCCACCAACTGCAGCAATGATACGCTTAAGATCCTGATAATGATCATCCGGCGACATGTGATTCGTGTGTCCGCAAACGGTATAAGTTAAGCTGTAATTGCAGACATCAACTAATAAATACAAATCATCTCCACGCACGGATTCGTTGATGATGCCTTTCGCCTCGCCGGAACCAAAACGCGGGCAGGCGGAATCAATCAAGAAAGAATCACGGTTGTATCCTGCAAAGGTAGATGCGGTAGCATTTTGTGCAGCGCGATCCTTTCTCCAGTCAACGATATAATCGTTTACTCGTTTTCCCATGTCGTGGCTGCTCTCCAGCGCCAAGATACCAAGGGTACCAACAGGAAGTGTGTCTGCTAACTTGTCATGTCGTTTCATAGTAAAATGTCCTCCGTATGAATTTATATAATTGTTATCATGTTATTTGGCAGTTAATCTAGCCTTCTGACGTATATCATCTCCAATTATTAAGAAGAAATGATAAAAACCGATAAAACGTGAGAAAATACGCTCGCTGTATCGGTCACGTAATTCCTGAAACGATAAATTGGTCGAGATGATGGTTGACTTATGGTTGATATGGCGCTCCTCAATAAAATAATACAGCTGAGAAGAAGTAAAGCCATTGACCAATTCTGCCCCAAGATCATCTATAATGAGCAAATCGCTTTGCAGCATATATGCAATTTGTTCGTTTGAAGTGGAAATATCCTCATGACGGAACTTATTCCTCTCTAAAATATCAAAAAGCTGCAATGAAGTCAAGTAAAGCACCGTGTGTGATGTATCCAAAAGTTTCTTGGCGATACAGTGCGTCAGAAAGGTTTTGCCGACGCCTGTAGAACCATAGAATATCAGGTTGTCATAGGAATCATCAAAGTGCTTGATATAGTCCAGACAGACCGTTTTTACCTTGCGGATGTTTTGACGGGCTGTTAGAGAAAGATTTTCATTGACGATGGTGTCATCGTAGTAACTATCATCAAAGGTGTCAAAATTCTCATGATTCAGAATGTCCATAAGATTTGAACTTTCATAAAGAGCCTTGATCTCAGCGTTTTTAAGGCAGTGACAAGGTTCGTTGTTCTGATAGCCGGTGTCTTTGCAGTCCGGACAGGTATAAATGCTTTGCAGATAATCTTCCGGATAGCCGTGATGTAACAGCAGTGCCTTTTTGCAGGACAGCAATGCTTCGCGTTTTGCGCTGTATTCAGCTTCGCTCTTTGGGTCCGGTTCGGTCTGAAACAATTCTTTGCGCGCCTGTGTTAGCGATAAGTCCATAATATCGTGTTGGATCTGTTCTAATTCCGGAATTTCAGCAAAAAGTGTTTCGTACCGCTTATCCAGTATGCGCTGATTGTTCATTCGCGTCTGATCATATTGAAACATGATATCGCGATATTGTGTGTTGGATATTCCCATGGCGTCTCCTCCTGGTTGCTGCGTGATGGTATGTGCTGCGGTCTGTCATCAGATCGTACTATTGCATAAGTAATTTGCGCTCCAATTCCTGTAATTCTTCGCTGCTGACATCCCGTTGCTTGAAATTTTGGAATTGATTGCGCGGTGGTTGTTTACCGGATGTGGAAGGTTTCTTCTTTTCTTTTTGCTCTTTGGTCTGTGCATAGTGCAGGTCTGATTGTTCTACACCTTGTAATGTGCGAACATTTTGCTCATTCCAATGAGACAATATCCCTTCGGTGTATTTGAAGTCTGCGTGGTGCAGCTTAAGCACAGTGCGGTTGCAGGCCTCTAAGATCACACTAAGATCCATATTCCAGTCATTTTGCCAATGATCCACATATTTTTTTTCGATTTCTGCAAGACCGCGACCAAGTCCTAAAGCCTTGGAAACAGCATTGTAGGAAGCCAGATATCGTACAGAAGCATTCTGTGCCTGTTCCGGCGTTTTGATCCCCTGCTCGTGCCATGACAGGGCGACTGTCTGAATGTAATTGCAGGCGGTCTTTCCCATAGAAATGCAGTAGTCGTAGAGATGCAGGATCAGTTCTCTGGAAAAATGCAGTGTACCATACAAATAGGTAATAAGCTGTATTTCGGTTGGTTTCATTGGGCGTTCAAGGTAGCTTTCGACAACATTGCATACCCATACGAAATCCTCGTTGGCGGATAATTCTTGAATCTGTTCCGGAGAAACTTGAATTGGTTTCACGGCAGAGGAATTCTTCTCCTGCGCGGAATTGCTTGCTCTGTGAACATCGGAATTGACATTAGAAGGAGCGTCGGTTCCGGATGATTCATAAGTTGATGTATTCGCTGCGTCGGTTTCTGAGAAATCAGAAATGCGTCTATCGAGCGCACCGGTTTCTGAGAAATCAGAATTGCGTCTATCGAGCGCACCGGTTTCTGAGAGATCAGAATCTACGCCTAGCGATGCAGCAGATTCTTTTGCGGTGTTTTCATAAGTGTCGAAATCACGTTCCGCAAAGGGGATCAGCATTTCGAGTCCTAAGATCTCTCCGGTTGCTTTGTCACGGTTTAAGGACATAAGCCCCTTTTTCTCCCAGTACATTAACGCCCGCAAAATATCTTTTTCTGTATTTTCTAATTGATCCGCAAGAGAGGAAATGGAAAAATTACTTTCCTTTGCCTGCAGACATTTCGCAATGTAGAGATACACCTTAACGTAACTGCCGTTGGCAGCTGGCATATAATCTTCAATAAAGCTGTTATATATCGTTGTGATCGGCGGTATATGGTTAGTACAAAGTAATATATGATCCATTGCAGCCTCCGTATATGTAAAGTAAATTACACGTTATATTTCCGTGCGAATTGTATTTTAACACAGTTTCTTTGGAAAGAAAATAGCACACAAATACACATTCAAGCTGTGGACTAAATTGTGGATAATGTGGATAACTCGTATTAAAATGATCAAAATTGCGGATTTTCAGCATTTATCTGCTGTTAATTGTGTAAAAAATATCCACAACGGATTGTGCAGAGATATGCACAGTCACATTGTGGATAATGTGGATAACTATTCTTTGACCAGGTCTTCGCCAACAGTTACTATATTTCCGGCACCCATAGTTATTAACAAGTCACCGTCGATACAATTTTCCAATAAAAATTTTTTGATCTGTTCAAAATCCGGGAAGTAATAAGCATCTCTGCCTAATTTCTTCATTTCTTCCTGTAGAGTTTTAGAAGAAATATCACCGGGATCAGCCTCTCTGGCGGCATATATGTCTGCAAGCACAACATTATCTGCGAGGGATAGCGCCTCTGCAAATTCATGCAGCAATGCTCGGGTACGGCTGTATGTATGTGGCTGGAATACGCACCAAAGACGCTTATGTGGAAACTTGGCAGCAGCCTGCAGCGTTGCTTTGATCTCCGTAGGATGATGTGCATAATCATCGACCACGGTGACTCCGTGGAACGATCCCTTTTGTTCGAAACGACGTTCCGTGCCGTGGAAGGCGAGGAGTCCCTCTTGGATCGTCTCCATAGGAATATCATAATATTCTGCAGTGGCGATGGCTGATAAAGCGTTGGCTACGTTGTGTCTTCCGATTACTGACAAACGAACGCGGATGCCGGTTTCTTTGCCGAATCGAACTAATTCAAAAGAACCGCAGCCATCTTCGCCGAATGTAATATCCTTTGCTTCGTAATCTGCAGGATTTTCCAAGCCGAATGTAATGATCCGGCAGTCTAGATCGTTTGTGATCGCATCAAGCTTTTCGATATCGGAGTTGATGATCAGTACACCGTCCTTTGGCAAGAGCTTTGCAAAGCGGTGAAAAGAGTGGCGAATGTCATCCAGGTCCTTAAAAAAGTCTAGGTGATCTGCGTCGATATTCAAAATAATACCTGCCGTTGGATGGAATTTCAGAAAGCTATTGGTGTATTCGCAGGCTTCGGTAATGAAATTCTCGGAATGGCCGACACGGATATTGCCGTGGATCGCATCCAAGATACCGCCAACGGAGATCGTTGGATCTTTCTTGGCGGCTAAAAAAATATGTGTCAGCATGGAAGTTGTTGTTGTTTTGCCGTGTGTACCGGAAACGCCAATGGCATTCGTATAGTTTTTCATGACCTGTCCAACCATTTCGGCACGCTCCATCATAGGAAGTCCCATTTCTTTGGCGGCGCGAAATTCGGGATTGTCCGGATGAATAGCGGCGGTGTATACGACAAAGTCAATGTCGGAAGTGATGTTATTGCTTTTTTGACCATACAATACTTCCACTCCTAAGGATTGCAAATGCTCTGTAATTTTGCTGCGGTTTGCATCGGAGCCCTTTACGGTAAAGCCGGCATCGTGTAACAGCTCAGCAAAACCGCTCATGCTGATGCCTCCGATGCCTATAAAATATGCAGTACATGGTTTGGTTAATTGAATTTGATACATAATTCCCTCCATATAAAAGCCGTCCAAAAGTGGGGCGGCATATTTTGTAAAATTGGCCTGCCTGCAAGAAATGTGCTCCAGCGAACCAATCCTTGTGTCAGTCTTTTCTATTATTATAGAACACAAATGCAAAAAAGCAAATTAAATAGTGTTTACAGTTTAGAAATAATTTGTTAAAAATTGAAACAAAGCTGGTGGACAATGTAAAAAACTCGTCAAATAAGGGTTTTTTATGCAAAAAATTGTATGAAATGTATAAAAAATATCAATTTTCAAAAGAAAATTTATGAAATTTGTTCACATTTTACAGTGGTTGTGATATACTTAAACCATTAAGAAATACATAGTAAGGGGTGATTGCGTGATTAAGAAAGAAATGATAGCAATGTTACTGGCAGGTGGACAGGGATCCAGGTTGGGGGTTCTGACTGCTGATGTTGCTAAACCAGCGGTAGCGTTTGGTGGGAAGTACCGTATTATCGATTTTCCATTGAGCAATTGCATTAATTCGGGAGTAGATACAGTCGGCGTGCTGACACAGTACCAGCCGCTACGCCTGAACACACACATTGGAATTGGTATTCCTTGGGATTTGGATCGTAATGTAGGTGGCGTTTCTATTTTGCCGCCATATGAGAAGAGTACCAGCAGTGAGTGGTATACAGGTACAGCGAATGCTATATATCAGAATTTGCGATATATGGAATATTACAACCCGGACTATGTGCTGATTTTGGGCGGCGACCATATTTACAAAATGGATTATGAAGTGATGCTTGATTTCCACAAAGCAAACAAGGCAGATGTAACGCTTGCAACGATTCCGGTTCCGATGGAAGAGGCTAGTCGTTTTGGCGTTGTTATCACAGATGAGAATAAGCAGATTCAGGAATTTGAGGAGAAACCGGAGCATCCTCGCAGCAACCTTGCTTCGATGGGTATCTATATTTTCTCTTGGCCGGTGCTTCGTGAAGCGTTGATCAAGTTAAAGGATCAGCCGGCTTGTGACTTTGGTAAACACATTATTCCATATTGCCATGAGAAAGGTGATCGTATTTTTGCATACGAGTACAATGGCTATTGGAAAGATGTTGGAACACTTGGCTCATATTGGGAGTCAAACATGGAGTTGATCGATCTCATTCCAGTCTTTAATTTATATGAAGAATTTTGGAAGATCTATACGAAGAGTGATCGTATTCCGCCGCAGTATATCGCAGAGGATGCTATCGTTGATAAGGCGATCATTGGTGAAGCATCAGAGATATATGGAGAAGTACATAGCTCTGTTATCGGTTCGGGTGTTACGATCGAGCCGGGCGCGATTGTGCGGGATTCTATCATTATGAGTTCTACTACGATCAAAGCAGGAACGGTAGTCGATAAGTCGATTATCGCCGAGAATGTAACTGTTGGCAAAGATTGTAAGCTTGGTGTCGGAGAGGAGCTGCCAAATAAGGTTAAACCGGATGTGTATGCATTTGGCCTTGTAACCATTGGCGAAGACAGTGTGATTCCGGATGGCGTACAGATCGGCAAAAATACGGCGATCAAAGGCGTTACGGAACCATCAGATTATCCGGACGGAGTTCTTGCAGGCGGTGAAACTTTGATTAAGGTAGGTGACAGATAATGAGAGCGATTGGAATAGTATTAGCAGGTGGTAATAATAGCAGAATGCGTGAATTGTCCAATAAACGTGCAACGGCAGCGATGCCGATCGCGGGAGGGTTTCGCAGCATAGATTTTGTACTGAGCAACATGAGTAACTCTCACATTCAGAAAGTTGCGGTTTTTACGCAATATAATGCAAAGTCGCTGAATGAACATTTGAATTCTTCAAAATGGTGGGATTTCGGAAGAAAGCAGGGCGGTCTGTATGTATTCACGCCGACAACGACGCCGGAAAATAGTTACTGGTATCGTGGAACGCTGGATGCGATGGCACAGAACCTGAGTTTCCTGAAGAACAGCCATGAGCCATACGTTGTGATCGCTTCGGGCGATGGCGTATATAAGCTGGATTACAATAAAGTGTTGGAGTTCCATATTGCAAAAAAAGCAGATTTTACTGTTGTAACTGCAGATGTAACCGACAAAGATGATCCAAGCCGCTTTGGTGTGCTCCGTGTTGACGGTGACGGCAGGATCACGGATTTTGAGGAGAAACCGATCAATGCCGAAACGTCCACTGTTTCGACCGGTGTATATATTGTGCGTCGTCGTATGTTGATCGAGCTGATCGAGAAATCTATGCAGGAAGAACGTTATGACTTTGTAAAGGATATATTGATCCGTTATAAGAATGTAAAGAAGATATATGCATATCCAATGGATTCCTACTGGAGCAACATTTCTTCGGTAGATTCTTATTACAACACGAATATGGATTTCCTGAACAAAGATATTAGGGATTATTTCTTCCGTCAATATCCGGACATTTATTCGAAAGTTGAGGATCTTCCTCCGGCTAAATATAATGTCGGATCAAATGTGAAGAACAGTTTGGTTTCCAGTGGATGTATCATTAATGGAACTGTTGAAAATTCCATTTTGTTCAAGGAAGTATATATTGGAAATAATTGCACCATCAAAAATTCGATCATCCTTAATGATGTTTACATTGGTGATAATACACATATTGAGAATTGCATCGTTGAAAGCAGAGATACGATTCGTGCCAATACAAATTATACATCAGAGGATGGTAAGATTCGCATTGTAGTTGAGAAGAATGAGAGATACGCACTGTAGAAAGGGGAATTCTTTTCAAGAAATAGGGGAATAGTAAAGATGTGATGATGCACAGAAAAATAACCAAAGGAGGTTACAGGGAGTGCAGATAACAGATGTTAGGATACGCAAGATTACGAAAGAAGGTAAGATGCGGGCCGTGGTATCGATCACTTTGGACAATGAATTTGTTGTACATGACATTAAAGTCATTGAAGGTGAGAAAGGATTGTTTATTGCCATGCCGAGCCGTCGATCTGGCGATGGAGAATTTCGCGATGTAGCGCATCCAATCAACCGGGAAACGCGTGAGCGTTTTCAGGCGATTGTTTTAGAACGATATGAGAGGTTTATGGAGGAGTCTGCTGATGAGGAGGAGACTTCCGAAGTGTGATGAGGATTGCACGCAATCAAACTAACATAACCGCCCTGGTAGTGAGCTGAATGCTTGCTGCCGGGGCGGTGCTTTTTTAAAATCACGATTTATATTTATATTGAGTGCTTTTGACATGTTCATATGCGCAAAGTGAAATGAAAAAACAGACAAAAAAGATTTTGTCGATGTTTCTGGCGGTTGCAATGGTATTGGGACTTACAGGCAACATTCAGGGAACAAAGGAAGGGGCAGCAGAGGAAGCTTGAAGTGACATTTACGATCGATGGAATTGAGTGGGGCACACCGATTGTGAAACCGACCGAAACGCCAAAGGTAACGTCGACCGTAAAGCCGGGTCTCTCACAGATCGGTTTTTTTCTATATTATAATAAGAAGAAACACAAATTGAAAAGATTCTCTGCCTTTCAAAATGTCTGTAACAGAGCATTTCGTTTCGCTTGAAACTGTGCTTTAGAAAAAATTAAAAAAATTCAAAAAAATGCTTGCAAACACTTGAAAAGTATAGTATAGTAATAAATGCTGTGGCATGATAGCGTAGAAGCGTGAGGTTGCTCTTACCCGGCAACGGATAAGAGGTTTTCCGTGGAGCGAATGTCAAGTTGAGAATTGGCGACAAGTCACTGTACGAAAATCCAATATTCTGTAGAGCATATTTGTAAGAATATGCCCGGAAAACACGGGAAGAGTTCTGTATAATTTGTAAACCGACAGGACACACCCGGATGAGTGTACAGTCACCACTTGTTGCGCTGAAACAGGCGGGCATGGCGAAGAGCCAAGATCAGTAATGTCCGTGAAAGTGCGAAAAGGAGGCGGCTTTTTTTATGGCAACAAAGGTAATGAGAATTACACTTAAGGCGTATGACCACAATCAGATCGATCATGCAGCTGGTAAAATTATTGATACGGTAAAGAAGACAGGAGCTAAGGTTAGCGGTCCTGTACCTCTTCCAACTAAGAAGGAAGTAGTTACAATTCTTCGTGCTGTTCATAAGTACAAAGATTCCAGAGAGCAGTTTGAGCAGAGAACTCATAAGAGACTGATTGACGTTATTGCTCCAACCCAGAAGACGGTTGAGGCGCTGACAAAGATGGAAATGCCATCTGGCGTAGCAGTTAAATTGGTCATGAAAGAGAAATAATTTCTCTTTATGAAATAGTAAGATCCTTAGGGTTTATATAAAGACGACAGCAAAGAGGTGATGCCTTGGAGCGTCATTAAGTTTTTGGTTTACAAACTTCCAACTTATAGACCATCTAGGATGAATGCAGGCGAAGCGATTGCTTGGTGATGCATTCCGCTGTAGATTAACAGGAGGTGCAACATTATGAAGAAAGCTATTTTAGCTACGAAGGTCGGAATGACACAGATCTTCAACGAGAACGGAGTATTAACTCCGGTTACTGTACTTCAGGCTGGTCCTTGCTATGTTACACAGGTAAAGACAGTTGATAATGATGGATACAGTGCAGTGCAGGTAGGATTTGTTGATAAGAAAGACAAAGTTATCACGAAGGATGCTACAGGCAAGAAAGAGGTCAAGAGAACTCACGGCGTAAACAAGCCATTACAGGGACATTTTGCAAAAGCAGGTGTATCCGGTAAGAGATATCTGAAAGAATTCAAGTTTGAGAACGCAGAAGAGTACACACTTGGTCAGGAAATTAAAGCTGACATCTTTGAAGCAGGTGACAAGATCGATGCAACCGGAACAACAAAGGGTAAAGGTTTCCAGGGCGCAATCAAGAGACACGGACTGCACAGAGGACCTATGGGACATGGTTCTAAGTTCCACAGACATGCTGGTTCTAACGGTGCTTGTTCTGATCCTAGCCGTGTATTCAAAGGCAAGAAGATGCCTGGTCAGATGGGTGGCGTACAGAGAACAATCCAGAATCTTGAGATCGTCAGAGTTGACGCAGATCAGAATCTGATCCTTGTTAAGGGCGCTGTTCCGGGACCAAAGAAGGCTTGTGTAGTAATTAAGGAAAGCGTTAAGACGAAATAATTCTTTTGGAAAGGAGGAACACACAGATGGCTAACGTATCTGTTTATAATATGGAAGGCAGCGAAGTTGAGAAGATGGACTTAAACGACAACGTATTCGCTGTTGAGGTTAATGAGCATTTAATGCATATGGCTGTTGTATTACAGCTTGCAAATAAGCGTCAGGGTACACAGAAGGCTAAAACCCGTTCTGAAGTAAGTGGCGGTGGAAGAAAACCTTGGAGACAGAAAGGAACTGGTCATGCAAGACAGGGATCTATCCGCGCTCCACAGTGGACAGGCGGTGGAATTGTATTTGCTCCAACGCCAAGAGATTACTCCTTCAAGATGAACAGAAAGGAGAAGGCTGGTGCAATTAAGTCTGCACTGACCTCTAGAGTAAACGAAGAGAAATTCGTTGTACTTGATTCTCTTAAGTTTGATGAGATCAAAACAAAGAAAATGGTTAGCGTTTTGGATGCTCTGAAAGTAAAGAAAGCATTGGTTGTATTAGACGGTGACAACGAGAACGTAGCAAAGTCTGCGAAGAATATTGCAGGTGTACGTGCTGTAGCAGTAAATGCGATCAACGTATACGATATTTTGAAATATGAGACAGTCATCATTACAAAAGCGGCTGTATCTAAGATTGAGGAGGTGTACGCATAATGGCAGATTTGAAGTATTATGATATTATCCAGAAGCCGATCATCACAGAGAAATCTATGACAGCTATGGAAGAGAAGAAGTACACATTCGCAGTACACCCTGAGGCAACAAAGAGCCAGATTAAAGAAGCTGTTGAGAAGCTTTTTGAGGGAGCTAAGGTTGCTAAGGTAAACACAATGAACCTTGACGGTAAGACACGTCGTCGTGGTAGAACAGCCGGCAAGACTGCTAAGACTAAGAAAGCAATCGTTAAGCTGACTGAGGACTCTAAAGACATCGAGATCTTCGAGGGTCTGTAAAATCAAATCGTGTAAATCCTGTAAGGAAAACCTATCTTACAGGTCATATTGATAAAGGATATGAGAAAGGAGAACAAAAATGGGAATTAAGACATTTAACCCATATACCCCGTCTAGAAGACAGATGTCCGTTCTTGATAAGACAGAGTTGACTGCTACAAAGCCTGAGAAGTCTTTGACAGTGTCTCTTAAGAAGAACGCTGGACGTAATGCACAGGGTAAGATCACAGTAAGACATCGTGGTGGTGGTTCTAGAAGAAAATACAGAATCATCGATTTTAAGAGAAATAAGGATGGTATCCCGGCAATCGTTAAGACTGTTGAGTATGATCCAAACAGAACAGCAAATATCGCATTAGTTGCTTATGCTGATGGTGAGAAGAGATACATCTTAGCTCCAGAGGGACTTAAGGTTGGTCAGAAGATCATGAACGGTCCTGAGGCTGAGATTGCAGTTGGTAACTGCTTGCCACTGGAAAATATCCCGGTTGGTACACAGATCCACAACATCGAGCTTCATCCTGGTAAGGGTGGACAGATGGTTCGTTCCGCTGGTAACAGCGCACAGCTCATGGCTAAAGAAGGAAAGTATGCAACACTTCGTCTTCCATCTGGTGAGATGAGAATGGTTCCTATCGTATGCCGTGCTACAGTAGGTGTTATCGGAAACGGTGAGCATGCATTGGTAAACATTGGTAAAGCCGGACGTAAGCGTAACATGGGTATCAGACCTACGGTTCGTGGTTCCGTAATGAACCCTAATGACCATCCACACGGTGGTGGTGAAGGTAAGACAGGTATCGGTCGTCCAGGTCCATGCACTCCTTGGGGTAAACCTGCTCTTGGCTTGAAGACACGTAAGAAGAATAAACAGTCAAACAAGATGATCGTAAGAAGAAGAGATGGTAAGGCATTAGCAAAATAATTGCTAAGTCACCATGACTTCTATGAAGAGTTGGAATAGTCGGCACAGCCGACAGAATGGAGGATACAATGGCACGTTCATTAAAGAAAGGACCTTTCGCTGACAAGAGCCTTCTCAAGAAGGTAGATGCTGCTGTAGCATCAGGCGATTCACAGGTTATTAAGACATGGTCTCGTCGTTCCACTATTTTCCCATCATTCGTAGGATTGACATTTGCAGTACATGATGGCAGAAGACATGTACCTGTATATGTTACAGAGGATATGGTTGGACACAAACTCGGTGAGTTCGTAGCTACAAGAACTTACAGAGGCCATGGCAAAGACGAGAAGAAGGGCAAATAATAAATAGCAATAGTTTTCTTAGCAACTGCAGTGCATGCCACTAAGCGGTTGCGACAGAAAACGGTGCTTACAAAAAGAACCACCCGGCAGAGTGGGAATAATATCAGATCTGCAAATAACGAATTGCAGCAATACGCTGTAGACAATGATACAGATATTTGAAAGGAGGCTTCCATCATGGCAAAGGGACATAGATCTCAGATTAAGAGAGAGAGAAATGAGAACCAGAAAGACACCAGACCTTCCGCTAAGTTATCTTATGCAAGAATTTCCGTACAGAAGGCTTGTTACGTGTTAGATGCCATCAGAGGCAAAGATGTAGAGACAGCAATTGGTATTTTATCTTATAATCCAAGATATGCGTCAAGCGTCATTTTGAAATTATTACAGTCCGCAGTTGCAAATGCGGAGAACAACAATGGTATGAATCCAGCAGATTTATACATTGAAGAGTGTTTCGCAAACAAGGGACCGACAATGAAGAGAATTAGACCTAGAGCACAGGGTAGAGCATACCGCATCGAGAAGAGAATGAGTCATATTACCATCATTCTTAACGAGCGCTAATCCGAAAACGGTCTATGAAAGGAGATTAAAATGGGACAGAAAGTTAATCCTCATGGTTTAAGAGTCGGCGTGATCAGTGATTGGGATTCCAATTGGTTTGCAGAGG
>ERZ773200.1657-NODE-1657-length-18266-cov-19.778431_pt1 | contig 18266 bp, 33 predicted proteins | sample MGYA00581008_ERZ773200 | MGnify/ENA primary metagenome ERZ773200 (study PRJEB29015, sample SAMEA2737770) | human gut metagenome | biome: human gut; feature: human-associated habitat; material: faeces | place: China | collected 2012 ... | reverse complement strand
TTTTATTGGTATATTTCTATTATACCACATTGTCTAACAAAAGGGGAGCATTTCAAACCTCTGGGGGGCTTTTTTTGCTGCTTTACTTAATCTTCGTTGTTTTGTGTAATTTTACAAACAAAAAAAGAGCCGTAAGATTTTTTTACGGCTCCGTTTTTTGCTCCGGCGATTTTTTTAGTGCTGTCCGGACACACTCATTTTTTCAAGATTTTTGTAAGCGTTATACGCCGCCTTTTGCCATAGCCATCTTTTCAATCTCGTCTTCGATTGTTCCGAGGGCGGTCGATACGGACAATTTGCTGCACTGCGTATCTTCTTCAGACGGTGCGTTTTGCCGCTGCTTTGCTGCGTCAGCAAGCTGGAGCAAGACGTCCATCAGGCAAGCACGGATATTTGGTGGCAGGCTCATGTACTTGTCAATGACATCCTTTTCTGATTCCTTGTTGAGATTCAGGTCTGCAAACGGGTCAGGTGCTGGTTCTCTGCCGAGTAAGTAGTCTGTGGTCACGCCGTAAAAGTCAGCGAGTTTGATTAACATATCCGCAGTTGGTATTCTTTTGCCAGCTTCATAGTTTTGATAAGTACTAAAACTAATACCAGATGCTTTGCAAAAATCCTGCATAGTTATAAAGCCGTTCGATTTTCTTAAAGCTTTCAAAACATCTTTTGTTTCCAATTTTATCACCTCTTTTCATCATTATTATATCATACGTTCGTGTGATTGTCAATAAAAGCGGCGTATACAATTCACACAAATGTGAATCTATTTTTTTGTGCAATCCTACAAAAGTAGAAAAATATATCACGAACATAAGAAAAACGCTTGACATAATATCACGAATGTGTTATACTAAAATCACAGTCGAGGACAGCAGAAAACTTAAGCGGGAAGTAAACCGCAGGAGAAAACTGAAAGCCGGACTGAAATTAAAGCAGAAAGGTGGCGAGAATATGAAAATCGAAATCACAACTTGCAACGCAATCACCTGCGAAGAGCTGAAAGACTTCATGAAGTTCTTAAACTTTGCTGAAAAAAGATACCCCAGCTTAGAGGTTTCCCTGAAAGCTGAGGTGCTTGAGAAAAGTGTGGACGATGCCCTTAAGCCTAAAGAAGTTTAAAATGGAATAGGCGTGCATTGCACTTTGATGTAGAAGATTTTGCTGCTTGAAAAAGTCACATTCAACCCTTTGCCGATAATGTGGTACAAATTATATCCCATTTCAAACCTGTGTGTGGCTAAAGCAGCACCTTCTACCTTTTTCAAGTTGTTTTCGGAAGTTCCATATTCCACGCATGAAATATTTTCAAGTGTAACTTCTCCAATGTCAGACGCCTTGAATGTGATGCTTATTGTTTCCATTTTTATCACCTCCCTTATTTATCTTTTATTGTACCACGATTTGTATATTTCGTCAATACAACACATAAAAACATTGAAAGGTGGTGACGACATGAAGAGAGATGGAACGGCCTATTATCCGGTGTTGGAATCTGAAATCATACTGCGGAAGATTTCAAAAAAGGATATTTACTCACTTTTATGCTTGCAGGCAAACACATTTACATTAAAGTTAAATGGAAACCTGCGTTTTTCGTTGGATGAAGCAATCCGCATTCAAGAAACATTCTTTTCGGACGTTTCTGTAAACCAGTTATTCCGACATGAATGAATACTTAACACTTGTTTTTAACACTCGCCTGAGTGTTAAACGAGCGTTGAGCGAGCGTTAAATCCGCTGACCTATCGGCGTAACGGGGAGAAAGGAAACGAAAATGTGGATTGAACTGAACGACGGAGAATTGCTAAACCTTGAAAAGGTGCAGCGTATTGCAGCCCAATTTGACTGTGTTCTTTACTATTTTTCTGGAAAAGAAAGACGTGTAGAAATGTTTAAATCACCACTCGATGTAGAAACACGAATGGAAGGCCTCAAAGAGTTGCTTAAATAACGATGTGGCAGCATCGTTGGTAACTATCTCCTAACTTTGCCTTTATACTAACACGCTTCTGAGCCGTTGAGCGTATCAGCGGCATCCCAGCCCGTAAGGGTAAATTGCAATGGCGAAAGCCGGAAAGGAGGTGATTTTATGAGCAACGCAAACAGAGCAACGGAACAGCAGCAGATTACGCAGGTATACCGGAATCTCAGTCCGAGCGACAAGGTGGTCTTTGAAACCGTCTTAAATCTGGCTTTTGTTTTACTCAAGAGCCTACAGCAGACGCAGGACATCGCAGCAACCCAGAAAGAGGAGGGATAACGGCAGATGGGCACGACCCAAAAGCGTGCCCTTTGCACAGACACAAGGGCATATGCAAAAGGCAGTATTTACATCAAAGACGGGTACAAATACGCCATCTGCGAGCAATGCGGGATGGATTGGAACGTATCCTGGCAGTTTTCCGGGTGGTATACATGCCCGGTCTGCCGAAACGAAAACAGAAAGGAAAATCAGAAAGATGGGGAAAATCGTTATCAAGACAAACCCGAAGGGTGATACAGCCAGCATTGAGGTGAGAGATTTTAAAGAAATTGATGCTGCTACAATGACCATTTGTGCATTTGTCAAAATCATAAGCGGACTCAATCGAGAGGGTAAAAAGAGTGCCTTGTATGCAGCTGGCATCATTCTTAAAAGCATTGCAGACAAGGTGGACGACTCTGAGCCAGAGGAGGAACGGGAAAATGGGAACAACAGCAATTGAACCCGGCAAAGACAGCTGGCGTATCGAGGAACTGGAGAGCATGGATCCTTTACAAGCTGCCAAAATCTCGCTTGCAATGTTTGCAGGCACGACAATGGCTCTTGCTAAGCAAGGAAGACGTGTGGAATGTGCGATTGCGATGGATGCAGCACGCCAGATTCTGGACAAATTAAGCAAGGATGTGAGCAAATGACCCCAGAAGAACAGCGTCTGAAGAAGAATCAAGAATTACTGGAAAGCTACAACTGGTATAAAGACCACCATGTTTGCGTGCGGTGTCGTAGCGTTTCCGCAACGGACGGATTTGTCACTTGTCAGGAATGCCGGGAAACGATGAATGAAAAACGCCGAATCCGGTATGCTGCATTAACACCCGAACAGAAAGCAGAACTGTCGGCAAAGAAAAAAGCAGTCAGAGAGGCACGGCGAGCCGCTGGGCTTTGCCCACGATGCGGCAGAGAGCGAGAAGACCCGAACCTTTTAACGTGCGAACGGTGCAGGAGAGGAGATAGAGAGCGAAAATGCAAACGATGATTTTAGGCGGCATTGCTGCCGTTATCTGTTGGGTTGCTTGGCAGCGGCACAATCACCTACTGGACAAGCAAGCGGAAGATTCCGGCAGAGCATTGAAGCCCGTTCCGGTCGGGTTTGATTATCAGGCGGCACGGGAACAGACAGACCGCATGGAGAGCAATCTCCAGCAGTACGAGCAGTGCAATCAGCTAATCAATGACAGCGTTGTGGCAATCCAGACGGGCGAGAGTATGCCCATTGAGATTACTCATTTTGACAACGGTGGGAAACGAGTACATACCACACTGACCGACATTCCGCCGGAGATTGTCAATGACTTTGCACATCGACTACTGGACGTTTGTGCAGAGCGATGCAGCAGCACTTCCCCACCGCCAGAAACCTGACTTTTTCGGAAACAGTGAGGAAAAGCGGTAGGAAAAGCAGTCGGAAAAGCCGGCTTTTCCTCCCGTTGGGGGAGGGGGTGAGAAAAAATGGTCAAGCATTGTCTATTCTGCGGTATTGAGATTGCTGACACCAGCTATGATACGCCGGGACGGTTTAATGCCGTCAAATACTGCCCGGAATGTGCAGCGGAACAAAAGAAGCAAGCAAACAAGAGAAGCCGCCAAAAACGCAAAATGGAAAACGCTATCAAGGAAACAACAGAGGTACACGAACTAACCGAAACGGCGAAAGCGTGCCGGACGTTGCGACGGTTGGCAAATAAGGAAAGCGGATTGCTAAAGCAAAAGATTAACATCTTAACCGTTGAGCTGATGCAAGAACGGGCAAAAAAAGACCCTCGCACCGGCGGCAACCAGTGACGAGGGGATTGAAAACATAACCACAATATAATATAACACAAAAAAGGAGTGTTTGTCAATGAGTAAATTATACGAGATTTCCGGCGATTTTGCCGTACTGTTTGACCAGCTGGACGACCTGACGGAGCAGGCAGAAGCTGCAGGAGCGTCCGCAGAGGACGCAGAAACGGCGTGGTTTGACACACTGGACGCTCTGGAAACGGAGTTTAACGACAAGGCTGAGAATGTTGCCTTGTACATCAAGGACTTACTTGCAAGAGCAGATGCAATGCGAACGGAAGAGCGAAAATTGTCTGATCGCCGGAAAGCGTGTGAACATCGGGCTGCACGCCTGAAAGACTATCTGCAGGATAGCATGACGCAAATGCGACTGAAAAAAGTCGATGGTGTGCGTGCTTGCATCTCCATCCGCAACAATCCGCAGTCACTGCAGATTGCGGACGAGGCAGCACTTGTAAAGCAGTTGCAAGCATCTGACCATGACGACCTGTTGCGGTACAAGCTGCCAGAGCTGCAAAAGACCAAAATCAAGGCATATTTGCAGGACGGCGGTCAGCTGGATGGCTGCCAGCTGGTGCAGACGCAATCCTTGCAAATCCGATGAAAAGGGGTGACGGCTACTATGGGTATTCCTGTTTTAATCATTGGGGAATCTGGCAGTGGCAAGTCTACCAGCCTCCGGAATTTTGAGCCGGGCGAGATCGGTATTTTTAATGTTGCCAGCAAGCCGCTCCCGTTTCGCAAAAAGCTGCCGTGTGCAAATGCGGCAGATTATCCGTTGATTATCCGGACACTGGCACAGCACAATAAAACAAAGTATGCGATTGACGACAGTCAGTACTTGCTTGCGTTTGAGTTTTTTAACCATGCAAGCGAAAAAGGCTACGAAAAATTTACAAACATGGCATTGAATTTTTACAATCTCATCCGATTCATTCAGTTCAAAACACCAGACAACTGCATTGTGTACTTTTTGCATCACACAGAAACCTCATATGACGCTGCCGGAAATCGGCGGCTGAAAGCAAAGACCATTGGGAAAATGCTAGATGAAAAGTTGACGGTCGAGGGGCTGTTTTCCATCGTTCTGCTGTGTCAGGCAGATGCAGCGGGGCGGCACTATTTCCAAACGCAAAGCAACGGCAACAGCACGGCAAAATCTCCTATGGAGCTGTTCCCGGAGGAGATTGACAACGACCTAAAAGCCGTGGACAAGGCTATCCGAGAGTACTATCAGCTGGAGTAAATCGGCTGTATGTATCATAATCAAATAAAATAAAAAATTATGGAGGTATTTATTATGGCAATGTTAGCAGGTATTCAGGGTGCAAATGGTGTGCAGGAGTCTACATTCGGCAGCAAGTTTGGCAAGCTTCCGGCAGGCGGTTATGTCTGCAAAATCCTTAATGTTAAGGTGGACAAGACCAGCGGCGGCAGCTTATACATCAAGCTGCAGATTGACGTATCTGAGGGCGAGTATGCCGGACACTTCCAGCGGCGGTATCTAGACGACGCTGGAAGTCAGTACGGGCAAAAATGGAAGGGCATCTATAAAATCTTCCTTCCGGTCATGACGAGTGATAATGACAAGTACATGCATGATATTGCGATTTACAAGGGGCAAATCAACACTATCGCACGGGCAAACGGCAAACCAGAGCCAAACATCGAGGTAGGATATGACCCAGATATCTTTAAAGGCTGCACCGTTGGTGTGCTGTTCCGTGAGGCAGAGTATAACGGCAATCACTTTACCGAGGCTGCATTTCTCTGCGACCCTGCAAAGATTCGCACGGGTGATTTTGAGATTCCAGAGCCGAGAAAGCCCAAGCAGGCCGGAAATAACGGCTTTGCATCCGGCGGCATCTTTGCCGCTGCGGCACAGCAACAGCAACCAGCAGCCGCTCCGAACATCGGCGACTTGAGCGACTTTGAGGAGATTCTACCAACGGGAGAGGTTCCGTTCTAATGAGGTGATAAGCGGATGGCAACCAAAAAATCATTTGTTCTGTTTACCGACCGCAAAAAAGAGATTGACATGCTATCCGATGCACAGTGTGGTGTCCTATTCAAGGCGATTCTCCGGTATGCAGATGCCGGAGAGCGTTTAGAATCTGAAGACTTGGTGGTGCAGGTGCTGTTTAGTGTCTTTGCATCTCAGATTGATAGCTGCAACGAGAAGTGGGAAGTAATCAAGAAAAAGCGTTCAGAAGCTGGTAAAAAAGGCATGAAAAGCAGATGGGGCACAAAGCCAAAGCAAGAGATAACAAATGATAACAATGTTATCGGTGTTATAACAAGTGATAACAAGTCAAAACAAACGATAACAAAAATAACTGTTACTGATACTGCTACTGCTACTGTTACTGGTACTGTTACAGTACCAGTAACAAATAAGCCGCCGGACGGCACTGCCCCCAACGGGGCAGCACCACCGGCTAAACAAGAAGTGGGCGATGTTGTGCCGTGGGATGAGGTCGATTTTGATTTAGTATAAGAGGGAGTGAGAACGATGCGGTATCAATTACAACAATCTGACCTGCTTGCCTTTGCCGAGCGGCAAGGCATCGAAACCAGAGTACACGGCAAAGAATTACAGTTTAAAGAGTGCCCTTATTGCCATTCCAGCCGGAATGACCAATGGTCATTCAGCATCAGCATGGAATCTGGTGCTTATCGCTGCCCACGGGCGTCCTGCGGTCGTCAGGGGCATTTTGTAGAGCTGGCAAGGGACTTTGACTTCCAACTGCAAGCGGACGACACAGGGGCATTTAAGAGCCTGCCACAGGTGCGGTTGATTACGAGCACACCTGCGGAAAAATACTTATCCCGCCGGGGCATCAAAAAAGAGGTTACGCAGGCTTACGGCATCACAACCACCAAGGACGACCCCAACCAGCTGATTTTCCCGTTTTACCGTCCGGTCACAGACACGAGCGGCAACCGCTACAATAAACTGGAGTTTGTCAAATATCGCCTGATTGACTACGACAAGGCAAAACACAAGTCCAAAGAGTGGTGCGAGAGTGGATGCAGACCAATTTTATTCGGGATGGATCACTGCGACCCGACCAAAAACAAAACACTGGTGATTACAGAGGGGCAGATTGACAGCTTATCCCTTGCAAGTGCAGGGATTCCCAACGCTGTCAGCGTGCCGACTGGAGCAAGAGGGTTTACCTGGGTTGAGCACTGCAGGGACTTTGTGGAGCAGTTTGACACCATCGTGGTATTTGGTGACCACGAGCGGGGCGGAATCACGCTTGTAAAAGAGATTCGGGAGTTATTTCCAAAATGCAAGGTGCGTTCCGTCCGTCCGGGAGATTATCTGCTTGAAAAAGACGCAAACGACATCCTGCAGGCTTATGGAGAGCAAGCGTTACACCATGCGGTTGAGCAAGCAGAGGTATTCCAACCACCGACCATCAAGGACATGGCAAATGTGCAGGGAATCGCTCTCAACGATGTGCCGCACTTTAAAACCATGCTGCCAAAGCTTGACCAGACCATTGGCGGATTTTACGAGGGACAGCTGATTGCCCTGACTGGCAAATGCGGCACGGGAAAGAGCACACTTGCCAGTATGTTTGCAGTCGCTGCCCTCTGGCAGGACTGGAACGTGCTGGTTTATTCTGGCGAGTTGGCAGATTACGAGGTCAAACGCTGGATGGATTTTCAGATTGCCGGCGAAAAGGCAATCAAAGAACGTGTTTATACCGATTCTGCCGGGTTTTACCTCGACACGGAGCAGGAGCAACAGCTTGCGGACTGGTATCGCCACCGCCTGTTTATCATGGACAATCTTGCACTGGCAGAGAAAGACAACATGGACATCGTTTCAGAAATCGAAGCGGCTGTCAGAGTGTATGACGTGCGGTTTGTGCTGGTGGATAACCTCATGACGGCAATTGCCGAGGGGACGGACATGTACATAGAGCAGAGCAAATTTGTAAAAAAACTAAAACTGCTGGCAAGCAAGCTGCAAATTGTCATTTTACTGGTTGCCCACCCCAAAAAAACCAAATCTAAGGAGTTAGACGTTGACGAGATATCTGGCTCTGGCAACATCGGCAACCTGTCAGATACCGTTATCATGTTGGATAGAGATACCACCACCAAAGACGACGGCGAAAAAATTACACGGACGCTGCTTGCGGTGAAAAAAAACCGTGCAACGGGTATTTTATTGCAAGAGGACGACCGCATCCAGCTGCGACATAGCCGTAAATCCAAGCGATTGTATCAGGTTGGAGATAAAGGTATTTGTCAATTCCCGTTTAATCTGGATACGGCTAAAAAAGAGGTTACAAAACTACCGTTTTAAGGAGGCGATTGCGTGACACTGGAGGATTTAGATAAGATGGCGTACGAGTTGCAGCCGCTGCCAGAGGGGTTGCAACTGCCGGAAACTTATTACTTTTTGACGATGCGGACGCTATACACCTTGTATGCGTTCCGGAAATTGTCTGCAGAGCAAGCAAAACAGGAAAAAAAGCAGGTTTTGCATCAGTATCGGGATTTTGAGTTGCTTCAAAAAATCGGAATGCAGGAGCGGCAGATACTGGACAACATCCGCAAAAGTGGAGCGTATTACAGTAAAAATGGCTGTCCGACCTGCAAGCAGCTTGCAAATCAGCTGTGTGGGCTGGCAATCAGAGAGGAGGGGCACCAATGGGAGAGCTGCGACCCTATCAAACCGACCTTGTCAACCGATTGAGCCAATCATGGCGAGCCGGACACAAAGCCCCGTGCATCGTGCTGCCGTGTGGCGGTGGTAAATCGGTGATTGTGGCAGAGATTGCGAAACGTACCACGGAAAACGGCGGAAATGTGCTGTTTTTGGTGCATCGAAAAGAGTTGTGCGACCAAATCCGCAACACCTTCCGGTGGTGGGGCGTGGAGATGGATTTGTGCAACGTCATGATGGTGCAGACGGCGTCCAGACGGGTGCAAAAGCTCACCTATCCGACGCTGATTATCACCGATGAAAACCACCACAGCAAAGCGGCAACCTATCGCAAAATATATGACGCATTTCCGGCAGCGTATCGGGTGGGCGTGACAGCAACGCCAATCCGGCTGGATGGGTCTGGTCTGGGTGATGTCAACGATGATTTGATTGTCGGAGTGACAGCAAAATGGCTGATTCAAAATAATTGTCTTGCACCGTATGACTACTACGCACCAAAAATACTGGATACGGCGGACTTGCACACAAAGCGTGGCGAGTACGACATGGCAGAGGCAGAGCAGATGATGATGTCCAACAAATATATTTTTGGGGATGTCATTGCACATTATCAGACCTATGCAAAAGGTAAAAAAGCCGTCTGCTATTGCGTATCCATCCGATACTCACAGATGATGGCAAAGATGTTTTGCGATGTTGGTATCCCAGCACAGCACCTGGATGCAAAGACACCGAAAAAAGAGAGAGATGCAATCATTGCAGACTTTCGGAGCGGCAAAATCCAGATTCTTTGCAACGTGGATTTGATTTCGGAGGGGTTCGATGTTCCAGATTGCGGCTGTGCAATCTTACTCCGTCCGACGCAATCCCTAACGCTCTACATCCAGCAGTCAATGCGATGTATGCGGTATCAGCCGGACAAGCGAGCGGTGATTCTTGACCACGTTGGCAACGTCAAGCGGTTTGGAATGCCGGATGCAGATAGGGAGTGGTCGCTGGATGGACGTAAAAAAGACGACAAAGGATTTCAGATTGAAACCTGCACGTACTGCTATTATAGCTTTCCGAAATATGACAAGAATGGAAAAGTGGTTAAAAAATGCCCGAATTGTGGCGAGCCACTCCGGGCAGAAGAAGAGCGACCGCTGGCAGAGCCAAAAGGGCAAGAAGTACATACGGAAATCAAACTGGAAAAAGTCACAGATGTGCCCGTTATCCCAGCAATGCCGTCGCAGTGCAAGACGTTTGCAGACCTTGCAACATACGGCAAGGCAAAGGGGTATAAGCCTGGGTGGGCGTATTACATGGCAAAACGGATGGGCTTACCAGTCGGGAGGACAAAGCATGACGCAGGAGCATAACATCCAAAATCAGATTCGGGCGGCAGTGTCGGAGTATTGCGTGATTTTCCGTGTCAACGTGTGCAGCGGTCGCACGTTGGACGGGAGATGGATTACGTCGGGCGTTCCGGCAGGGTTTTCCGACTTGTTTGGTGTCCGCAAATCGGACGGCAAAGCAGTCTTTATTGAGGTAAAAACGCCAAAAGGCAGAGCATCCAAAGCACAGTTGCATTTTATAGAGATGATGCAAAAAAACGGTGCAATCGCTGGAATTTGCAGGAGTGCGGAGGATGCAACGCGGTTGGTGACAGAAGGGGAGCGGGAAAATGAAGCACAATCTTAAAGAGCTTGACGAGGGGCAGCTGCAAACAATGTGGTCTTTTTTAAAGCTGCAACCAAAAAACACCTGCACCAAAGAGGATGTCAGGATATTAAAAGAGCACCTTGACATTATCCGCCAAGCAATGGTACAGAAAACAGCTGGTCAGAGAGATACTGACCCGGATACATATGTTGATTTTGTCGAGATTGGCACATATATCAATTTTGTTGTGATTGAGGCGTTGCAATTGCGGATATATGGCGGTTTAGACGCGTTGGAAGAGGTGCTGCCGGGTGAGTAAAGAATTGAGAGATTGGTATGCCCAGCATGGGATTTGTGCGGAGTGTGGGCGAGAAAGTGCGGCTCCACACAGAAAATATTGCTGGGAGTGTTTATACAAACGCAATGAAAGACACCACAAATACATTGCAAACATGTCGGAAGAGCGGAAGCAAGCGGAAAGAAAAAAAGCTTGTGAAAGAACTAAAAAGAAATATGCTGAGCGGAAAGCTGCCGGAAAGTGCGTCTATTGTGGGAAGAAACCGGCGGCATCTGGTAAAGTTGCATGCGTGATGTGCGCAAAAAAGGACGCAAAAAGGCACACAGAAAAGAACCGGAAAATGGGAATTTTGCCAAAGTATATGTTTGGCGATGGATACCACTGTGTAACCTGTGGCAAGGATGTTGATAACGGCAAAAAGCAGTGTGATGAGTGCTATAGCAAATCTGTGCATGCTTTGGAGATTGCGAGAGGAAAAGTAAAAGACGGCTTTAGAAGTCATAAGCTTGTGCTTGGTAAAACGGGAAGGAAGACATGAACATGAACAAACTCAATACCACGCAAATCCTACCCATTGCCATGATTCTGATGGATGTTGGTGCAGCAGCGGTTTGTTTGTGGCATAGAGACCACAGACGGGCGGTTTATTGGCTGGCTGCGGCGGTTTTAAATGCTGCGGTTACGTTTTAACCGCAGAAGCGAAAGAAAGAGAAAGGAAGAAAATCCATGAAAGTCCAATCAAGATTGAAATCTTGCCCATTCTGCGGCAACAAGAACGTAAAGCAGGTGACAGCACCTTTGAGAGGTACACAGATGTTTATCTGTAACGTATGCGGTGCGGATGTTTACTTTTTTGGTGATGCGAAAGCAAGAGTTGCATGGAACCGGAGAAGTGAAACGGAGGAGTCAAAATGAACGACATCGAAAAGAAACTGGAAGCCCTGAAAGCGGAATTTTTGGGGAAGCTGGAAGCGTTGGAGAAAGAAGCGAAGATGCAAAAGAAACAGGAAGAACCGAAGCCATGGAAGCCAGCGTATGGACAAAATTATTTCGCACTTTCAGGCAATTTTACAGCTTGTAAGTGTACTAATTATGGAGAACGTTTTGAGGAGTACCCTATTTCAATTGGCAACTGTTTCCGCACAAAGAAGCGTGCTGAAGAAGTCGCAGATAAAATTCTGTTGCTGTTACGGTTGGAGCAGCTGCATGATATGCTCTGTCCGGACTACGAGCCGGATTGGAATAATACAAGCAAACAGAAAATTTGTTTAGGTCGTGATCATGCTGATGATTGTTGGTTTGTGGACATTTTTGACATCACCGAATATCCAACTGCATATTTTGACACCGAAGAAAACGCCGAAAAAGCAGCGGAAATCCTAAACAAAGAGATGAGGGAATCCAAATGAAGAACCCAGCTTTACAGCGGAAAAACCTGTACAACAAGCACGAGGTTGAACGCAGTCACAAAATGGCTATCTATCAGGGCATGGCGATGGTATTCGTTGCGTTGGAGTGGCACTATGGCTGGAAAGAGAAACGGTTGCAGCGGCTGTTTGACAACGTGCAATCCATCGCTGAGATACCGCCGATTTTTGGTAAGTCGCCAGACGCGTTGGAACAGATGCAGCATTTTAAACAGGATTACCAGATTGATTTTACAAAAATCCAATTACAAGTAAAGGAGCGGTTAAAATGAGTAGTCAATTTACAATCAACGAGATTGCAATCCATTACGGGTTGCAGAATCAGCTTGTCAAAACGATGGAGGAGACCGGAGAGCTGCAAACAGCCATTGCAAAGTTCCTGCTTGCATCCACACCGGAGCAAGCAGAAGAGTTGAAATCTCACGTTATCGAGGAGGCAGCGGATTGCTACATCATGGTGATGCAGCTGCGAAAATTGTTGCCCACGTATGAGTTTGACAAAATGGTCACATTTAAACTTGACCGTCAAAAAAAGCGGATGGAGCAAGAGCGATGAGCAAGGTATGCAAGCGATGCGGACAACCACTTCCAGACAATGGGCTTGTGACTTATGTAAACAAGCATACCGGACGCACCACCAAAAAGCGTGATAGCTACTGCAAAGCGTGCAAAAAGGTTGTGCGGTCTGAGTACTACAAAGCACATAAATCCAATCTACAGGACAAGACAGGAGCAGCACGCAAGCAGCTAACGCCAAGCGTCCGGCACAGCAACGTCAACGACTGCTATGTAAATCTCGCTGCATACATCGTGCGGTCAACGATGGTAGAGTATGAGCACGCGTTGCAGGGGGATGACGGCACACCGGAATCTCTGCACCGCATTGAAACGATAGAGGACGACTTACTCAGTCCTTACTACAGCTTTTTGACGTTACAAGTGTTAGATTTGCGGCAATATTGTATAAATAAACGCAGGGCGTACAGGGTCAGCATTTGCACAAAACCACAAGATATGGTATAATTAGAATGCAATTTATCAACATTTTGTAGAAAGGATTGTTGAAAGCATGACGAAGGAAGAACTTATGCAGTGCCGCTCGAAACAAAAAGAATTGATGCAGATTGATGACCGGATTGACAAGCTGCGAGCGGATGCACGTAGCACCAAAGCAATCTGTTACGGCGATGAGCCTAAGCACCACGGCGAACCGATACCAGCCGTGCAGACCTACATAGAACGGTTGGAGGAGCTGTCAGCCCTTTACGAGGCAAAAAAAGCAGAGTTGCAAACCAGTATTATCCGTGTAGAGCGTGCAATTTTGTTTTTACCGTCTGATCACGCAGTGCTGATGCGACTACGGTATATTGACGGCATGCGGTGGGAGGATGTCAACGACAAACTATTTATTTCAGAAACAAAATCCAAACGCCTGCACCGTGAGGCGTTAAAAATGCTGGAAGATAAAAAATAAGTCCAAAAAAGCCCAAAAAAGCCTTTTAATGCCCTTTTTGTTGTGCTATAATAGTAGCATAGAAAAATGAAATCCGGTAGGCGTTCCCTGCCGGATTTTTTTATTTACAGTAACGGAGTGGAGGAAATGGCGAATGAGAAGAACTTAATTCCGATGAATGAACGTACAGAGGAAGAACAAAGAGAAATTGCAAGGAAAGGCGGCATTGCGTCAGGAGCGTCCAGACGGGCGTATAGAAGCTTGAAACAAGCCGCGAAGGCATTTTTTAAGGAAAACGATGACGCTGCTATGCGGATGATTCAAGCCCTTTACGAAGAGGCTGAAAAAGGCAATGTGAAAGCAATTGACAAGTTGCAAGACCTCATTGGTGAAACCGTACAGCGAGAAGAACTTGCCCTCAAGAAAAAACAGTTTGCCCAGCAGAACGGACAAAAAAGCGTTGCAGAACTGCCACAACTCTTGCAGGCGTTGCAGGAGGATGATGCAGAGTGACGTTTACAAAGCTATCCAAAAAGCAAAAAACAGTCTTTCGATGGGCATACAAGCCGGATGTGTACGCCTTAATTTGTGACGGCTCTGTGCGGTCTGGCAAGACGGCATCCATGGCATGTGCGTTTATCCTGTGGGCAATGGCAACATTTGACCGTGCCAGATTTGGCATCTGCGGCAACACGGTACAATCTGCAGAGCGTAACATCATCATGGAGCTGTTGCAGATGGCAGACATCACGCACTATTTTAACGTGTCATATATCGGCGGCAGTAAGCACATCTTAACCGTCAAAGGCAACGGCAAGCAAAACCAATTTCACGTTTTTGGCGGCAAGGATGAGGCGTCTTATAAGCTTGTGCAAGGCATCACGCTGAGTGGTGTTCTTTTCGACGAGGTTGCCTTAATGCCGGAATCGTTTGTCAATCAGGCGATCGCTCGTACACTGTCCGTTGGAGATGCAAGACTGTGGTTTAACTGCAATCCAGACAATCCGCAGCACTGGTTTTATCAGCAATGGATTTTAAAGGCGGACAGCGGTGAGCGTAACGATGTTTTACATCTGCATTTCACGATGCAGGATAACCCCATCATGACACCACAAAAAATCCAGCGTGCAGCGTCTGTATACCCTGCTGGAGCGTTTTATGACCGATATGTATTGGGCTTGTGGCGAGTGGCAGAGGGGCTTGTCTATCCGGATTTTGACCCAGCTGTTAGCGTTGTCCATAATTACAAGCCGTCCGAGAGGGCGGTTTTTTACTTATCCATTGACTATGGTACGCTTAACCCTACATCTATTGGATTGTGGGCGGTCGAGGATGATTTTGCAGTACGCATAAAAGAGTCATATTATGATGCACGCAAAGAGGACAAGCAAAAGGATGACGAGCAGCATTATCAGGAGATTGCAAGGCTTGCAGAGGGCTACGACATCCAGCAGATTGTAGTAGACCCGTCTGCCGCAAGTCTGATTGCCTGCATCCAGCACCACGCTGTCTACAGCGTCCGCAAAGCAAATAACAGCGTAATTGATGGTATCCGGTACACGATGACCTTGTTAAAACAAAAGCGGATTCTGATTGCAGATACTTGCACGGACGCTATCCGGGAGTTTGGCTTGTATCGGTGGGACGATAAAAAGCAGCAAGATACCGTCATTAAAGAAAACGACCATGCGATGGACGACATCCGGTATTTTTGCTATACCATTCTGCGACATTTTGGATGGCGAACAGATGATTGGGGGTGATTTTATGATTAGTTACGCAGATATTGAGGCCGCACTTAATATCAAAACAGCAATATCCCCACTAATGAGGGGATACATTGAGCAGTGGGAAACGCTGTTTTCCGGCAATTCTGAAAACCGTGAGCAAAAAGACGGCTTACATCTTGCAGCAGCAATCTGCACCGAGTTTGCACGGTTGATTTTTGCAGAGTCAAAAATAGAGATTACCGGCAACAGCAAGACGGCGGGCTATTTGCAAGCCATGATAGACAACCACCTGTCAGCATTGCAAACCGGCTTTTCAGCAGGGCTTGCCAGCGGTGGCATGGTAATAAAGCCATATTTTGCAAACGGCGGTGTATCGTTGGAGTGGGTGCCAGTGCAGCGTGTGTTTCCGATTGCATTTACATCTGATCAGTCTATGCAATCCGCCGTGTTTGCGGATACGTTTCGGAGCGGTGCGGACTGGTACACAAGGCTAGAGTGTCACGGCTATGACAGCGACAAAAAGCAGTGCATCATTCAAAATTACACGTATCATGCATACGACGCAGACGCGTTGGGCAGCCCCTGCGAGTTATCAGAAACACCGTGGGCTGGATTAGAGCCGCTAGTCAACGTGCAGTCAGAAACGCCGCTGTTCGGTTTTTTCCGTGTGCCAAAGCCCAACAGCAAAGACCCGACCTCTGCTTTGGGCGTGTCCGTGTTTGCGGATGCACTGCCGCAGATTGTTCAGGCGGATCAATTATGGTCGGAAATTTTGTGGGAATACGAATCAAAAGAAACCGCAGTCTTTGCGACACAGGACATTTTCAACAGATTTGACCGGCTTTCCGCACATGATAAGCGGTTATACAAAAAGATGCTGTCCATCGGGGATGATGATTCTGACAAAATCATGCCGTATTCGCCGGAGATTCGGGATGCATCATTTTTTAACGGCTTAAATAAGATTTTGCAGCGAATTGAATTTTCTTGTCAACTTGCCTATGGTACGTTGTCAGAGCCTGCAGAGGTCGCAAAAACAGCAACAGAGATTGAATCGTCCAAACAACGCAGCTATGTATTTGTGTCTGCCTTGCAAAAGCAGACGGAATTCGCCCTGCGGCGAGCGATTACAGCAGCAGCAACGCTGGCGTTTTATCATGGTGTTATCCCGTCAACAGAGTTTGAGATTGCTTTTGATTGGGGCGACAGCGTCCTTGAGGACGTTGACGCAAAGACACAGCGAGAGTTGCAGTTTGTACAAGCGGGCATCTTAAAGCCGGAGATTTTTTTGAGTAGCTATTACGGTTGCTCGGAAGAAGAAGCAAAAAAGATGATTCCGGACGCTGGCAGCCCTGAAGATTACAGCCTGTTTGGCGTAGGTGGTCGCTGATGCTGCCGCCGATTTATTACGAGGCATGCACGGATGCTGTACTTGCAGCGTATGCACGTTTGGAAGACGCAATTCTGTCAGCGATGGTGAAACGTATCCTGCGAATGGGATTTGTATCCGAGGCAACCAAGCACCAAGCAGAGATGTTACAAGAGGCTGGTTTGCTGTACGAGGATATCTTGCGGCTGATCGCACAACGCACAGATGCATGCACGGCACAGGTTCGGGCGTTGTTTGAGGATGCAGGCGTGACAGCAGTTGAGATTGACAACCAAGCTTACAAAAAAGCCAGAATTGCAACGGTTGACATCCGGCAATCGGGCAGCCTGCGGAAAGTACTGGAGGCTGGTTTTAAAAAGACCATGGGCGTGATGGACAACCTCACGAAGACCACAGCACTGACCACGCAGCGTGCGTTTTATCAGGCTTGCAATGATGCTTACATGCAAATTACAAGTGGGGCGTTTAGCTATCAAGAGGCAATCCGCAACACGCTAAAGCAAGCTGCAAAGGGCGGCTTGTCAGTCGCGTATCCATCCGGACACGTTGACAAGTTGGATGTTGCTATCCGCCGTGCGGCGTTGACGGGTGTCGGGCAGACAGCTGCAGAGGTCAGCAAGACCAACGCAGAGGACAATGGCTGCTATTTGATGGAGATTACAGCCCACAGCGGTGCAAGACCAGAGCATGCAAAGTGGCAAGGGCAGCTGGTCAGCCTGACCGGGAAAGACGTTGGAAAGATCATAGACGGCTTGAAAGTCTGGTCGCTGCGTGGTATTGGCTATGGTGACGGCGATGGTTTCCGCGGATGGAATTGCCGTCACGATTGGTTTCCGTATTTTTCGGGGCTATCTACGCCAAACTATACCAAAAAAGAATTGGAACAGCTGGACGAAAAGCGGATTGCATGGAACGGTGAGAAATACACTGAATACGAAATCAGCCAGATGCAGCGCGCTGGAGAGCGAAAGATTCGGGAACTGAAACGGCAGACAATGAGCATGCAGCAAGCTGCAAAACTGACAGACAATCCAGAACTGAAAGAAGCTGCCACGGCAGATTATCAGGCAACCGCCGCAAAGCTGAAAGCAGCCGAAAAAGATTTGCAAGCATTTTGCAATCAGACCGGACAAGACCGTGACAGGTTTAGAGAGCAAGTGCTGGGATTTGGCCGGAGCGAGGCACAAAAGGCGGTACATGCAGCAAAAAGAGTGCAAAAAGAGAGCAAAAAGAGTGTAAAAGCGTCTCAGTGAGGTGCTTTTACATGCTTTGAGGAGGATTTGTGATGACAGATAAGGACGAAGAAATCGCTGCAATGCGGAAAGGCACAGAAAGAGATAGGTTTAAAGCAGGAAGTAAGCCTATTTGGACGAGCAAGACAAAGTTGGAATACACGCCTATTTTTATCGGCAAAAGTGGGGCTGTGTATGTTGGCAATGTAAAGCTGGAGGGTGTGCTATACGTTGATAACGTGCAAAACACTCATGGCATCAATACACTTTGCGTTGTGTTTGATACAGACAGGGTGGTTGACATGCGGGAAAAGGAAAGAATAACCTTGCTTGAACCTGACGCTGTCGAACTAAGAA
>ERZ773200.1634-NODE-1634-length-18532-cov-19.196027_pt1 | contig 18532 bp, 12 predicted proteins | sample MGYA00581008_ERZ773200 | MGnify/ENA primary metagenome ERZ773200 (study PRJEB29015, sample SAMEA2737770) | human gut metagenome | biome: human gut; feature: human-associated habitat; material: faeces | place: China | collected 2012 ... | reverse complement strand
GGCTTCCAGACCTCTGATATGCCCCGCATCAAGTACAAGAGCAAGATGAAGGAGTACTATCAGAAGGCCGGTATCGCCACCGCCCGCTACCACATGGTGGATGACCTTGCAGGCTGCAAGGCCTTTGTGGCACAGGTAGGCTACCCGGTGGTGGTCAAGCCGGACAACGGCGTGGGCGCTTCGGATACCCACCGCCTTTCCAGCGACAAAGAGCTGGAGGCATTTCTGACCTACAAGGAAAAAGAGCACCCGGATGTGGCTTACATCATGGAGGAGTTCGTCCGTGCCGAGGTGAACAGCTACGATGCCATCATTGACGCCCACGGCAACCCCATCTTTGAGGCGGGCAACGTAAGCCCCGTGTCCATCATGGACATCGTGAACAACGACGACAACTCCATCTACTACATCATCAAGGATCTGCCGGAGGATACCCGCGCCGCGGGCCGTGCCGCCGTCAAGAGCTTTGGGGTGAAGAGCCGCTTTGTCCACTTCGAGTTCTTCCGCATGACCGAGAATCAGTCCAGCATGGGCAAAAAGGGTCAGATCGTGGCGCTGGAAGTCAACATGCGTCCCTGCGGCGGCTTTACCCCGGACATGATCGACTTTGCCCGCTCCACCAACGTGTACAAGATCTGGGCGGACATGATTGCCTTCGGCGGCACCGATATGCCGGTGGGTGAGCACTACTACTGCGCCTTTGCCGGCCGCCGGGACGGCAAGAGCTTCGTTTACAGCCACGAGCAGCTGATGCAGAAGTATCAGGACAACATGCGCATGGTAGACCGCATCCCCGAGGCACTGTCCGGTGCCATGGGCAACCAGATGTATGTGGCCACCTTCTCCACCCGTGACGAGATGGAGAAGTTCTATTCCGATGTGCTGGCCGTCACCGATGCCACCAACGCCAAGGTGCAGGCTGAGTTGACGAAGGTGCTGGCTCTGGGTGAGCCGGAGGCCGTCTAAAATCAATTACACAGCACAAAGGCTGCTGCGCAGAATGCGCAGCAGCCTTTGTTGTTATTATTATACCTTCGCGGCGCCCCGCTCCAGAATACCGTTGAAGCGGGAGAAGAAGGTGATGGTGGTGATGGTGGCCGCCAGAATATCGCTGACCGGCTCTGCCAGAAAAACGCCGAACACCGGGTCCGGCAGCAGGTGCGGCAGAATGAAGATGAGCGGGATCAGCAAAATGATCTTGCGCAGACAGGCCAGCAGCAGGCTGACCTTGGCCTGTCCCAGCGCCATAAAGCTCTGCTGGCAGGCGATCTGGAAGCCCATGGCAAAGATACCGGCCATGTAGATGCGCATGGACCATGTGGTGTAGTCGATCAGCGCCGTATCCGAGGTGAAGATGCCCGCCACAGCCCCCGGCGCCAGCATCATGAGCAGCCAGAACAGGCAGGTGTAGCAGCTGCACAGGGTCAGCTGGAAGCGGAATGCCTCCTTGACGCGGAGCTTTTTGCCCGCGCCGAAATTGAAGCTCATCACCGGCTGACCGCCCTGACAGATGCCCTGAATGGGCAGGGTGCACAGCTGGGAGGCGCTGGTGATAACGGTCATGGCACCCACAGCCACGTCGCCGCCGTACCGCGCCAGACTGGAGCTGAAGCTGATGGACAGCAGGCTCTCAGTGGACATCATCACAAAGGTGGAGACGCCCAGCGCCATCACCGGCAGGATGACCTTCTTTTCCGGGCGCATATAGTCCTTGCGCAGGCGCAGGATGGTCTTTTTGCCGGTGAGAAAGTGCAGGATCCACACCGCACCCACAGCCTGACTGAGCACGGTGGCAATGGCAGCGCCCTGCACGCCCAGCCCCAGACCAAAGATCAGGATGGGGTCGAGAATAATGTTGATGACCGCACCGATGACGGTGGTAAGCATACTGGTCTTGGCAAAGCCCTGCGTGGTGATGAAGGGGTTCATGCCCAGCACCAGCAGCACAAACACCGAGCCCAGAATGTAGATGCGGCTGTAACTCAGCGCATAGGGCAGGGTGGCGTCACTGGCACCGAAGAGCCGCAGCAGGGTGGGCGCCCCGGCGTAGAACACCACGGTCAGCACCACCGAGAAGAGCAGCAGCATGGTAAAGCTGTTGGAGATGATCTTCTCCGCCTGCTTCTTGTCGCCCTGCCCCAGCGCAATGGCGGTGCGGGGTGCGCCGCCCGCGCCCACCAGCATGGCGAACGCATTCAGCAGCATAAGGATGGGGGTGAACAGTCCCACGCCGGTCAGCGCTGCCGCGCCGATGCCGGCAATATGTCCGATGTAAATGCGGTCCACGATGTTATACAGCAGGTTGACCACCTGTGCAACGACCGCCGGGATCATGAGCTGCAGCATCAGCTTTTTTACGCTGCCGCTGCCCATATCCTGTTTTGCCTGTGCCATGGATGTGATTCTCCTCTTACTTCAAATTTGAACTATCTCTTATATTATACTCAAAACCCGCAAAAATACCAGTCCCTTTTGCAAAATTTTCCGTGCTGCGCAAAAAAGCGTGTTTCTCCCCTGCCGCAGTACCGGTCTTGCCGCTGTGCCCTCTTTTGCGGTGCGCTTTTCCGGGCAGCAGCGGCCTTTGCATCCAAGTTTTCGGCGATATGTCTGTAAAAAAGCAAGGTTTTTCGTCAGGTTTGTGTCTTGTGCACAGCGGCATTTTTCAGTACAATAAAGAGGCAGAGAAGAAAAATAAGCGCTGCGACCGGAACGGGTTGCCGCGCTGTTTTGTATTTTGCGGCGCAGCTGCGCCCGGTGAAAAAAGGAGTGCTGTACAATGATCAACATGGTCAAGCTTCCCACCAGCAAAAGCGAACTGTTCCTGCGGGTGGCCAAGGGACATTTTGCCACCAGCCACAGCCACATCAACTATTACATCGACGTGACCACCCAAAAGACCCGCCTTTCCGAGGCAAAAGCCGTGGCAAAGGAGCTGGTCAGCGCTTACCAGCACAGCACCATCGTGGATACCGTGCTCTGCTTGGACGGCACGCAGGTCATCGGCACCTGCCTTGCCAACGAGCTGACCAAGGACGGCTTTACCAATATGAACGCCCACAAGACCATCTACATCGTCACCCCGGAATACACCTCCGGCAGCCAGATCATTCTGCGGGATAATCTTGCTCCCATGGTCAAGGGCAAGCACGTCCTCATTCTGGCGGCGTCCATCACCACCGGCTACACCATTCAGGCAGCTGTGGAAGCCGTAAACTACTACGGCGGCATCGTGGCAGGGCTTTCGGCTATTTTTGCCACCACCCACGAGTGCCTTGGCTACCCGGTCACCTCTATCTTCGACCCCACCAGCCTGCCGGATTACGCCAGCTTCGACTCCCGCGACTGCCCCCTGTGCAAGGCCGGGCAGCACATTGACGCGCTGGTAAACAGCTTCGGCTATTCGGCACTGTAAATAGAACCAATCTGGAGCTGCCGCACCCGTACGGCAGCTCCTTTTTGTTGTCCCACGGGCGGGATTGTGCTATACTGATACCAGACGAAACTAAGGTGTATCTGAAAACAAAGAAAATGACGGATATTTCGCAAGCACAAGCGGGATTTAAGGCAAATAGCCGCAGGAATCCTTTGTGGATTTCAAGGCTGTTTAACGCAAAATCCCGCTGTGTTTGTAGAAATAGACTAAATTTTCGGCTTTTCAGATACACCCAAGAGAACGAGGTATCAAGTCCATGAAAATTCCCGCAAACGGTTTTACCCACGCCGGCAAGTTCCATGCCGACGATGTGTTTGCTACGGCGCTATTGCAAATTCTGCGCCCGGATATCAAGATCACCCGCGGCTTTACCGTGCCTGACGATTTTGACGGCATCGTGTACGATATCGGCTTTGGGATGTTCGACCACCATCAGGAGCCCCGGGAGTACCGCGCCAACGGCGTGCCCTACGCGGCCTTTGGCCTGCTGTGGCGGGTGCTGGGCCCGGGTCTTGTAGGCGAGCGGCAGGCGCGGCTCATTGACGAAAACTTCATCCAGCCGCTGGACCTGAACGACAACACCGGCGAGCAGAACAGCCTGTGCGATGCCATTGGCTTTTTCAACCCGGTGTGGGACTCCAAGGAGGATCAGGACAGCTGCTTTTTCAAGGCGGTTGCTGTGGCAAAGCAGATCTTGGAAAACCAGATCGACAGCGCCAACGCCGTGAACCGCGCGGACGAAAAAGTGCAGCAGGCCTACCGCAACTCCCGCGACGGCATCGTGGTGCTGCCCTGCTATCTGCCGTGGAAAAACGGCCTGTACAAGACTGATGCTCTGTTTGTGGTGTACCCCAGCCAGCGCGGCGGGTGGAGCGCCCAGTGCGTCACCGACCACAAGACCAAAAAGTCCAAGCTGCCCTTTCCCCAGTCTTGGGCGGGGCAGCCGCAGGAGGTCATCGAGCAGAAGAGCGGCATCCCGGGCATCAGCTTCTGCCACGCCAGCCGCTTCCTCATCACCGCCAAGGACAAGGAGACCGCCCTTGCCGCCTGCCGTCAGGTGTTGAAAAACAATGGACGCCTTGCCTGACGTCGCCTACGTCTACATGGTGCGCTGCACCGGCGGGCAGCTGTACACCGGTTGGACGAACCACCCCGCCGCCCGGCTGAAAGCGCACCAGAGCGGCAAGGGTGCCCGCTACACCCGCGCCCACGGCGCGGTAGGCTTTGCCTATCTGGAGCGCTGCGCGGACAAGCGCGCCGCCCTGCGCCGGGAAGCCGCCCTGAAAAAGCTCTCCAAGCCGGAAAAAGAGGTGCTGTGCGCCGCATGGCGCGCCGCCGGGTGCCCCGGGGTGGAGAACGATTGAAAATGCCCTCCGCTTGCGCTCTGGGCATTTTCAGCGGAAGAATTATTTTAATTTTCGGGATAGCGGAGCGTCTGCGGACGCTCCGCTATCCCATTTTCACGGGTGGGGTCGTAATGGCAAACGGCATTTACAGCGCCTGCTTCCTGCGGAAGCGGCGGCGCTGCGGGGAATCCTCTCCTACACAACACAGCAAGGCCGGCATTCGCCGGACGGCCTTGCTGCGCTTATTGGAAAGGATCGATCGGGAGATGGCAATTGTTATTTCGCCAGACCCAGCTTTTTCAGCCGGTTCCATGCGCGGATGACCTGTACCTTGGTCACACGCTTGCCGGGCGTAAAAGCGCCCTCGCCCATGTCGGGCAGCAGCCCGGCTTCCACAGCCCAGCGGGCTGCCTTGGCGGTATCCGGCTCAGCTACATCGCTGTAAACAGCGGGTGCAGCGGGTTCGGGCTTGCCTGCGGTGCTCCACAGCAGCACGGCCAGCTGTTCCCGGGTGCGTGGGATGGGCGTGCCCTTGGGCAGCAGGTCTGCAAGAATGCTGTAAGTAACAGCCTCATAGCCCATTACCGCGCTGCCTGCAAACCATGCCGTTGTACCGGCCACGATGGCCACCGTTTGCAGCGGGCTGAACTCGGTGCTTTCCTCCTGCGGCGGCTGCTCTGGCGGCTCCTCCGGGGTGGTCTCGGCGATGATGCGGAACGAGCCTGTTTTAACAGTTCCACCCGCATACTGTGCACTGCCTGCGACGGTTACAGTATAGCTGTAATCGCCCGGCTCAATGGGAGCGCCGTCCAGCACTTTGCCATTCTGCATGTAGGTCACGGTAACATCACCGTAGTCCTTATTGCTGGTGTTCTTAACAGTTACTTCCTTGGGACTGCCGTCATAGGTCAGGTTGTTGGGCAGGACAAAGGCAAAGTCTGCGGGGTCTGCCGGCGGCAATTCTGCCGCGCCCTCGCCGGTGGCGCTCAGGTTAAGGATATGGGTCTGCGGGATGTTATACTTGCGCAGGTCGATGGTGCTGTTGTAACGCTCTCCATCGGCTACAGAGCCGCTATAAGCTACGCCGTTCACACTCTTGATGGGGGCATGCGTGATGACCGAGATGGTGTTCAGATCGGTGTCAACGTAGAGGGTGGAGGTTTCTGCGTCCCAAACACCCTCCATCATGCCATTGATGCCGTTGATGTATTTTTTAGCGTACTCGGCACCTTCCGGTGCAGTGTAGTTCAGGGTGTAGTAATCCGTAGCACCGTTCAGGTCTTCGGTATCCTTTGCCACCAGTGCGTGGATGATGGGGTTATTCTGAATGATGCCGCCCTCGTTATAAACAACGGTGCACTCGCCGCCGTCAATGATGGGCTGGTAGGGCTCTGCATTGCCGTCATAGCCGGCCGTATTTTCCACCGGCAGCTTCAGGGTGTTCTGGCTGTTTTCGACCGTGCCGCCGTTTTCCTCTGCCAGTGCAGCGGCGCTGGCGGTGTCGGGCGGGGCGCTCTGGGCAAGGGCGGGCAGCGGCATTGCGGTCAGTGCCATGCTCAGCGCCAGAACCATGCTGATGAGCCATTTTTGCATAAGATCCTCTCCTTTTCAAGCGCCCTCCAAGCCGGGCGCTTTTTATTGTACCCAGTGTACCACGTTTTGGCTGCTTTGGACGGTTTTGGACATGAATCGCCCCGCAAATGCGCTGAAACGACCCGGTGCACCACACGCACCCGCAAAAAACAGAAAACCGCCCGGCTTGCGGTTGCCGGACGGTTTTCTGCTCTATAGGAATTATGGGAATGGCATATTGAACAGAGTATTGCTCTGTGCCTGTAGTATACCACGAACGGCGGCAAAAGTGGAGCAATTCTGCGTGAATGGCCCCTGAAATGCATCGAATCGCCCTGAAAAGCCCTAAAAAAGCCCTTGCGCACCCTTTTGGGACGCAAAAAAGGGACTGCCGCACAGCGCTGTGCGGCAGTCCCTGCGGGGTTATAAGGGGTTAAGGGGCAGCGGTTTTAGCCGCGCTGCTGGTAAGTCTTCCAAGTGCGGATGACCTCCAAGCGGCCCACGCGGCTGCCGGGCTTGAAGTTGCCGTCCTGTGCGGACATCAGGCCGGTCTCCACGACCCAGCGGATGGCCTGCAGCTCTGCGGCATCTGCTGCCACATCGTTGAACAGTGCAGTGCTCTGGGTAGCGGGCTTGCCTGCGGCGGTCCACAGTGCAACTGCCAGCTGCTGGCGGTTAGCGGGGATGGCCATGCCCTCGGGCAGGACGCTCTTCAGGTAGGCCGTGGTGCCTGCGATATAGGCACCCACGCCAATGGCTGCGCCGCCCACAGCGGCTACTGCCACAATGGCTGCACCGCCGCCGTCACTGTCACCGCCGGGTGCGGGGGTGGGGTCGGGATCGGGAGTCGGGTCCGGCTTAGGATCGGGAGTGGGATCCGGATCGGGGTTCGGGTCCGGCTTAGGATCAGGAGTGGGATCCGGATCGGGAGTAGCAGGAACTTCAAACACCGCCTTCAGATTCACATCATGGTCGGGCATGGTGAATTCCAGCACGCGTGCGGTGCGCTGCTCCTCGGTCAGCTCCAGACCGGTGCAGCTCCAGCTCTTGAACACGCTGGTCTCGGTGTCCTCGTCTGCGGTGGCCTTGAGCTCTGTACCCATGGGCACAGCCTTCAGGTCGGCAACAGCGCTGCCATCCTTCAGGGTGACCTTTGCATAGGAAACAATAAGCTTATAGTTCTCGGGCGCGGGATCGGGCTTAGTAGGAGTAACGAACTCCGCCACCAGATTCACACCATGGTCGGGCATGGTGAAGTACACCACGCGTGCGGTGCGCTGCTCCTCGGTCAGCTCCAGACCGGTGCAGCTCCAGCTCTTGAACACGCTGGTCTCGGTGTCCTCGTCTGCGGTAGCCTTGAGTTCTGTACCCACAGGCACAGCTGTCAGGTCGGCAACAGCGCCGCCATCCTTCAGGGTGACCTGTGCACCGGAGACATCGAGTTTATTCGTAGGAGTAACGAACACCGCCTTCAGATTCACATCATGGTCGGGCATGGTGAAGTACACCACGCGTGCGGTGCTCTGCTCCTCGGTCAGGTCCAGACCGGTGCAGCTCCAGTTCTTGAACACGCTGGTCTCGGTGTCCTCGTCTGCGGTGGCCTTGAGCTCTGTACCCACGGACACAGCTGTCAGGTCGGCAACATCGCTGCCATCCTTCAGGGTGACCTGTGCACCGGAGACATCGAGTTTATAGGTCTTGGGAGCGTTCTCGGTGTACTGTGCCTTCAGCGTGACGTTATTTGCGGGCATCGTGAAGGAGATGGTCGCCTTAGTGGTGTCCACGTCAGTGGGCAGACCGGTCACTTTCCAACCGGTGAAGGTGTAACCGTCCTTCTCGTCTGCGGTGAAGCTGAGCTTCTCACCTGCAACGTGCTCGGTAGACTTGTCGTCCACGGTCAGGGTGTACTTCGACTCAGACACAGTATAGGTGCCCACTTCGTACTGGTTGCCAACGTAGTGGTCACTATCATTCACCACGATGTAAACGCTGTAAGTGCCTGCCTTGGTGGGCTTCGTCACAGACGGGAACGAGCCATCCTCCGAGACATACTGGATAGAATACAGCGGGGCATCGTCAAAATACATCTTGCCGTTATAGGTTGCAGTTTGGGTCTTGGAGTCATACGCAAAGTCGGCTCTGCTCGGGGTATATTTGCGTACCACCTCGCCGATATCAAGCGAGCCTTCTGTGTACTTGTCGCCCTCTTGCGCTACGATGCGCTGCTTGTAGACGCCGTACTCGTCATACGGCGGGTAGGTTGCAAACACCTTGTTGTCGGAGGTGCGCACATAGACGAGGCTCAATTTGCCCACGCCATCCTTTTTGCAGGTAATGCCCGGGACGAGCGTGCTCCAGTCGATGTCAAAGTCGCTCTTGCTCAGGGAAGAGAAGGGCAGCTTTCCGGTGGCGGCCATGTTCACCACAATAGGCTCGCCGTCATTCTTGGCGGTGATAGTCAGCGAGCGGTCAATGGCAGAGGTGCCCTCGTTGTAATTGCTGGCTTCCGCACCGTTGATGTTCGTGACCTCTGTGCTGAAGGTGAGCGTCACCGCAGTATTGCCGACAAGGTAAACCGCATCTGCCGTTACGGCATTGCCCTTGACGGTTTTCACAGTGCCGTCTGTGATCATCAGCTTGCTCTGCTGCTGACCGGCGGCGAGGTATTTGCTTTCAATATAGCCGCAGCTCACCGTATTGGAAATAGCAGCCTTGCTATAAGTATTCGCCATCAGGCTGCCGGTGATCACGGCATTCTGGATGACCGTTCCTTCCGATGTATTATAATAGTCGGGCAGCTTGATATTGTTGAACACGCCGCCAAGGATCTGGGCATTACTACTATTCAACTGGACAGTTGCGTTGAACTGACCGCCGGTGATCTCGCCGTAAGCTTGGACGCTCTTCTGGAAGGTGCCGCCGGTGATGGTGCCGTTATAGCCCAAACGGACCTCCGCTTCGAACTGACCATCGGTGATCTCGCCGTAAGCTTGGACGCTCTTCTGGAAGATGCCGTTGGCGATGGTTCCATTAGCTTCGACGCTCTCCTGGAAGGTGCCGCCTGCGATGCTGCTGTTTCCATCCGCGTTAACAGCCTTCTGGAAAGTGCCGCCCTCAATAATGGCGTTCTGGGCGATAACAGGCGCGCCAGCCTGAATACCAGCAACCGTCACATCCGTCAGCACGATCTGATCGGAAGCAATAGTTGCATGATGGGGGTTGATGGTATCCGAGGTCAGATTCACCGGGCTGCCATCGGGGCTGGTGAGGATAAGCACCGACATCGTTCTATAACCATCCTCGTCCTCACCGGAGACCTCAGCGTACTGCCAGCCAAGACCCTCGTAGACATCGCCGGTCACACCACCCTCGCTCACGGAATGCGGGGTCACACCGGTCCGGTCGGGCAGACCTTCTTCGGTAATGCGCAGGGGCTTGAGGTTGCTGGGATCGCCAGCCTGATTTACCAAAATCTCCTTGCCATCGTTGTTGCCGGTGATATGCAGTACAGTGCCCTCGGCATAGGTCTGTTCATTGTAACTGTTGGCCGCTGCACCGTTGATGCTGAACACATCGGTGTTCAGGGTAAGCTCTGCGCTGGCATTGCCCACCAGATAGATGGTATTGACAGAAAGGGGCAGGTCTCTGCCGTTGATCGCAGTCACACCACCGCCGTTGCGCACGGTCAGCGTGCTGAGCTGCTGGCCATCGGCAAGCGCATTCTCTATGCCGTTGCCAGACAGCTTGCACAGAACGGTGTCGGAAATGGCAAGGTCGCCAAACCTGTCAAAGCTGAAGTTCTGGGCCACTGCCTTGGAAATGGTGCACTTGCCCATGCAGGAGAGGTAATCAAAGGTGCCGCCCTCGATCGTGACATCTTTGAAGTCAGCCTGACGGATGATGCCGCCGGTCACGGTAGCATTCGAAAGCTCGACATAGCAGTTGATGGGCACTGCGCTCAGCTGGCTGAAATTGATCACCTTACCGCCCTGATCCCCGAGCTTCAGTTGTCCGGTCGCACTGGCGACATTGGGGTAGCAGGTATAAGTCCAGCCCTTGCCAAAGTATACGCAGACCTGATATATGCCCTCGTCCAGACTGTACACATGGGGCACATCGTTCACATCGGGCGTACCCTTATCGGTAAAACTCAGTTCCTTGTCCATAGACGGGATCGGAGTCAGTGCTATGGGTGCGTTGCTCTCTGAAAGCGGCGGGAACATACTGACCTCGGCAGAGATCGTTGTACCGTTTGCACTGATGGAAACCGTGGCACAGCCGTTCAAGGAAGCGTTGCTGACGCCCGCAGGCAGGGGGACGACGCTGCCGCCGGTCAACGATGCAGCCCATGCAACGCAACCGGGGGTGTACTGCACCTCCAGCTTCAGGCTGTGATCGCTGTACAGCTTGAGCATATACACATCCCCGGTCACCGGCTGGCCGTTCAGGGTGCAGCTTTCCTGCAGGATCAGCTTGTGTGCCTGCTTCTGCGTAGCGGACTTCAGGCCGGAAATATCCTTGAAGTAGCCGCCCTTAACGCTGCCGCCGTTCTCGGTCAGCTTACCGTAGGTGCCGCCGTCAATGGTGCCGTTTTCCAGCACTGCTTCGGCGTAGCTGCCGCCCAGAACACAGGCATTCGGGTTCTTGATCCAAAGCTGGCCATTGACAACGCCGTCCAGCAGATATACTTCATTGCTGGAAGTCGAGATGGCCACATTGCAGCTGGCATCGCCATCCAGAATATACTCTGTCTTTGCATTTGCAACGCCGGCAATGGCCAGCCATTTGTTGGAGCTGTCGTAGCTCCAGCCGGTGCCGGACTGCTCTTCGGGCAGACCGTCGTCCGCGCCGATCTTGATCGTAACGACGGAATTTGTTGTTTCCTCGTTCGTACCGGCAGCTGTCGTCTCTGCTGCCGCAGCAGACGTTCCTGCATCTGCAAATGCGGATACAGGGAGAATGGAGAGCATCATACTGAGTGCCAGTATCATGCTCACGATGCGTTTTTTCATGATATCCTCTCCTTTGTCGGTTGATTTGTCCGGCTATACCCCCAAACGGAACAGCCGGAACGGACAAAAATGCCAAGTTGAGTATAGCACCAAAATTCAAGGAAATAAAGCGCTTTTGCGGGCAGCACCTGCCAAAAAAAGGTGCAAAATTATGGGCAAAATCACGATACGGGGGGGGGTATGCTTCGCTCCCATAAAAAAGCAGTTCCGAAACGCCCGCAGGCGTTTCGGAACTGCAATACAAAATATTCTTTCCGCTCTTTATGCCCAAAGTGCAACGACGACGACCGCCGCCAGCGGCGGAAACAGGGAGGAGTTGTTGGGGCAGCGGCCAGCAAGACGCGCGTGCCGCCCAAGGCACGATGCGGATGCTGGGTGCCGCAACCCGATAGCGGCGGGCATTCAAAAGCGTTTTACTTGCCCGCCAGCAGCACCGCCAGCACGGCTTTCTGGACGTGGAGACGGTTCTCCGCTTCGTCAAAGATCTCGTCCGCGTGCTGCTCGAACAGGGCGGTGGAGATCTCCTCGCCCCGGTGGGCGGGCAGACAGTGCAGCACCAGCGCGTTGGGCTTTGCGTTTTCCAGCAGACGGCCGGTGAGCTGGAAGCCCACAAAATCCCGCAGACGCTGCTCGCTCTCGGCAGTGCCGGGGGCGGTGGTGTTCCATGCGGCGGTAGCTACGATGTCCGCATCCCGCAGGCCCTCGGCGGGGTCGGTGGTCAGGTGGAAGGCATTGCCGTATTTGTGGGCAAACATCAGCACATCCGCTGCCGGTCGGTAGCCCGGAGGACAGACGCAGGATACCTGCATCCCCGCCAAAAGGCCGCCCACGATCAGGCTGTTGGCCATGTTGCTGCCGTCGCCCACAAAGCAGAGCTTCAGCCCTGCCAGCGTGCCCCGGCGCTCCCGGATGGTCATCAGGTCAGCCAGCACCTGACAGGGGTGTGCGTAGTCGGTAAGGCCGTTGATCACCGGAATGCCGGAAAGCTCGGCCAGTTCCTCCAAGTCCCGCTGGCGGTAGGTGCGCCAGACGGCGCAGTCGTAGTAGCGCCCCAGCACCCGGGCGGTGTCCCGCAAAGGCTCGCCCCGCCCGGCCTGCAGCTCGGCGGTGTTCATGTAGTTGCCAAGGCCGCCCATCTGGTACACACCCACCTCAAAGCTGGTGCGGGTGCGGGTGGACGCTTTGGAAAACAGGAGCGCCACGCTTTTGCCCGCCAGCAGCGGCTCGGTGCGGCCCGCCTTGCAGTCCGCCTTCAGCTGGTCTGCCACATCCAGAATGTGGGTCAGCTCGGCGGGGGAAAGGTCGCTCATTTTCAGCAGATTTTTCATGCCTGCTCCTTCGGAGCCGTCGGCTCCATCGTGCCCAGCACCTCAGCCAGCACCTCCAGCGCCATGTCTACCTCGTGTTCGGAGACGGTCAGCGGCGGCAGCAGACGCAGCCGGGTCTTTGCGGTAAGCACCAGCAAGCCCTTTTCGCGGCAGGCAGCCAGCACATCCGCAGCCTGCACATCAAAGAATTCGATACCCACCATCAGGCCGATGCCGGAAATGTTCTTGACGTGGGGCAGCTTTGCCAAGCCGGTGCGCAGCTGTACGGCGCGCTCGCTGACCTGTGCAAGGAAGCTCTGGTCCAGACGGTCCACCACCACGTTGGCACCGGCGCAGACCACCGGGTTGCCGCCAAAGGTAGAGCCGTGGGTGCCGGGGCCCATGCCCTCGGCTACCTTTTCATTCATCAGCACCGCGCCGATGGGCAAGCCGCCGCCCAGCCCCTTGGCAAGGGTGACGATGTCCGGCTTGAGGTTATAGTGCTCACAGCACAGGAAGGTGCCGGTGCGGCCTACGCCGGTCTGCACTTCGTCCACGATGAGCACAAGGTCTTTTTCGTCGCACAAAGCGCGCACGGCCTGTACATAGTCCGGGTCCAGCGCCATCACGCCGCCCTCGCCCTGAATCAGTTCCATCATCACGGCGCAGGTGTGGCGGTCTACCAGTTCCTGCAGCGCTTCGATATCCCCCGCCGGGACGTACTGGAAGCCTTCGTTGAAGGGGCCGAAGTAGTTGTGGAACACCTCCTGCCCGGTGGCGGTCAGGGTGGCAAGGGTGCGGCCATGGAAGCTGTTGACCAGCGTGATGACGTTGTAGCGGTCTTTACCATAGTGGTCTACGCTGTACTTGCGGGCGGCCTTGATGGCGCCCTCGTTGGCTTCAGCACCGGAATTGCCGAAGAAAACTTTGCTCATGCCGGTGCGCTTGCACAGCTTTTTCGCCAGCTTGCCGCAGGGCGCAGTGTAGTACAGGTTAGAGGTGTGCTGCAATTTGTGTGCCTGCTGGGACACGGCTTCTGCCCATGCAAGGTCGCAGTAGCCAAGGCTGTTCACCCCGATGCCGCTGGTGAAGTCCAGATACTTCTGTCCCTCCTGGCCCTCGGCGTACAGCCCGTGCCCCTTTTCCAGCACGATGGGATTGCGGTTATAGGTGTGCAGGACGTACTCGTTGTCCCGCTTGATGACTTTTTCAGAATCCATAGGTGTACCTCCTGTGAATAGAAGTTCCGCGCATGCGCCGCTCCCCCGGAGGGAGCGTTTTTTCTATTATAATACTGCTTTTTCGCTTGCGCAATCTTTTTATTCGCGGTGGCTGCGGCGGTAGAAGCGGGTACCGGAGCCGCGGTCGGAGAACAGTTCCAGCAGGATGGAGTGCGGCACGCGGCCATCAATGATAACAGCCTCGTGCACGCCCTGATAGATGGCATCCGCCATGCCGCCGATCTTGGGGATCATGCCGCCCGCAATGATGCCGGCGGACTTGTAGCCCTCGATCTCGGTCACCTCCACCTCGGGGATGAGGGTGGTCTCGTCCTCCTTATCCCGCAGCAGGCCTGCGATATCGGTCATGGACACCAGCTTTTCCGCCTTGAGGGCAATGGCGATCTGGGCCGCGGCGGTGTCCGCGTTGACGTTGTACGCCTGCCCAAGGTCGTCCATACCCACGGTGGCGATCACCGGGATAAAGCCGCCGTCCAGCAGGCTTTCGATCAGGGTCGCATCCACATGGACGATCTCGCCCACATGACCCAGCTGGGGGTCCAGCTCGGTGCAGCGGAGCATCTGTCCGTCCATGCCGCACAGACCCACGCCGCGCCCGCGCAGCTTTGCCACAAGATCCTTGTTAACCTTACCGGCCAGCACCTGCTGCACGATCTCCATGGTGGCATCGTCCGTCACCCGCAGACCATTTGCAAAGTGGCTTTCCACGCCCACCTTCTTGAGCATCTCGTTGATGGCGGGGCCGCCGCCGTGCACCAGTACCACCCGCACGCCCAGCAGCGTCAGGGTGACAAGGTCGTTCATCACGGCGTTTTTCAGCGTCTCGTTGATCATGGCGTTGCCGCCGTATTTGATGACCATGGTTCTGCCATGGTATTTCTGGATATAAGGGGTGGCCTCCGAAAAAAGCCGCGCCATTTCTTCGTTTTTCATCTGTTCCGCGCTCCTGTCAGGTTCTGTAATCGCCGTTGATCTTCACATAGTCGTAGGTCAGGTCACAGCCCCACGCCTTGGCGCTTGCCTCGCCGGTGCCCATATCCACCTTGACCAGAATATCGTGCTCTGCCAGCACCTTGGCGGCTTCATCCTCGCTGTACGGGTGGTAGGCGGCGTTCTCGCACACATACACCTCGCCCGCCTTGCTGGAAAGCCAGACGCAGACCTTATCAATGGAGAAGTCCCCGGGGGTGTAGCCGATGGCGCACAGGATGCGTCCCCAGTTGGCATCGCGGCCAAAGACCGCTGCCTTGAACAGGTTGGAGCAGACCACGCTGCGGCTGACGGCGCGGGCAGTTTTCAGGTCGGGTGCGTGGGTCACTTCGCAGGTAATGAGGTGGGTTGCACCCTCGCCATCTCCGGCGTGCTCGGCGCACATGTGCTCTGCAATGGCGGTCAGCGCTGCCACAAAGGCGGCGTAATCCGCGTTCTCCTCACAGATCTCCGGGTTGCCCGCCAGACCGGACGCCATGATGATCAGGGTATCGTTGGTGGAGGTGTCCAGATCCACGCTCATCTGGTTATAGGTGCCGGGCACAACGGTCTTGAGCGCCTTTTCCAGCAGCGCGGGCGAGACGGCGGCATCGGTGGTGTAGAACGCCAGCATGGTGGCCATGTTGGGGGCGATCATGCCGCTGCCCTTGCCGATAGCACCCACGGTGCACACCTTGCCGCCCAGCTCGAACTGGATGGCGTATTCTTTTTTATGGGTGTCGGTGGTCATGATGGCGGTGGCAGCGTCCGTGCTGCCCTGCGCGGTAGCGGCCAGCTTTTCCGCCGCCGCCGGGATGCCCCGGGCAAAGGGGTCGATGACCATAGGCTGACCGATGACGCCGGTGGAGGCGGGCAGAACGTCCTTTGCGTCCATGTTCAGCGCCTTGCCTACCAGTGCACAGCACTCCTCGGCCAGCGCCACGCCGTTGGCGGCGCAGGTGTTGGCGTTGCCGCTGTTTACCACGATGGCCTGTGCATAGCCATCGGCCAGATGGGCGCGGTCCACCTTGATGGGCGCACCGCAGACCTTGTTGGTGGTGTATACGCCCGCAGCAGCGCAGCGCACCTCGGCCTTGATGAGCGCCAGATCGTATTTTTCGCTGTGATTTGCCCGGATGCCGCAATGGACACCGGCGGCGGCAAAGCCCTTGGGCGCGCAGATGCCGCCCGCAACTTCCTTATACTGCATAACGATTTTCCTTTCCCACAAAGAAAAACAAGTTTATTCCAAGCCCTTGGTCTCTTCCAGACCCAGCATCAGGTTCATGCACTGGACGGCGGCACCGGAGGAGCCCTTGCCCAGATTATCAAACAACGAGACCAGCATCATCTGGTCTCCGGCGGCGTTCACGGTCAGGTACAGTTCCATGCGGTCGGTGCCCGCCATGGCGTTGGAGTACAGACCGTTTTCCGGCAGCGGCTCGTTCAGCCCGTGCACCTTCACGGTGGCGGCGTCCTTGTAGTAATCCGCAAGGGCGGCAGCCACTGCCTCGGCGGTAGTGCCCGCAAGGGTAAGATCCAGCGGCACCAGCACCTGCATGCCGCAGTAGTAGTCGCACACCACCGGCACGAACATCGGCGTGTGCGCAAGGCCGCTGATCTTCTGCATCTCCGGCAGGTGCTTGTGGCCAAGGCTCAGGCCGTAGCTCTTGGGCGCATCCAGCTTGCTGTGCGCCGGGCGGTCGGGGCTTTCGTAGTCCGCGATCATCTTTTTGCCGCCGCCGGAGTAGCCGGAGATGCCGGTGCAGCTGAAGGGATAGCTTTGCGGCACCAGCCCCAGCTCCACCAGCGGGCGGGCAATGCTGATAAAGCCGCTGGCATAGCAGCCGGGCACTGCCACGCGGTAAGAGTTCTGAATTTTTTCCTTCTGTCCCTTCAGCTCCGGGAAGCCGTAGTCCCATGCGGCGTCAGTGCGGAAGGCGGTGGAGGTGTCCAGCACCTTCACGTCCGGGCGCAGCAGGGGCATGACCTCTTTAGAAGCCGCATCCGGCAGGCAGAGGAAGGCAAGGTCGGCAGAATTGATGACCTTTGCCCTCTCGTGCACGTCCTTGCGCCCTTCGGCAGAGATGGACAGCAGCTCGATCTCCGGGCGGGCTGCCAGACGGTCGGCGATGCGCAGGCCGGTGGTGCCGGAAGAGCCATCAATAAATACCCTTACCTTCATGCGTTTTCCTCCTCCCATGCGTCCAGCCGCGCCGTTGCCAGCGCGATCTGGCGCTGGACGCTGGCGGCGCTGGGGCCGCCGTAGCTGGTGCGTCCCTCGCAGCAGTGCACAAGGTCGATGGCATCATAGATATCGGCCCCGAACAGCGGGCTGTAACTCTGGAACTGGGTCAGGGTCAGCTCTTCCAGCGTTTTGTCGGCGGCAATACAGTCCGACACCATGCAGCCGGTCAGCTTGTAGGCATCCCGGAAAGGCATCCCCTTCTTGGTCAGGTAGTCGGCGCAGTCGGTGGCGTTGATAAAGCCCTTTGCGGCGGCGCGGCGCATATTGGCGGGCAGGGTCTTCATGGTGTCCAGCATGGGGGTGATGGTCTTGAGACAGAGCTCCAAGGTGTCCACTGCATCAAAGATGGCTTCCTTGTCCTCCTGCATATCCTTGTTGTAGGCCAGCGGCAGACCCTTCATCATCACCAGCAGGGTGTTCAGGTCGCCGTACACCCGGCCGGTCTTGCCGCGGATGAGTTCGGTCACGTCGGGGTTCTTCTTCTGGGGCATGATGGACGAGCCGGTGGTAAAGGCATCGTCCAGTTCAATGAACTTGAACTCCCAGCTACACCACAGGATGATCTCCTCCGAAAGGCGGGACAGGTGCATCATGCAGATGGAGATGGCGCTTGCCAGCTCGATGCAGAAATCACGGTCGGACACGCCGTCCAGACTGTTGGCGCAGGGGGCGGCGAAGCCCAGCTTTTCGGCGGTGAAATCCCGGTCCAGCGGGTAGGTAGTGCCTGCCAGTGCGCCAGAGCCCAGCGGGCACTGGCTGTCCATGCGGGCGGTGGCGTCCGCAAAGCGGTCGAGGTCGCGCAGCAGCATGGAAGCGTAGGCCATCAGCGCGTGGCCGAAGGTGATGGGCTGGGCACGCTGCAAATGGGTGTAGCCGGGCATGACGGAGGCAGTGTTCTCCGCCGCCTTTTTGCACAGCACCCGCACCAGCTCCACGATGTAGGCCTGCAAAGTCTTGCTGTAATCCCGCAAAGTCAGGCGGATATCCAGCGCCACCTGATCGTTGCGGCTGCGGCCGGTGTGCAGCCGCTTGCCCGCATCCCCGATACGGGCGGTCAGGGTCTGCTCCACAAAGGTGTGCACGTCCTCGGCGGCGGGATCAATAGTCAGCGCACCGCTGGACAGGTCGTCCGCGATGGAAGCCAGGCCGCTGAGGATATCCGCACAGTCCTGCTCCGAGATGATGCCCTGCCGTGCCAGCATAGCGGCATGGACGCCGCTGCCGCGCATATCCTGCGCGATCATCCGCTGGTCGAAGCGGATGGAGGAGTTGAAGTCGTTGACGCGGCTGTCCACCGCCTTGGAAAACCGACCCTTCCAGAGTTGTTCTGCCATAATATAAACTCCTTATAAAAACGGCAAAGCCGCCGCAGGGGAAAACGCTCCTGCGGCGGTGCCGCCGGCA
>ERZ773200.1603-NODE-1603-length-18793-cov-3.426406_pt1 | contig 18793 bp, 16 predicted proteins | sample MGYA00581008_ERZ773200 | MGnify/ENA primary metagenome ERZ773200 (study PRJEB29015, sample SAMEA2737770) | human gut metagenome | biome: human gut; feature: human-associated habitat; material: faeces | place: China | collected 2012 ... | reverse complement strand
CGTAAAAGGTATTGTGAAAGATGGAGCCGGGGAATCTGTTATAGGTGCAAGTGTAGAAAGATTGCCTGCATATGTAAGGCAGTCAAGACAGATGATTCTGTAATCAGGGTATTTTTTTAACATATGGAAGATAAAGTTGCTTCCGATAAATCCGGCACCGCCGGTTACAATAATATTCATAATTGGTAATCTCCTTATACTGTATGTGAAAAATTTATCTGCGGATTGTATCAATATATTTTCCGTCAAGAACGTCTTTGAGATATTGTCCGTATTGGTTTTTCTTTAAGATTTCGTATACCTTTAATACGTCATCTTTTGTAATCCAGTCGTTTAAATATGCAATTTCTTCAAGGCATGCAATTTTTCTGTGCTGATGTGTTTCAACTGTTTTTACAAAATTAGTTGCCTCAACAAGACTTTCATGTGTACCTGTGTCAAGCCATGTAAATCCCTGACCGAGAAGTTCTACGTTAAGATTTCCGGATTCAAGATAGATTCTGTTTAAGTCGGTAATTTCAAGCTCACCTCTTGCAGAAGGTTTAAGATTTTTTGCGTACTCAACAACTTTGTTATCATAAAAATACAATCCTGTTACACAGTAATTGCTCTTTGGCTTTGCGGGTTTTTCTTCAATCGAAATGGCTTTTCCATCAGAATTAAATTCCACAATACCAAATCTTTCGGGGTCATCAACGTAATAACCAAATACGGTTGCACCGACACCGCTTTCAGCATTATGTACGGCTGCTTTGAGGCGTTCGTTTAATCCGCTTCCGGCAAAAATATTATCGCCGAGAACCATTGCAACTGTATCATCACCGATAAAATCCTCGCCAATAATAAATGCCTGTGCGAGTCCGTCCGGTGAAGGCTGTTCTTTGTATGTCAGGTTTACACCAAACTGGTGGCCGTCGCCAAGAAGTTCTTCAAAACGAGATAAATCCTGAGGCGTAGAGATAATTAAAATATCGCGGATTCCGGCATTCATAAGAACTGACATAGGATAATAAATCATAGGCTTGTCGTATACCGGAAGAAGCTGCTTGCTTGTAACCATTGTCAGAGGGTAAAGCCTAGTACCGGAACCGCCCGCTAAAATAATTCCTTTCATAAAATATCAATCTCCAATCTTTTGTTATAAAAATTTGACGCACCAGCGTCATTATATGTTGCATTAATTTTTGTTAAATATATAATAAAAGATGACGTTACGTTATCTTCAAGCGTTTTTTAAAAAATATTCAAATTATAAAAATTAACTGGCAGAGGAGTGGATTTATGCATAAAGAGGGATTTTATTCATCAGGAGAATTTGCAAAAAAAGCAAATGTGACAGTAAGGACAATACGTTTTTATGATAAAAAGAATCTTTTAAAGCCATCATATGTCAATGAAAATGGGGCAAGATTTTACACGGATGCAGATTTTGCAAGGCTGCAGCAGATATTGTTATTTAAGTATCTTGGGTTTTCTCTTGATGATATAAAAAATATAACTGTAGGTGATTCGGATTACAACATTCTTATAAATTCACTTCATCTGCAGCTTAATCTTATAAAGGATAAGATTGCACAGATGCAGCTTGTAAAAAATGCAATAGAAGATACGGAAAAAATATTAAAGGACAGCGAATCCATAGACTGGAGCAGCATGCTTTCTTTAATACATCTTACCAACATGGAAAACAGTCTTAAAACACAATATCTTAATGCCGGAAATATTTCTGCGAGAATTAATCTGCACGCAAAGTATTCTGTTAATAAGCAGGGATGGTTTTCTTGGATATATGAGCAGTGTGGACTTGAACCGGGAATAAAAGTGCTGGAAACGGGATGCGGCGATGGGAGACTATGGGTTGATAATATAAAAAATGTTGAGAAACTTAAGAATATTAAAATAACTGTTACAGATATTTCTGAGGGAATGGTTAATGATGCAAGAAGAAATATCGGAAACGGAATGTTTGATTATGGTGTAGCAGACTGTATGAACCTGCCGTTTGATGATAATTCATTTGACTGTGTGATAGCTAATCATGTGATTTTTTATTGCGAAGAACCGGGGAAAGCTTTTAAAGAGATAAAGAGAGTGCTAAAACCCGGAGGAAAGGCCGTGTTTAGTACATATGGAAGCCATCATATGCAGGAAATTGCACAACTGGTTAATCAGTTTGATAAAAGAATAGTTTTGTCGGCGGATGTGCTGTATGAGAAGTTTGGGCTTGATAATGGGGAAAGATTGCTGAAAAAATATTTTAATAAAGTAGATAAGCGTTTGTATGATGATTATCTGCTTGTTGACGTGGCAGAGCCTATTATTGAATATATTTTGTCATGTCATGGCAATCAGAATCATTATCTTTTGGACAGATATTCAGATTTTAAAGCGTTTATAATGAAAAAAACAAGGAAACCATTAAAAATAACAAAAGAGGCAGGAGTGTTTGTGTGCTTCAATTAAATGCTTTTAATTGATTTATAGTATGTATATATGGTATTATTATATATTATTCAGGAAAAAATTGTATATGCTGATTTATAATATGGCATGTTAAGACAGAATAGTGCATGAGGAGATGTTATGTCATTAGTTTCAACGGGTTTTCTGCTGTTTTTGCTGGCAGGAGTGATTGTATATTATATAATACCAAAGAAAATGCAGTGGGTATGGCTTCTTGTATTGAGCTGTTTTTATTATCTTTGTTCAGGATATAAGACAATAATTTTTATAATAACAACGACGATAGTTACCTATTTTGCAGGAGTGTTTCTAAATAAAGAAAATGAGAGAATAAAAAATATTCCGGCACAGGCAGACAGAAGTGAAAAGAAAAAGATAAAAGAAGATGTCAAAAGAAGAAAAAAACTTATAGTTGCATTGCTTCTTGTTATTATATTCGGAATACTTGCAGTGATTAAATATCACACATTTGCAATAGAAAATATTAATGCGGTTATATGTGTGTTTACAGGAAAATATGATACAATTCCGACATTTAAGCTGCTGCTTCCGTTGGGAATATCATTTTATACATTTCAGTCAGCAGGTTATATAATAGATGTATACAGGGATAAATATGAATGTTGCAATAATATTTTTAAATTTGCATTATTTGTATCATTTTTTCCTCAGATTATGCAGGGACCAATTGGAAGATATGACAGATTAAGCCCTCAATTTAACGAACCACATTATTTCAGCCTTGAGAATACAGAATATGGACTTCAGCTGATGCTGTGGGGATTTTTCAAGAAAATTGTTATTGCTGACAGAATTGGAGTAGTGGCAGACAAGGTATTTCTTCATCCGTATGATTATAACGGAATATTTGTAATTGTTGGAGTTCTTGCATACTGCCTGCAGTTATATGCGGATTTTTCGGGTGGAATGGATGTTGTATCAGGTGCAGCTGAGCTATATGGAATCAGGCTTGACAAGAATTTCAGACAGCCATTTTTTTCAAAGTCAATTTCAGAATTCTGGAGAAGGTGGCATATAACACTTGGAACGTGGATGAAAGATTATGTGTTTTATCCGTTTAGTCTATCTAAGAAAATGATGAAGTTTTCAAAGCTTATGAAAAAACATCTCGGCACATTTGCAGGAAAAACACTTCCGATATGTCTTGCTGATTTACTTATATTTTTCCTTGTAGGCGTATGGCATGGAGCTGCATGGAAGTTTATTGTATATGGAATGTACAACGGAATAATAATTGCTGCAAGCAGTCTGTTAGAGCCGGTGTATGAGAAAATGTTCAAAGTTACGCACATCAACAAAAATGCGAAATGGTACAGGGTATTTCAGATTATAAGAACATTTATACTTGTAAATATAGGCTGGTTTTTTGATGATGCAGCAAATCTTAAAGAATCATTTGATCTTATAAAAAATGTATTTGTCAATTTCAGCATAAAGCCGTTGTTTGACGGAAGCGTAATAGCAATGATGGAATTTTCAAGCATGGATATGCTTGCAATAGCAGTTGGTATAGCAGCATTGTTTATTGTAGGAGTTATAAATGAAAAAGGCATTGATATAAGAAAATCACTTGCAAAAAAGCCACTTATATTAAGATGGGCTGTATATCTTATGCTTGTTATGTCAATTCCTGTATTAGGATATGTTTCAGCAGAAACAGGAGGCTTCTTATATGCACAATTTTAAAAGAATTATGAGGGCAGCTGCATTTATAATTGTGGTTATTGTGCTTATGAATGCGTGCAATTTTATATTTGCCCAATCAGGATACACAAGATATATAATTCATCAGGTTGACAATCCTGGTACGAAAGATGGCTACGATACAGTTATAATCGGGGCTTCACATGGCAGGGCAGGGGTTGACCCGGCTGTGCTTGATGAGTATGGTGCCTCTGATAATACCGTTAATCTGTGTATTCCGGGTGCGTTTATAAGAGATAATTATTATCTTTTAAGAGAGGCGGCTGCACACAATAAGATTAAAAAAGTGATACTTGAGATGGACTATCAGTACTGGTGCAATTACAAGGGCGGTGAATTTATTGAGACGGCTGTGTATTCGCATCTTCCATTATCTACAAGAAAAATTGATTTTATCTGGAATAACCTTCTTGATAAAGATTTCAGAACAACTTTTGTAAATAAAAATTCATGGGTGTCAGATTTTAGCGGAATAAAAAGCAATATTAAACTCAAGATGTCGAAAGCATACAGGGATTATGATATAAGTGCTGTTATAGACAAGGATGCTTATGGTGAATATAAAGGAAAAGGTTTTTATTACAGGACACAGCGTGCAGATGATAAAGGCCAATTTGAACCATTTGCATGGGATGAAAATGATGTGGGAAAAACTCCGCTGAAATATTTTCAAAAGATTGTTGATTTTTGTAAAAAAAATAATATAGAGCTTACATGCGTTACAACGACTATTACGCCGAAGGCAGCACTGGACGGAGTATCAGAGGAAACAGGCAGATGGTTTGCCAATCTTTGCAGTCAGAATGGAGTAAGATATATAGATTTTAATCTTGTATCACTTGATGAACTGGAAAGAACAGATGATGATTTTGCAGACTGGGAAGGTCACATGATGGGCTGGATGGCAGAAAAGTATTCGGAAGTCCTTGCAAAAGTTATTCGTGGAGACAATATCCGGTTTTACAAAGATTATCAGGAATACCGTATGGCGTATGAAAGCAGGAAAGGCATAAAATGAGGAAAATAAAGATTGCAGTTGATGCAAGAACACTCGGCTCAAGACCGAGCGGTGTAGGAATGTATCTTAATGATTTCCTTGAACAGCTTATTAATTATGACGAGTTTGAATGGGTTTTATTTACCGATGTTGCAAAAAGCGAGTATATAAAAAGATTTGAAGCAAGGGGAATCAGGGTTATATCATGGGGCAAACCTGTATACAAGAGTGCGGGCGTTTATCTTTACTTTAATTTTATAAGAAATGAATTAAAGAATGTCAGCCCGGATATATTCTGGGAAGTAAATACGATTATTCCTATAAATATGGGAAAGGGATTTAAAACACTTATAACAATACATGATATGTTTCCTATACAATATGTAAAATATTTTGGAAAAGTATACAGTGCGTATTTCCATATTAATCTTAAACGTACATTAAAGAGAACGGATATGATACTTTACAATTCAGAGCAGACAAAAGCCGATACGTGTATGTATTTTCCAGAAGCTGCAAAGATAGCAAGCTGTAATGCATACATCATATCTAATCCGCTTACGCGGTATGTTCCGCCAAAAGATGAGAATTATTTTCTTTATGTAGGTAATATGGAAAAGAGAAAAGGCGTGGATATACTTGTAAAGGCATATCGCGAGTATAGAAAGACAGGTGGCACAAGGCCGCTTATCCTTGCTGGTAAAATGCAGGAAGCAGATGTTGGCAAACTTGTTGAAGATGCACTCACAGAACTTGATGGCATGACATATCTGGGATATGTTTCACACACTACACGTTACGATTTGTACAATAATTGTTCATGTTTTGTATTTCCTTCAATGGCAGAGGGATTTGGAATGCCGCTTCTTGAAGTTATGAAACATAATAAGCCGATACTTGCCAGTGATTTGAAAATATTTGATGAAGTTGTTGGAAACTGTGTTGAAAGGTTCAGTCTTGACGGAGGAGAGGAAGAACAGATAAAAAATCTTTCGCAGGCAATGCATAATTTTGATAAAAAGGCAAGTGTGGGAATTGTAGACGAAAATGCATATAAAAATGCACTCGAAAAATTTACTCCTGACAGACTTGGTGGAATGGTACGTGATTTTATCAATACGCAGATGGAAAATAAATAATATTTTTGAAAAAATTCAATACAAGGAATTAGAAATGGAGAATTTATGGGATTTTCTAAACTTTTTTTAAATGCCGGAGAAGCGTTGAGACCGGTGCTTACAAAGATTATTCCGATGAAGCTTTTAAGCAAGATGAAAGCAGGAATTATTAATAATGCGACTGATAAACTTTCTGCAGATTCAATTGCGAAGTACGAGCCGGGAAAATATAAACAGGGTGTCAATGTAATTGGTAATATTAAAGGCGATAATGGACTGGGACAGAGTGCAAGAATAATGTGCAGACTTCTTGATGAAAACAATGAAGCACATGTTATAAGAGATTTTTTTGTTCCACCTGGAGGCTCAAGAACAAATGAGACTTATGATGACAGGCTTACAACAGAACTGCCGTATGATATTAATGTTATTCATGTAAATGCGAGTGAGTTTATGGTTGCATATTTAAGTCTTGGAAAAGAAGTATGGGATTACAGATATAATATCGGATACTGGGCATGGGAACTAGAGACGTTTCCGGAAGAATGGCTTCCGGCATTTAAGCTTGTTGATGAAGTATGGACTCCGTCCGATTTTGTTACAAATACATTGAAAAAATATACGGACAAGCCGGTAATTACGGTTCCACACTGCATTGCACCTGTTACGGATGAAAAGTATGATAGGAAGCATTTTAATCTTCCGGAAGATAAATTCCTGTTTCTTGTAATGTTTAACAGTGGAAGTGTAATGGAACGAAAGAACCCTCTCGCTGCAATAAAGGCATTTAAAGAGAGCTTTTGCAAGGATGAGGAAACAAAGAAAAAATATAAAGATGTTGGTCTTGTTATTAAGATAAGTGAAGCAGAATTATCAACAGATGACGAGAAAATAATCAATTCTGTTGTGGATAAAGATGATAATATTTATTATATGTGTGGACATCTTAACAAAACAGAAGTTAATTCACTTATAGCTGATGTTGATGTTTATGTTTCTCTTCATCGTTCGGAAGGCTTTGGGCTTGTCATGGCAGAGGCAATGTATGTCGGAACGCCTGTTATTGCGACAAACTGGTCTGGCAATACAGAATTTATGAACAGCGATACAGCCTGCATGGTTGGCTACGACATGAAAGAACTTGATAAAGATTATGAGCCTTTTAAGAAAGGCAATCTCTGGGCTGATGCACATGTGGATGAGGCTGCACAATTTATGAAAAAACTTTATGAAGATAAAGAATTTTACAATAAAATCGCCGTAAATGGTCAGAATTATGCGAAAGAACATCTTGCATACAAGCGTTCGGCAGATATTGTTAGTGATAGAATCAGAAAAATACACGGAGTGTTTGACAAAGAGGTACATTAAGACTATAATGGGCTGGATTTGTGCCTGATGATATATAAATACAGGCGTTGGAAAGGTATGGATAGCAAAATGAAAAAGGTACTTCCTTATATAAAAAGTTTGATTTTTATTGTGGGACTTATTGTGATAATCGGTGTGTGTGATTATTGCTTTGCAAAGACAGGATATATACATTATATATTGCAGCATGTAAATGAAGATGATGAAAATTATGATACAATTGTACTTGGTGCTTCGCATGCAAGAAGTGCTATTGACCCGGCAAAGATAGACAGCCAGGCAGATACAGTTACATTAAGTATGGCAATTCCCGGAGAAACATTAAAAGATTCATATTATGTTCTTGAAGAGAGTTGTAAAAATAATGATGTTAAAAGAGTGATATTTGATGTGGACTACCAATATTGGTTTGGCCCACAGGAAGAGGGATATTTCGCCGAAACATTTATATATAACCAGTTCAGCTGGCTTTCTTTGACCAAGTGGGATTATTTTATTCATAACAGTGAATACATGGATATAAGAAGTGCATTTACAAAGAGATATGTTTATTGCGACCCTACGGATTTTTCAGCAGTGAAAAATAATATAATCCAGAAAAATTCAGAGGATTATAAAAATGCCAATATTTATTCACTTGATGTTAAAGATGCAAAAGGTCCATATAAGGGACAGGGATTTTTTTATCGTGATAATATAGAAGGTGGTCCTTTAGGTGAAGGATATGTGCAGACATGGGAAGGACGACAGTTTACAAAAATGCAGTCATATCCTGTCGCATATTTTAAAAAGATAAAAGAATACTGTGATAAAAACGGAATTGAACTTATATGTGTGACATCACCTATCACTCCGTCAAGTGTTAAAAGACTTGGACTTGATGTTGTCAATGAAAAATTTGAAAAGTTTTTTGGTGAGCTTGGAGTAACATATTACAATTTTAATAAGGCGAGAATGGATGTCCTCCCGAGAGAGGATAATGATTATGCGGATAAAGAAGGCCATATGGAGGGTCATCTGGCTGAAGAATATTCACAGGTTCTCGGTGAGGTTATAGATAAACATATAGATGGAACCCTCAATATGAAGGATTATTTTTATGATTCTTTTGAAGAACTTTTTAAGACTACGGAGGAATAAGAAATGTCACTGACATCAACAGTGTTTTATGCTTTTTTGATAGCCGGGCTTCTGGTATATTATATTCTGCCTGCTAAGTTTCGTTGGGTCTGGCTTCTTATAATGAGCTATGTTTATTATTGGGGATACAATGTAAAAAGCTCGTTATATATGGTATTTGATACAGTAATTATCTACTTTGCAGCGATGCTTATCTGGAAAATTAATGATTCATCTAAAAAGTATCTTGCACAAAATAAAGAGATACTTACAAAAGATGAAAAGAAAAAATACAAGGAAAAAACAAAGAAAAAGAAAAGGCTTGTTCTTGCCGGAGGACTTGTACTTACGTTTGGACTTCTTGCTGTCTTAAAATATTCAAAGTTTTTCCTGATTAATTTTGAGAGCTTTTTTGTTTCTATAGGAGTTACTAATGCACATTCTCTTGCATGTAAAATGATTATGGCAATGGGATTGTCATTCTACACATTCCAGTCGGCATCATATTTAATAGATGTATACATGGGCAAGTATGACTATGAAAAAAATATATTTAAACTGGGACTTTTTATATCATTCTTTCCACAGATTCTGGAAGGACCGATTGGAAGGTATGACAGGCTTGCACCACAGCTTTTTAAGGGCAATAAGTTTGAACTTAAAAATATACAGTATGGTTTTCAGAGAGTTATATGGGGTCTTGCAAAGAAGTTTATTCTTGCAGACAGGGCATATGTGTTTGTAGAAGCTGTATTTGGAAAGTATTATGAATATGGTGGATTTGTTACAATTGCAGCAGTGCTAATGTATTCGGTTGAATTGTATTGTGACTTTTCAGGTGGTATTGATATTGTAATAGGTGTGGCTCAGATGTTTGGAATCAAGATGGATGAGAATTTCAGACAGCCATTTTTTTCAAAGTCAATTGGTGAATTCTGGAGAAGGTGGCACATAACACTTGGTACATGGATGAAAGATTATATTTTTTATCCGATGTCATTATCTAAAGGCATGAATAAACTCAGTAAATGGGGAAAGAAGCATCTTGGTAATCATCTGGGAAGAACGCTTCCGATATGTTTTGCCAATCTTGTAATATTCTTTATTGTAGGTATATGGCATGGGGCTGAAGTGCGTTATATAGCATATGGTTTATATAATGGTATCATAATTGCATTCAGCAATCTGTGCGAACCGATTTATAAAAAGGGACTAGAAAAGTTTCATATTAACGGTGATGGCAGAGGCTGGAAGATATTTAAGATAATCAGAACATTTATTCTTGTAAATATCGGATGGATATTCGACTGCTGTGAGTTGGGAATGAGAACTGCTGTTAAGATGATGACAGAGATGTTTACAAAGCTAAATGTACAGCTGCTGACATGGGATATATTTAAACAGTTTGAATTAAAGCCAAAAGATTATATTGTCATAGCAGTAGGGTGTGTGGTAATATTTATTGTCGGAATTTTTAAAGAAAAAGGCATTAAGATAAGGGAAACGATAGCATCAAAGCCATTAGCTGTAAGATGGCTGCTTTATTATGGAATTATTATTCTGGCATTATTGTTTGGTTATACAGATTCGGGTTCAAGCGGATTTATGTATGCAGCTTTTTAGTGAATACGAATGGAGGTCAGTATGCAGCATTTAAAAGAATTATACGAATACAGGGAAATGATATTCAGTCTTGTAAGAAAAGATTTAAGGGGAAGATATAAAGGTTCGGTTCTTGGATTTTTATGGACATTTATTAACCCGTTATTACAGCTTGTTGTATATACAATAGTTTTCTCGGTAATTATGAGAGCAAGTTATGAGCAGTATTATCTGTTCCTTTTCGTTGCACTCGTGCCATGGATGTTTTTTTCATCAAGTGTTACGGATGGTGCATCAAGTATTCTGAGAGAAAAAGATATGGTAAAGAAAATATATTTCCCGAGAGAAGTACTTCCTATAGCAACTGTAACAAGTGCGTTTGTTAATATGATACTTACGTTCATTGTGGTATTTGGCGTTGTAATTATTGCAGGACGTGGGATTCATATTCATGCAATGCTTTGTCTGCCGATTGTTATGATAGTAGAGTATATATTATGTCTTGGAATTGCACTTATTGTATCATCAATCACGGTATATCTGAGAGATTTACAGTATATTCTTGGCATATTTGTTATGGCGTTGCAGTATCTTACACCTGTTATGTATGGTGTAGATATGGTTGAGAATTCAGGTGCAGGTTACTGGCTTGTATTTCTTTTCAATCTTAATCCTATGACACCTATAATAAGAATCTACAGACAGATTATTTATTACGGAGAAGTGCCGGAACTTCACTCATTACTTCTGGCATTAATAGTGGGAATTGTATTTATAGTGATAGGCGAAGTTATGTTTAAAAAGCTTCAGAAAGGTTTTGCTGAGGAGTTCTAATGAATACCGGTAGAAAGGCATGGTTTTAAGTATGAATAAAGAAAATGCAATTGAAGTTAATAATATAACAAAAAGTTTTAAGGTTTATTACGATAAGGGAAGTGAATTAAAAGAAAAGATGCTTTTCTGGAAACGTAATAAATATGAGATGAGACAGGTACTTAAAGGAATCAGTTTCAATGTAAAAAAGGGGGAGGCAATTGGTCTGGTAGGCAAGAATGGTTGTGGTAAGAGTACAACTCTCAAAATGCTTACAAAGATTATGTATCCTAATTCAGGAACTATTGAAATGTGCGGACGAGTATCAAGTCTTATTGAACTTGGTGCCGGTTTCCATCCTGATATGTCCGGACGTGAAAACATATATACAAATGCATCAATATTTGGCCTTGATAAAAAAGAGATTGACAGGAGACTTGATGATATTATAGCATTCTCAGAACTTGAGGAGTTCATAGATAATCCTGTAAGAACATACTCATCAGGTATGTATATGAGACTTGCATTCTCTGTAGCGATTAATGTTGATGCGGATATTCTGCTTATTGATGAAATTCTTGGCGTTGGTGATGCTAATTTCCAGGCAAAATGTTTTAATAAATTAAGAGAAATCAAGGCACAGGGAACAACAATTGTCATTGTTTCGCACTCACTTGGTCAGATTGAACAGATATGTGAGCGTTCAATCTGGATTAAAGATGGTCTTATTGAGATGGAAGGAAAACCTCAGGAAGTTCATCTTCAGTATCTGAATTATATGAATGAAGAAAGAATCAGTCAGCAGGAAAAAGAAAGAATAAGACAACAGAAAAAAGAAGCGGATGATAGAAAAAAACAGCAGGAAGAAGAAGAACGCAGAAAGAAAGAAGAAGAAATTAAACGTATGCGTCAGGAAGAGTGGGATAATAACACACGTTATGGGAGCGGTGATATTATGTTTACCAGCCTTGAACTGTGTGATGTAAATGATCATGATGTATCGACATATAAAACCGGGGACACTATGACATTGAAAGCAAAATATAAGATGAATAAACCAGTACAAGATGTTGTTTTTGGCATAGGCGTATTCAGAAATGATGACCTTTGGTGTTATGGAACCAATACTAAGATTGAAAGATTTGAAAAGTTTGATGTTAATCGAGATGGTGAATATGACATTACTTTTACTGACTTAAATCTGATTCCTGGTCAGTATTGGATGAATGTAAGTATAGAATACGGTGCTGATGGTGCACCAATAGATTTTTATAAACAGGCGATAAGATTTGAAGTCGTATCAAATGTTGGTGATATTGGTGTTGTGAGAATACCACATAAATGGCAGATTAAGAATTAATACCAGGAGGATATTTTAATGCAGGAAATTAACGTGGAAGAGATTATGCAGGGCATAAGAAAAGAAATAGCCGAAAAACACTATGAAGATGTAGAATATAAATTCAGGGATGTTCATTTAAGACTCAATTGTGCTGATGCAGTATATGATAAAGAGGAATTTATTGCTAATCTCGATAAGGCTAAACCACATGCGATTGTAAATGCTTACAAGCCGCTTTACGGCAATCCAATCTCAAAGATTATTAAGAAAATTAACAGAAAGCTTATTGCTTTTTATGTTGAATCTATAGTGGATGACCAGAATGATTATAATATCTATACGCATAGGGCTATTGCTATGCTTCCGGATAGATTTCAGGATACAGATGAACGCCTCTTTGAGTTGGAAAAAAAGCTTGCAAAGTGTGAAAAAACTATAGAAGAACTGAAAAGTCAGCTTGAGAAGTAATTACGGAGGTTAAATGTATGCGAATAGTACAGATGCTGCCATCACTTGCTTATGGCGATGCAATAGGAAATGATACAGTTGCATTAAAAAAAAGTCTTGAGGAACAGGGATATGATACAGCAATATATGCAAAATATATAGATGGCAGGCTCCCGGAGGGGACAGCACAGGAAGTATCAAAAATGCCTCATATGAATAAAGATGATATAGTATTATATCATATGTCAACAGGTTCTGAACTTAATGAGATGTTTGGTGATATGAAATGCAAAAAGGTCATGATTTATCATAATATTACACCACCGGAAATGCTTGAACCTTATAATAAGGCAGCAGCAGCAGACTGTCGAGAGGGTTATGAAGAGCTAGCAAAGCTTGCCGATAAAGTTGACTATTGTATTGCGGATTCTGAATATAATAAGCAGGATTTAATTAAGGCAGGTTATAAATGTAAGATAGATGTACTTCCGATACTTATTGCATTTAGTGATTATGATAAAAAACCAGATGCTCCGTTATATGGCAAGTATAACGATGGGGTTACAAATATAATTTTTACGGGGAGAATTGCAAGCAATAAATGTCAACAGGACGTTATACATGCATTTGGACTGTATCAGAAGTATTACAATTCTAATTCCCGGCTTATCCTTGTGGGAAATGAAGGCGGATATGAGACATATAAGCTGAAAATGCAGAAATATGCCCAGCTTAACTGCATTAAGAATGTTATATTCACAGGACACATCAGGTTTGCTGAAATTCTTGCATGTTATAAGGCTGCGGATTTATTTCTTTGCATGAGTGAACATGAAGGATTCTGTGTTCCACTTGTAGAAGCGATGTATTTTAAAATTCCTGTTATTGCATACAATTCATCAGCAGTTGGTGAAACGCTTGGAAAAGGTGGAATACTTTTAAATGAAAAAAATGCACTTGAGACAGCAGCTCTTATGGATAAGATATTAAAAGATAAAGGACTTCAGAAGAAGATTATTGCAAATCAGAATGAAAGACTTGATGATTTTGCACATGATAAGATTCTGGCAAGATTTAATGAACTGTTAAGAGAAAATGTTTTATAGAACTAATTGTTTTGGAGGATGTTGTGAAAAAACTGGCATTAGTTGTACAGCGATACGGTCTTGAAGTGAATGGTGGAGCGGAACTTCTTATGAGACAGATGGCTGAACATTTGAATGGGAAATATGATGTTGAGGTGCTCACCACTAAGGCTGTTGATTATCTTACATGGAAAGATGAATATGAGAAGAATAATGAAGTTATCAATGGAGTACTGGTGAGAAGATTTGGTGTTAAAAAGCCAAGAAGTATCAAACGGTTTGGACATTTATCAATGCTTATTGATAAGCCTTTTAATATGCATTTTCTTGAAGATAAATGGGTTGATTCACAAGGTCCATATTGCCCGGAATTAATAGAATATATAAAAGCTAATAAAGATAAGTATGATGTGTTTGTATTTATGACATATCTTTATTATACAACAGTTCGCGGAATAAAAGAGGTGGCTGATAAATCAATACTTATTCCTACAGCACATGATGAGCCTACAATTTATTATGATGTTTATAAAGATGTTTTTACAAAACCGTCAGGTATTTTTTATTGCACAGTGACAGAAAAGAATTTTGTGGAAAATAAATTTCATAATGAAAATATAATTAATAATGGTGGGTTTGGCGGTGCAGGTATAGAACTTCCTTCTGATATAGAGCCATATAAGTTCAAAAAAGAGAGAGGGATAGATAATTATATAGTTTATGTTGGAAGAATTGATACACATAAAGGATGCCAGCAGTTATTTGAATATTTTATAAAATATAAGCAGGAAAAGAATAATGATGTAAAACTTGTGCTTATGGGCAAGACGGTAATGGAAATTCCTGAAAGGGATGATATTATTAGTCTTGGCTTTGTGTCAGAAGAACTTAAATACAATGTTATGGCAGGAGCAGATGCTCTTATAATGCCTTCAGAATTTGAGAGCCTTTCGATTGTTGTTCTGGAGTCACTGGCACTTGGAGTACCTGTGATTGTTAATGGGTTATGTGAAGTGTTAAAACAACACTGTGTTATAAGCAGAGCAGGAACTTATTATACTAATTATGATGAGTTTGCAAATCAGCTTGATGATATGGTTTGTGACGGCGGTCTGAGAGAAGAGATGGGGAAACTTGGAGTGCAATATGTTGACCGGTATTACCGCTGGGACAAAATTATAGATTCATTTTCACAGATGGTTGAAAAAGCAAGTGATAAAGCAGAAAGAAAGGAATGATTATGAAAACTATAGCATTTGTAATACCATGGTTCGGATTTGATATTCCGGGTGGTGCAGAGATGGAGCTTAAAGGTCTTGTATCACATTTACATGATGCGGGGGTAAAAGTTGAGATACTCACAACATGTGTAAAGGAATTCACTTCAAGCTGGAGTGTTAATCATTATAAGCAGAAAGCATATGTTGAAAATGGAATAACAGTAAGAAGATTTAAGGTAAAAAAACAAAAAACAGATTTGTTTAACACTGTTAATAAAAAACTTATGTCAAATGATAAGCTTACTCCGGAAGAGGAAAAAATATTTACAGATGAAAATGTAAACAGTCCTAATCTTTATAAATATATAGCAAAGCATAAAGAAGATTATGATTTATTTGTCTTTATACCATATATGTTTGGTACAACATATCATGGAATACAGCAGTGCATCGACCGTGCCGTAATGATTCCATGTTTTCATGATGAAAGCTATATATATATGGACAGATTTAAAGAAGCATTTTCAAAAGTTGCAGGTATGATTTTCCATGCCAGACCTGAGATGGAACTCGCATCAAAAGTGTATGACCTTAGTAATGTCGATGCAAGAGAGCTCGGTGAAGGTGTATATACTGATTACGAGTATGATGCAGAAAGATTCAGGGAAAAATATAATATAGACAGCCCATTTATTTTATATGCAGGAAGGAAAGATATAGGTAAGAATATCTACACACTTATATATTATTTTGAAGAATATAAGAAAACACATCATTTTGATGATTTGAAACTGGTTCTTATCGGTGGTGGTAAGGTAAATATTCCGGCAAGGATTAAAGAGCATGTATATGATCTTGGATATGTTCCTATGCAGGATAAGTATGATGCTTATGCGGCTGCAACAGTAATGTGCCAGCCTTCAAAGTTTGAAAGTTTTTCGCTTGTAGTTATGGAAAGCTGGATATGTGAGACTCCTGTGCTTGTCCATAACCAGTGTAATGTCACAAAATATTTTGCAAGTGATGCTAATGGTGGCTTTTATTTTGATAATTACAGGGAATTTGAAGCGGAGATTGAATATCTACTTTCGCATCCTGAAGAATGTAAACAGATGGGTGAAAATGGTAGGAAGTATGTTCTTGATAAGTTTGCCTGGAATGTTATAGTGGACAAGTATACAAAGTATTTTCAGGATGTTATTGACAGAAGAAAAAAGTAAAATTATAATTGTGATATATGTCATGAAATAGCATTTATTGTTATTTATGAGGAGAAGAAGCTTTTTAGATTCCGTACTGTGCAGGAATTTATGCCTGAAAGAAGGCAGAGCTAAAAATACAGACACAGAATGAGGCGAATTATGAAAGTAACAGCTCTTATTATGGCAGGCGGTAAAGGTGAAAGATTCTGGCCAAGAAGCCGTGTTAATATGCCTAAGCAGTTCTTGTCACTTACAGATGATGGCAAGACAATGATTCAGCTGACAGTTGAAAGAATTAGTCCTATAGTTGATATTAAGGACGTTTATATTGCTACAAATGAAAATTACAGAGAACTTGTAAAGACACAGTTACCTGGACTTCCGGAGGAGAATATTCTGTGTGAACCGATTGGAAGAAATACAGCTCCATGTATCGGTCTTGGTGCAGTTCATGTGGCAAAGAAAAATGAAGATGCAATTATGATAGTTCTTCCGTCAGATCATCTGATTAAGAATAACGAGATATTTAAGGATACTTTTGTAAATGCATGTAATATTGCAGAGCAGGGAAGTAACCTTGTTACAGTTGGCATAACACCTAATTATCCTGAGACAGGATATGGTTATATCAAATACAATAAGTCAGATGTTCTTGATGGCAGTTTTGCAGTAGAAAGATTTGTGGAAAAACCGGATTTGGAAACGGCGAAAAGCTATCTGGCATCCGGCAGTTATGCGTGGAACAGCGGCATGTTTGTCTGGAAAGCCTCCACGATTCTTCACTATTTCGAAGAACTTCTGCCGGATGTGTACGCCTGTCTGAAACAGATCGGGGCAGCGCTCGGCACAGAAAAAGAGCAGGAGGTTCTGCATGAGGTTTATCCGACCATCCCGAAGATTTCCGTGGATTACGGCATTATGGAGCGCGCAAAGGGTGTTCTGATGCTGGAAGGAGATTTCGGCTGGAACGACGTTGGCAGCTGGGATACGCTGGATGCAGTGCGCACCCGGGATGCTGCCGGTAACATCAGCTCCGGCGATACGCTGCTTCTGGACGCGAAAAACTGCGTTGTATACGGCGGTAAAAAGCTGATCGCCGCAGTCGGCGTTGAAAACCTGGTCATCGTAGAGGGCAGGGATTCGATTCTGGTCTGCCCTGTCGATCAGGCACAGCGCGTCAAGGAAGTCGTTGAGACGCTGGAAAAAGAAGGCAGGACGGAACGGCTTTAAACGGCGAAAAAACGCGAAATATCACGACCGTTTTCCGTTTGGTTTCCAAAATCTGAGTGTTAGAATAAAGTAGAAAGCAGCGGCAGAATGTTCACAGTGCGGTCACACTGTTGGTGCGGAAAAAAGACTCAGAGGAGGAATCAGAAATGGCTGCAGAATGGAAAGAAACACTCGAAACGGAGCGGGAGATATCGGCGTTTATGCTGGAACTTGGGATTCCGGCGCATTTGAGGGGATATTATTATCTGAGGGAGGCGGTTTTGCTGGCTGTCTCGGATATGGAACTGGTTGGCAGCGTGACGAAGCTGTTATATCCGGTGATCGCAAGGCGTTACAAAACAACGCTTCAGCGGGTGGAACGCGCGATCCGAAACGCGGTGGAGGTGTCCTGGGAACGGGGCAATCCGGAGGTGTTTGAGGATCTGTTCGGGTTCAGCCGGGAGACGGGCGCGCCGAGGCCGACAAACAGCGAATACATAGCGAGAATTGCGGACAAGATAAGAATGGACGCAACTACAGGAGAGAAAATTGAAAAATAAAATTTTTCAATCACGAGATTTGTGTCTGCGTGCGCTTGACACAAACTCGGCATGCGCAAAAAGCGTGCGCAGGAATGAGAGGAAAACATGTTACTGAGCGTAATCGTACCTTGCTATAATGAAGAGGAAAACGTTCCGATTTTTTATGAGGAAATGATGAAAAATTCCGCTTTTTTGGAGCAGGAAAAACTGGAGCTGGAAATTATTTATATTGATGATGGTTCCAAGGACAATACCGCAGCGGAGGTTCGGAAGCTTCACGAAAAGGATGAACGGGTGCATCTGGTGTCCTTTTCCCGCAACTTTGGCAAGGAAGCAGGAATTTATGCGGGCTTCCAGAAAGCAAAGGGGGACTATGTCGTGATGATGGACGCTGATCTGCAGGATCCTCCGTCACTTTTACCGGAGATGTTTTCCTACATTAAGCAGGGCTACGACAGTGTGGCGACAAGACGTGTGACCCGAAAAGGCGAACCTCCGATCCGGTCGTTTTTTGCAAGGATGTTTTACCGCATCATGA
>ERZ773200.1591-NODE-1591-length-18877-cov-7.772022_pt1 | contig 18877 bp, 18 predicted proteins | sample MGYA00581008_ERZ773200 | MGnify/ENA primary metagenome ERZ773200 (study PRJEB29015, sample SAMEA2737770) | human gut metagenome | biome: human gut; feature: human-associated habitat; material: faeces | place: China | collected 2012 ... | reverse complement strand
CATTTCTGGCGGCTGCATTTTATTTCTGAATTACCGAATAATTATTCAGCATCTGCAACAACAGTGAAGAAAGCACCATCATCTAATGCAACTTCAAGAGTTTTGTTCTCTTTGTCAACGCTGATCGGATCAACGATCTGCCATTTCTTTGCATCTTCTTTGCTGTAAGCTACAAGCTGGATGTTCTCCATAGTATCTGTGATGCTTGGAACAGAGATCTCAACTTCGTATTTACCATCAGCATTCTTCTCTGCTTTGTCTGCATCAAGTACTTTGAATTCGTCAAAACCTGTAACGAATTCTTTTCCGTCGAGTTTCTCAACGAGTTCTTCGATAGCAGCTTTTACTTCTTCGTCTGTTGTCTCTTCTGCAAGAGTTTTCAGAACGTCAACGAAACCAGCTACTTCCATTTTACCTTCGTTAACCTGTTTGAAAGCGTCAGCTACTGCCGGCAGTTCTGCCTGCAGATCTGCAAAGCCTTCTGCTTCTTCGATCTTCTGAACAACTTCATAGATTGCAGACTGTTCAGCAGATACTGTAATTGCGCTTGTGCGGCTTCCTGCTGCACTGACACCTACAGTAGCACATCCTACTCCAAGGGCAGTTGCTAAAGCAAGTGTCATGAATTTCTTTGCAAGTTTCATAATGCACCTCTCCTTTTGGATTATTTTTATATTGATAATCGTACAGGAAGTCTGTACGAATTATCTCTGAGTAATAATAACAGTACTAATGACTATTTACCACCATACAGTTTATTCCAAACCGGCTGTCTTCTAACCAGTTTATTGAATTTTCTCATAAAACATGGAAATAATCAAGTCTGACAGAGCATCTTTATCTACATGATACTCATCAAAGTTCTTACCTTGCGTTCCCTCACCCGGTACCGTCTCTGTATCAGTGATACCGTTTCCTGATGCTGCAAGGAGTTTCGCAAATATGTCATTTCCCATGCTTGTAACTGTATAGCTCTTAATACTGTCGTAGAGGTCTGTCACAAATCCGGCATCCTCTCCTGCCTTCTCCTGGGCTTTCTGAATTAATGCCTGGAGATAGGTTTTCTGTCTCTCCTGACGGACCAGAGCACTCTGGGTCTTGTCAGTGTCTCGATATCGTACAAACTTTTCTGCGTTTTCACCTGTAATATTAACAACAGCACCCTCTTTAAATTCCGGATATGTATCCTCAAGGCTGTTGTCAGGCACTGTGATCTGAACTCCTCCTACGAAGTCCGTGATCACCGGAATACCATCCATGTTCATGGAACAGTATCCCTGAATCGGAAGTCCGTCCAGCAGATTGGATACTGCTGTCTTTATCAGTTCACAACTCTTCTGTCGACCATCACCAAATGCGTATTGAATATTTATGTGGTCTGTTGTCATTCCAAGACTCTTACCGGATGGATTGAAAACCTCAATCTCTGTCATAGAATCTCGCGGGACGAAGAGCACTTTAATCTTCTCCGTCGCTCTGTCCATAGAAACCACAAAAATCGCATCTGCCTGTCCGGCATCTTCCTGTGTTTGATAAGTATCTACCGATTCTCTTGTATCAATTCCTAGAAATAAGTAGTTGCTGAGATGATCGTTATATTTATATGTCGCACCCTGATATTTCACAGTGTCACTACCTGATGTCTGGCTCGTCTGATTCTGACCGTTACTGTTCTGAGCACCTGTATTTCTGGATGATGCTTTTGTCTGCATCATAAAATAATACCCGCCGCCCAAAACTGTAAGAACTATGATCAGGATAATTATCAGAATCATATAAATCTTTCGTTGTCTCGCAGCTTCTTTTGCTGTTTTTTTCATTTTCATTCCTTCAATCGTTTATTCAGCTCTGGCTGATATAGCCAAGCTCCTGCAATTTCTGGAACACTGCCTCTGCCATAGCCTGCTGTGCTTCATGAGTAGCAGACAGCTGCTGTGTCACATTTGCAAGACTGATATAATGTTCGCCCCACTTCTCGCTGAGCACCTGATCGAGTGCTTCAGAAGTCACGCTTCCATCCATAGGACGTGTTCCTACAACAATGAACTGGTCTTTGTTCTGGAATGTATTTAAAATCTGTTCCTGCTGCTCAGCAAGCTCTGCAGGATCATGATTCCATCCGCCATAGTATCCCATGAAGATGACAGGTACACAGTCCATATCATTTCTGGTAGTCTGTTCTTCTGTAAGATCACGGATTCCTGTCTCTGTTACATTCAGCTGCGCACCATTTGCGGCCTGCTGATGTTTCGCAATATATCCCTGAAGAGTTTCATCACTTACACCGGCCATCTTCATCATGGAAAGTGTGCCGCCGCCCTGAAGGGTCTTGTTGATCACTGTCAGGTTATATCCGTTGTCTGTCAGAAGTTTCTGAAGCACTGCCATGTAGGAATAGGTGTTGGATTCCTCACCATTGATCAGATCATCTCCCCAGCATGCGATACCGGAAATTGTTCTCGGTGTTTCCGCTTCAGCAGTATCTTCTGCCTGTGCAGTCTCCTCTGCATCCTCTTCCCCGGCTGTATCTTCTTTCTTCTTGCTCTTCTTTGTCTCACTGTTATCGGCATCTTCTGTATTCTCATCTTCGGAGGATGCCTTCTCTAACTGTGCAGCGTGTTCCTTTACTGCTTCATAATCTTCGATTCCGCTCTGCTGGTTACCTGCAAGTTCTGTCAGACGTTTGGCTTCTTCCTGCTCTGTATTATAGCTCATCACAAGAATAGTGCCAAGAACCCCCACCAGGATAATACAGATAAAACCCAGCAAAATATTTGTCTTTTTCCCTTTTCTCTTCTTATTTCTGCTCACTTTTCCCAATTTTCCTTTACTGTTAATTATGGTTATGATATCACTTCTGAACGATTATCAGACAGCGATATTATTTCTGGGACTCATCATCGCTTCTGCGATAGTATTCACCATAATGTTTGTAGTAAGAAGAGTAATATTTGTCGCTACTGGTGTCTATCTTATTCATAACAGCTCCCAGAACACGGCATCCGCTTCTCTCAAGCTGTGCAAATGCCTTCTGTGCATCTCTGTATCTGACGCTGCCTGGCTGGATCAGGAAGATCGCTCCATCACAGCATCTGCCGATTACCGCAGCATCGATTACAGTTCCGATCGGCGGTGTGTCAATCAGTATGTAATTATAATATTCCCTGACTTCTTTCAGAAAAACCTTGAAAATGTTCTCGCTGAGAAGTCCTGAAGGGTTTGGTGCAGCCGGACCTCCGAATATAATGTCCATATTCGGGAAATTCGTCTCATAGATAATATCCTGCAGTCCTATCTGCCCACTGAGAAGCTGTGAAAGTCCTTTGACCTCTTCTTCTACTCCCAGTCGTCCTGCATAAGCAGTCTTTCTGATATCCGCATCCAGAAGAAGAACTTTCTTACCGATGCTTCCAAGCTCCTGTGCAAGGCTGAGTACTACATCACTCTTACCTTCATTCGGAAAGCAGCTTGTAACCAGAATTGTCTTTATGCTCTGACCGGACAGCTGGATATTTGTACGCAGCGTTTTAATCGCCTCGCTGTAGAAATAGTCCGGTTTTCTTTTATCTGTTAAATTGAGTTTCTTCATTGCTCAGATTCCTCCATTACTCTAGCGACGCTTCTTGTTCTTCTTATTGCTCTTTGGTTTCTTGTTCTTCATGTTTACGTAGTCTTTTCTGTCAGGAACCTTGGCAAGTACAGAAACACCGAGATATTTCTCAATATCTTCTTCTGTCTTGATAGTATCATCCATTACAGCGTATACAACTACGATTGCCGCACATGCAAGAAATCCGAGTAAGAAGCCAATTACTGAGTTCTTCATTACACTTGGAGAAGTTCTCTCTGTAGCAATCTTACCAACTTCGATGATCTTAGGCGGAATAACTTCCATCTTGTCTCCGATATAGGATGAGGAAACATTCGCAATCTCATCTACGATCTTCTTAGCCATTGTAGAATCCGGATTATCAACAGTGATCTCAAGGATACGGGTATCTGTCGGATTATTAATCGTTACATCCTCTTTCAGATCCTCCGCTGTCATATCCAGGTTCAGATTTGTAACTACCTGTTCCAGTACAGGGGTACTTGTGATCAGTACTGTGTAATCACTTGTCAGACTGGCACCTAACTGCAGATCCGCCAGAGATGTCAGCGTGGTTTCCTTTGAGAGAACAAGCATACTGGATGTTGAACTGTAGATTGGTGTCATCAGGAACTGTGTACATGCAGCTCCGATACAGCCACCTATAAGAGCAACCATCAGTACCAGCAGAATTTTCTTTCTGAGTGCATGAAATATTTCCAGTAAATCAATTTCAACTTCATCGTCATTGACATCAAGTGCCTGCACCCTGCTGCTCTCAAATTTGCTGTTCAAATTGTCTAACATCTGATATTTTCCTTTTCCCTTTTTCATTGTAGTTTTTGTAATTATCCGGCTGATTTATTTTACAGCAGACAGTTACAGTTTTACATAAACCGTATACATTTTACCGTAGTACGTATAAAAAGTCAATTGCGAGTGACATTATTCTTTGAAATTCATTAAAATTTTTTAAAATCCGACCACAAAGTTAACTCGGTCAAAATCCATTAAATTTTCTGATCTATGATTTTTTGCGGATTTCGAATGAAAAGCTGTTTCGCATAGTCTGTATCCATTTTCTTTATTACATAGCTATAGGCTTCCCCGATTCTGGAAATTCTTTTACTGCTGTCATGACAGTCAGAACCCACAAAATGAACCAGGTCATTCTTCATCAGCTTCTGACAGTAGCGTTTTGTAAAAAAGCCGTCTTTTCCCACAATGCTGTCTGCATTGATCTGCATATAAGCTCCCATCTCTGTCAGTTCTTCTACAAAGTCCAGATCTGTACGGGTCGCTTCGTATCGTTCAATATGTGCAACAATGGGTCTGTACCCGCCGGAAAGCATTGCTGACAGGCGTTCTCTGATATAGGATGCCTCTGAATTGTGAGAGAATTCTACCAGCACATACCTGGAACCAGCCATGGTAGAAACTTTTTTCTCACGAAGCATAGAAAGCATCTCCATATTTGCATGAAATTCGCATCCGAGGTAAAGATGCAGATCTTTGCTGATATCTGCTGCCGCCTCTTCTGCCAGACGGAATTGTCTCTGTACTTTTTCCAGAGGTGTCTCAAACATCTGGAAACGGAAATGAGGCGTCAGAATAATGTTTCTCACTCCCTGCTTATATTCCATCTCCAATAATTTTCTTGTTTCCTCAATATCCGCAGCTCCGTCATCCACTCCTGGCACAATGTGGCAATGTATATCGAATATTCCTTCTTCGAGCATTCTTGTTATCCCTTTCGTCAACAAAACTGCCGGATATTCAGCAAGCAGCTTTCCATCCGGCAGTCTCTGTTATTCAACACAACTATTTTTGTTGTCTGTTATTATTCTTCTGTAGCTTCCTCAGCCGGTGCTTCAAGAGCTTTCATGCTCAGGCTGATCTTCTTGTCTTCGCCGTTGAAGTCAACAACTTTAGCTTCGATCTCCTGTCCGATTGACAGTACGTCTGCAGGTTTTGCAACGTGCTCTCTGGAGATCTGAGATACGTGAAGAAGTGCATCTACACCTGGTGCAAGTTCTACGAATGCGCCGAAGTCTGTCATACGTGCAACTTTACCTTTTACTACGTTTCCTACAGCGAAGTCCTCAGCTGCTGTGAGCCATGGATTTGCTTCCGGGAATTTGAGGGAAAGTGCGATCTTGTCTCCGTTGATCTCTTTGATAAGAACTTTAAGTGTTTCGCCAACTGTGAATACTTTCTTCGGGTTCTCTACTCTACCCCAGGACATTTCGGAGATGTGAAGAAGTCCGTCAGCTCCGCCGAGATCGATGAATGCACCGAAATCTGTAACATTCTTAACAGTTCCTTCAACTGTATCACCTACATGGATTTTCTCCATTAATTCTTTCTGTTTCTCTGCTTTCTCAGCAAGAAGAAGCTGCTTACGGTTACCGATGATGCGGCGTCTTCTCGGGTTGAATTCTGTGATTACGAATTCGATCTCCTGATCTGCATATTTGGAAAGGTCTTTCTCATATGTGTCGGATACGAGGCTTGCAGGAATGAATACTCTTGCTTCGTCTACGTTTACACAAAGTCCGCCATCGAGTACCTGAGTTACAGGAGCTTTTAATACTTCCTGATTCTCAAATGCTTCTTCAAGACGTTTGTTGCCTTTCTCTGCTGCCAGTCTCTTATAAGTAAGAGTTACCTGACCTTCTCCATCGTTTACTTTGAGAACTTTTGCTTCCATTGTGTCGCCAACGTGAACAGCATCAGTGAGTACAAGGCTTGCATCGTTAGAGTATTCGTTCTTTGTGATAATACCGTCTGCTTTATAACCGATATTCAGAATAATCTCATCTTCTTTTACATCGATGACAGTACCCTGTACAATCTCTCCATTTCTGATAGTTTTTACGGAATCTTCCAGCATCTGTTCAAAACTTAATTCTGACATGTTCTTGAACCTCCTCAATAATTTTGTTTGGGGTGGAAGCCCCTGCTGTAATACCTACATAACTACTGCATTGGAACATTTCAGAATCCAAGTCTACAGGTGTTTGTATATAGTAAGTATTTCCACATTCCTTTTTGCATATTTCAAACAGCTTTTGAGTATTGGAACTGTGCCGGCCGCCTACGACCAGCATAGTGTCTACCTCTCCGGCTATGTTTTTTGCTTCTCTCTGCCGTTCTTCGGTAGCATTACAAATAGTGTTTAAAATATTAAGAATATTTAAAACATTATTATCATACCTCTTTTTGCGGAGAATTTCAACTAAATCTTTAAATTTGTTGTAATTAAATGTCGTCTGGGACACAATACTTATTTTTTTCCCTTTCGGAGGCACAAATGCATCGGCTTCTTCCTGGTTTTTGATGACTGTGTACGGTCCCTGACACCATCCGCAGATTCCCTGTACTTCCGGATGGTCTTTGTCACCGATGATGACTACGTGGTTTCCGGCGAGACTTTCGCGCTCTACGATCCTGTGGATTTTCAGGACGAAGGGACAGGTGACGTCTACGTATGAGATGCCTTTTTGTTTCAGTTTATCGTAGATTGACTTGCCTACGCCGTGGGAGCGGATCACTACGATGCCGTTCTGCTGATTGTTGTCCGGGGTGTCGAGGTCTGCTTCTGTGATGACCTTAACGCCTCTGGATTCCAGGTCTGCTACTACTTCTTCATTGTGGATGATCGGACCCAGGGTGAAGATTGGTTTCTGTTCGGTGTCGATGAGTTCGTAGACTTTGTCCACGGCTCTCTTGACGCCAAAGCAGAAACCGGCTGTTTCGGCTACTTTTACTTTCATTATTTCTGCACTTTCTCCCTGTAAACATCAAGGATCGCATTTACAACGTCGTCAATTCCCATCTCTGAAGAATCTACAAGCACCGCATCGTCTGCCTGTCTGAGAGGAGAAACTTCGCGGTTCATGTCGCGTTCGTCGCGCTCAATGATGTCCTTACGAATCTGGTCAAGGTCGAATGGTTCGCCTTTCTGCTCATACTCAAGGGCTCTTCTTCTGGCTCTGGTGTCAGCACTTGCTGTGAGATAGATTTTTACTTCAGCGTTCGGAAGGATCGTTGTGCCGATATCTCTTCCGTCCATAACGACGTCGTTCTTCTCTGCCAGAGTTCTCTGGAGTTTGAGAAGGTGGGCTCTTACGTTTGCGTTTGCAGAGCTCTTGGATGCCATATTTCCCACCTGCTCTGTGCGCAGCATGGAGTTGACGTTCTCGCCGTTTAAGATTACGATCTGTTCTCCGTTTTTGTATTCGATGGAGATGTCAGCGCCGGAACATTCTGCTTCGATTGCTTTCTGATCGTCTCCGTTTACTCCTTTGTTCAGAAGATATAAGGCCATGGCTCTGTACATGGCTCCTGTATCTACGTAGATAAATGATAATTCTTTCGCCACTTTTTTGGCGATGGTGCTCTTTCCTGCTCCTGCAGGTCCGTCGATGGCAATATTACATCCCATTTTCGCGGTTCCTCCTGTTTCTATTAATATATGGCAGGTATGGTCTGCCTCTTTTTTCATCTTTTAACTTTCGTAACTGTACCCAGACAAATCATATCATAAATAATATTCTCTTACAATGTACTGCATTGGTATCGTTTACTGTATCGCCTGTGCAGCCAGATATGCGGTGGACCATGCAATCTGAAGGTTGTATCCGCCTGTCACTGCATCCAGGTCGAGTACTTCGCCTGCGAAGTAGAGTCCTGAGATTTTCTTTGATTCCATTGTTCCCGGGTTTATTTCTTTTACGGAAACGCCGCCTTTGGTGATGATGGCTTCTTTGAATTCTCCCATGCCTGTGATAGTGAACGGGAAGGCTTTTACAAGATCAACGAAATGCTGACGTTCTTCTCTGGAGATATCATGGATTTTCTTCTCCGCCGGGATTCCGCCAAGTTCCAGCATTACCGGTGTCAGGGATGACGGGAAAAGTACTCCGATCACGTTCTTGAACTGCTTGTTCTGCCCTGCCTCGAATTCACGCAGGATTCTGGCATCTAACTGTTCTTTGGTAAGAGCCGGTTTCAGGTCCAGGTATGCACAGAGTTCTCCGTTCTCTGCTTTCGCCAGTTTCGTTCCGATATGGGCGCTGGCAGAGAGAATCATCGGGCCTGTCACACCGAAATGAGTGAACATCATCTCGCCGAAATCTTCGTAGAGGACTTTCTTTCCGTTCTTTATGGTAAGTCCCGTATTCTTGAGGGAAAGTCCCTGTAGTTTCGGGATGTAGTCTTCTTTTGTCTTTAATGGGACTAAGGATGGGCTGATATCTGTGACTTTCAAGCCCAGTTCTCTTGCAAAACGGTATCCGTCTCCGGTGGAGCCTGTACTCTGGTAGGAGAAGCCGCCGGTGGCTACGATGACTGCATCACCCTCCATAAAAGTGTCATCCTCAAGAATGACTCCTGTGACCTTCTCCGCTTCCGGTTTCTTAACGATCTCTTTTACTGTAGTGTGCAGATGAACCTTCGCTCCGGCTTTCTTCAGTTCACGCTCCAGTGCGCGGATGATGTCTGAGGAATGATCAGACTGTGGAAATACTCTGTTTCCCCTCTCTACTTTCAGAGGTACGCCTGCTTCCTCGAAAAAATTCATGACGTCCTGTGGACCGAATGAATAAAATCCGCTGTAGAGAAATTTCGGATTGCTCATGACTGCTGGGAAGAGTTCCTCTGTGTCGCAGGCATTTGCTACGTTGCAGCGGCCTTTTCCGGTGATAAATACTTTCTTGCCGAGTTTTTCGTTTTTTTCTAATATATGAACTTCATGATGGTTGCGGGCTGCGAATACTCCCGCCATCATTCCGGCAGCACCGCCGCCGATGATCAGTACTTTGCTCATGGAATGTTCCTTCCTGTGTTTTTTGCGTTTATCCATACCCTGCGGACTGCTCCACTACGAAGAAGCTCCTGTCTTGTGGGTATTACATCTTTTTTATAATAACGCAAAGGAGCCTGCTTGCGCAAGCTCCTTTTTTCTTTTGTTACATATTTAATTAAACAGGATATGCTCCGTTCTTTTTGTCAGCTGCTTTCTCATCAACTTTTGTTTTCTGAGCCTGACGATACTTGAAGAAGTCCATAGCTACCTGTGGGAACAGTGCGTATGTTAATACGTCCTCATCCTGTTCTTTGTACTGAGCCATTTCACTCTCAAGTTTCTCAAGTTCGTTGTCAAGAAGGTCTGCCGGACGGCATGTGATCGGTTTCTCATCGCCGATGCACTTCTTCTGTACTTCCGGATTAAACGGTTTTACAGTTGCGCCGTATTTTCCTAACAGGATATCTTTTGTTTCTTTTGTAACCATTTTGTATCTCTCGCCCATCAGTACGTTGAATACAGCCTGTGTACCAACGATCTGGGAAGACGGAGTAACAAGTGGCGGTTCACCAAGGTCTTTACGTACACGCGGAACTTCCTCAAGAACATCGTAGAATTTGTCTTCTGCGTGCTGTTCTTTTAACTGGGAAGTCAGGTTGGAGAGCATACCGCCCGGTACCTGGTACAGTAAAGTCTTGATGTTAACACCAAGGTTCTTCGGATTAAGAAGTCCGCTGTCAAGAGCTTCGTCACGGATCGGACGGAAGTAGTCAGCGATCTCGGAGAGAAGTTTCTGGTCAAATCCTGTGTCGTATGGTGTATCCTTGAATGTCTCAACCATAACCTCTGTTGCAGGCTGGGATGTTCCCAGTGCGAATGGAGACATTGCTGTATCGATGATATCTACACCTGCTTCTACTGCTTTTAAGTAAGTCATGGAAGCTACACCGGATGTGTAATGTGTATGAAGGTCGATCGGGATGCTAACTGTTTCTTTTAATGCTGTAACAAGCTCTGTAGCTTTATTTGGAAGGAGAAGACCTGCCATATCTTTGATACAGATGGAATTAGCGCCCATATCTTCGATACGTTTTGCAATGTCTGTCCAGTATTCCAGTGTATAAGCATCTCCTAATGTGTAGGAAAGAGCTACCTGTGCATGAGCCTTCTCTTTGTTTGCAGCACTTACAGCTGTCTGAAGGTTACGAAGGTCATTGAGGCAGTCAAAAATACGGATGATGTCGATTCCGTTTGCAGCAGATTTCTGTACGAAATATTCTACAACGTCGTCTGCGTATGGACGGTATCCAAGGATGTTCTGTCCACGGAAAAGCATCTGAAGTTTTGTGTTCTTAAAGCCGTCACGTAATTTACGAAGTCTTTCCCATGGATCTTCGTGAAGGAAACGAAGGGATGCATCGAATGTTGCACCACCCCAGCACTCTACTGCGTGATAGCCGACTTTGTCAAGTTTATCTACGATCGGAAGCATCTGTTCTGTGGTCATACGTGTTGCGATCTGAGACTGATGAGCATCACGGAGAATGGTTTCCACAATTTTAACAGGTTTTTTCTCTAATTCTGCCATTATTAAATCTCCTTTATAGTTTGTTTAATCGGATATTCGCAATCCGCTTCGCTACTTGCTCATAACCAAATAGCTGCTACGCAGCTTATCAGAAGGAGTTGCACTCCTCCTGATACAAGCAAGATAGCTTGCTTGATTTGGTTATACTCCAAAAATAGCCATGAATGTTCCGGCTGCTACGGCTGTACCGATAACACCGGCAACGTTCGGACCCATTGCGTGCATCAGAAGGAAGTTTGTAGGATCTGCCTCTGCGCCGACTTTCTGGGATACACGGGCTGCCATAGGTACTGCGGATACACCTGCAGAACCGATCAGCGGGTTGATCTTTCCATGAGTCAGTTTGCAGAGCAGTTTACCAAGCATACATCCGCCGAATGTACCGATTGCGAATGCAACAAGACCTAAAACTACGATCTTCAGAGTATCTGCGTTTAAGAATGCTTCTGCACTTGTGGAAGCACCTACGGATGTACCAAGAAGGATAACTACGATATACATCAGGGCATTGGAAGCTGTTTCTGTCAGCTGTTTTACAACGCCGCACTCTCTGAACAGGTTACCAAGCATGAGCATACCAACCAGAGGAGCTGTTGTAGGCAGGATCAGGCAGACAACGATTGTGATAACGATCGGGAACAGGATCTTCTCCAGTTTGGAAACCGGGCGAAGCTGATCCATTTTGATCTTACGTTCTTTCTCTGTTGTGCAGAGTCTCATGATAGGCGGCTGAATGATCGGAACCAGTGACATATAGGAATATGCTGCCACTGCGATCGGTCCCATCAGTGCAGACTGTCCAAGTTTACCTGCAAGGAAAATGGAAGTCGGGCCGTCGGCACCACCGATGATGGAAATAGCTGCTGCTGCTTTTCCGTTGAATCCAAGGAAGATTGCAAGGAAGTAAGCTGCATAGATACCAAGCTGTGCTGCAGCACCCATCAGGAAGCTGATCGGGTTTGCGATCAGCGGACCGAAGTCTGTCATGGCACCTACACCCATGAAGATCAGAGATGGTAAGATACTCCACTCATCAAGGATGTAGAAATAATGAAGAAGTCCACCTACACCGTTAGACATATCTTCCGGGTTTGCCATAATGTCCGGATAGATATTTACAAGCAGCATACCGAATGCGATAGGAACAAGCAGAAGCGGTTCGAATCCTTTTTTGATAGCAAGGTAAAGGAATACGCAGGCTACTGCGATCATCAGGTAATTGCCCCATGTCAGATTGAAGAATGCTGTCTGATGAATCAGGTTGGACAATGTTTCTGTTACATAAGACATTTGACTACCTCCCGTCTTAGTTCATTGTTGCTAAAGTATCTCCGTTTTCTACAGAGGCACCTTCTGCAACATCAATGCTTGCGATAGTACCGTCCTGAGGAGCTACTACAGGGATTTCCATCTTCATGGATTCAAGAATAATTACGCTGTCTCCGGCTTTTACTGCCTGTCCAACGCTTGCTGCTACTTTAACAACTTTACCAGGTACGGAAGCAGTTACTTTTACTGCGCCTGCGCCTGCTGCAGGAGCTGCTGCTTTCGGAGCTGCTGTCGGTGCTGCTTTAGGTGCGGCCTTCGGAGCTGCTGCTGGTGCGGATACGCTTCCTGTTTCTTCAACAGTTACTTCATATGCTGTACCATTTACTGTAATTGTATAGCTTTTCATTTTAAAATCCTCCTAAATAAATAACAATTATTAGCGTTCATTACTTTCTCAGTAATGTAATCTACGATACGCAAAAATATTATCGGATGAACAGTGATTATCTTCTGTTTCTTTTTACTTTGCGGATGGAACGAACTACGAATCCGTCTGTTGTAGTTCCTTCTGCTGCTGCGATTGCTGCTGCGATAACAGCTACCAGTTCTCCGTCATCTGCAAGGTTCTCTTCTGCCTGTGCAGGTGCCGCCGCTGCAATTGCTGCTGCCTCTGCCTCTTTTGCAGCTTTGGCTGCTTTTGCTTCTGCTGCTTTCTTTGCTTCCGGATTCGGGATGAAACGGAACAGAGAGATCAGAAGACTTAATAAAACCAGCATTACGAATACAGTTCCAATACCCATCAGAGTATTAAGACCTGCTCTCTGAAGAGTCTTACCCATACCATACTGCACATCTACAGTCATGGAAATCGGTGTTCCCTGTGAGTCAAAGACATATACAAAGTTTGCTTCTGCTTTCTCAAATTTAAGAGGAACAGTAACTGTGTACTGATCATCTTTGAAAACTACAGTAGTTTCACCATTGCTGTCCTTCTTTGCGCCAAGTTCATCCTTGGATGTCTGCCAGGACTGCATGGCACTTATTGTAAAGTCATTTCCTGAACTCATGTAATTCTCAATTTCTTCATCTTTCAGCTGGACAATGGTATCTGTCAGCCCCTCTGCTGTAGTTATCAGTGTGGACTTGACAGTATCATTAATCTCATCAGCGGCAAATACCACAGAAGTGCTGCCGATCACCAGTGCAGCCATTACGAGAAATGTCATGAATACAGAAGTTATTTTTTTGATCATTTTCATATGCGTCACCCCGCTTAAATCGTTCCGTGTTTCTTGGACGGACGATCTTCCCTTTTTGTGAACAGCATCTCAAATGCACCGATTACATATTTTCTTGTGTCAGCCGGGCTGATCACAGTGTCAACATAGCCTCTTGCTGCTGCGGAAGCAACACCATTCTGGAGTTCTCTGTACTGAGCAGCTTTCTCATTTAATTCAGCAGCATCTGCATCTGCGTACATGATCTTGGCTGCCAGGGAAGCGTCCATCATACCGATCTCTGCGTTATCCCATGCATATACAAGGTCTGCACCGATAGATTTGCTGTTCATTGCCACGTAAGCTGTACCGTAAGCTTTGCCGATGATCACGTTTACCTTCGGAACTGTTGCGTCTGCGAATGCAGCTACCAGCTCACCTACGGATTTCGCCATCATCTTCTCGCTGCATAAGGTTGCCATGAAGCCTGTTGCGTTTGTAAGTGTAAGTACCGGAATGTCAAAAGCATCGCAGAATTTCACGAAGTCTGCTGCTTTTCTTGCACCTCTTGCGGAGATGCTTCCGTCAAATGTCTCTACTTTATTACCTTCTGCGTCGTATACTTCGCTTCTGTTTGCAACTGCACCGATGGTTGCTCCGTTTAAGCGGATAAATCCTGTAACCATATCTTTGGCATAGTCTGCTTTTGTCTCGAAGAATTCGCCGTTGTCAGCGATCTGGGAAAGTGCGATTGCTGTATCACCTGCACAGTTTGCAAGTTCAGCGCATACACGGTTGAGATCATCTGTACACTCTGTGTAATTGTCTGTGTCTTCATTATTAGAAGGAAGAAGTGATACTAAAGAGCGGATCTGGCCAAGAACCTCTTCTTCTGTACCAACGCCATCGATCAGACCTGTTTCCTTGCTCTGGAAATCAGCTGCTGCTGTGTCACATTTGTCTGTGTTGTTTCCTTCCAGTGCGTTCGGTGTGTTGATGAACATTTTTCCTTTTTTGGATTCGATAAATGTGAAGTCTGTCAGGGACGGGATAACTGCCATACCACCGCCGCATGTTCCGAAGATTGCTGTGATCTGCGGAATCACACCGGATGCCAGTGTCTGTTTCAGATAGATCTGTCCGAAAGCTTCCAGTGCATCTGTTGCTTCCTGAAGACGGATACCTGCGCAGTCTACAAGTCCGATAACCGGAGCGCCTGTTTTCATTGCAAGATCATAAAGTCTTGTGATCTTCTTGGCATGCATTTCGCCAACAGTACCGTTTAATACGGATGCGTCCTGGCTGTATACATAAACCAGTTTGTCATCGATTACACCATATCCGGTGATTACACCGTCAGATGGTGCTTTGTTTGCAGCCATGTTGAAATCTGTTGATCTGGCTGTTACGCTCTGACCGATTTCGACAAAACTGTTTGCGTCAAGCAAAGAAGTAATTCTTGTGCCTGCTAAGCTTTGTGTTGCATTACTCATTCTTGTTTGCCCTCCATCTTTATGAGAATATTTAAAAGTTAACCCAAAAATTTAGCCAATTTTAATTCTACCTTTTCTGGCAGAAAATTTCAACATTTATTTGTCATTTTCGTTAAAAATATAGCAGAAAAGTTTGTCAGGTTTCTCCAAATTTTGTTTTTTTGCGTATTTCTTCCTATTAAATAGAAGATATTACGGTTATTTTGCATTGTCCCGTATTTCACCCTCTCCTTTAAACCGGTACATCGTTTTCGAAATAACTATACCACTCGCTTGTTTGCGAATCCGATTGTACAGGTACAAAAGTCTCAGCGCAGCCCAGAGAAAAATACTATAGCCATGCCGGTTTGTCAGGTTTTTTACATGATGCAGCATGCGGTTATGAATGCTTTTCATTCAGTGCGTGGAAAACCATAGATGTTTTTTATTATATAGCACGAATTATCAATTAGATTTATGGATTATCCCGTTATATAATTAACACATCAAAGAAATTCAGGCCACAGCTAAAGCACTGAACAGTTATAGATCCAACAGAAAATTTCAGGAGGAAAGACGTAATGAAAAGCAATTACCAGCATATTTTCACACCACTCACAGTAAAAAATATGACTATCAAAAACCGTATTGTTATGATGCCTATGGGTACAAACTACGGTGAGCAGAATGGAGAAATGAGCTTTCTTCATATCAATTATTACAAAGAACGTGCCAAGGGCGGAACAGGACTGATCATTGTAGAGAACGCAAGTGTGGATTCTCCGCAGGGTTCCAACGGAACTACTCAGCTTCGTATTGACCACGACAACTATCTGCCGCGTCTGTACAAATTCTGTGAAGAGATTCACAAATATGGTACCTGTATTGCAATCCAGATCAACCACGCGGGTGCTTCCGCTGTTTCCGCACGTACAAATATGCAGCCTGTTTCCGCATCTGATGTTCCGTCCAAAGAAGGCGGAGAGATCCCGCGTCCGTTATCAGTGGAAGAAATCCATCACATTGTAAAGAAATACGGCGAGGCTGCAAAGAGAGCCCAGGCAGCTGGTTTTGACGCAGTAGAGATCCATGCTGGACATTCCTATCTGATCAGCCAGTTCCTCTCTCCTCTTACAAACAAACGTACAGATGAGTTCGGCGGATCTGTGGAAAACAGAACACGTTTCTGCCGTATGGTCATTGAAGAAGTAAGAAAACAGGTCGGACCTTTCTTCCCGATCATGCTCCGTCTCAGCGCAGATGAGCTGATGGAAGGCGGCAACACTCTTGAGGATACTCTTGAATATCTGGAATATGTTCAGGATGAAGTTGATATCTTCGATGTTTCCTGCGGTTTAAACGGTTCTATCCAGTATCAGATCGATGCCAACTACATGAAAGACGGATGGCGTTCCTACATGCCGAAGGCTGTTAAGGAGAAGTTCGGCAAGCCATGTATTTCCATGGGAAATATCCGTAACCCGAAGGTTGCCGAGCAGATCCTCGCTGACGGCGATGCAGATCTGATCGGTATGGGACGTGGTCTTATCGCAGAACCTGCATGGGTAAACAAAGTAGCTACAGGCAGAGAATGTGACCTTCGCAAATGTATCTCCTGTAACATCGGATGTGCAGGAAACAGAATCGGTTTTAACCGTCCGATCCGCTGTACTGTAAACCCGGCTGTTCTGGAAGGTGATGTTTATAAGAATCAGAAAGTGAACAAAAACTGTAACGTTGTAGTAATCGGAGGCGGTACTGCCGGACTGGAAGCTGCCTGTACAGCCGCAGAAGTAGGCTGTAACACCTTCCTTCTGGAAAAGGGTGAAACTCTTGGCGGTCTTGCTTCTGTGATCTCTAAGATTCCTGCAAAGAAGCGTCTGGCTGATTTCCCGAACTATCTGATTCACAGAGCAGAGCAGCTTGAGAATCTTTATATCTTCACAAACACAGAAGGAACACCGGAAAATATCCGCAAGTTCCATCCGAACCTGATCGTAAGCTCCACAGGTTCCGCACCACTGCTTCCTCCGATCAAAGGACTTCACGACCGCATTGACAAAGAAGGCAGCAAGGTCGCTTCTATCCTGGGAATGATTAATCACATCAATGATTATCCGGAAGATATGACAGGCAAGAAGGTTGTTGTTGTGGGCGGCGGCGCTGTTGGTCTTGATGTTGTGGAATTCTTTGCAGCAAGAAATGCTGAAATCTCTATCGTGGAGATGATGGATCAGATTGGACGTGACCTGGATCCTGTTACAAAGAATGACATGAAAGACCAGATGAAGAAACATCATGTGGCCCAGCTTACAAAGACAGCTCTTCAGGAAGTAAAAGACAGCTCTTTCCTTGTAAAAGACGCAGAGGGTGAACGTGAACTTCCATTTGACTATGGCTTTGTATGCCTTGGTATGAGAGCTCAGGGACAGCTTTACACAGAGTTGTCAGATGCATTTGCTTCTGAGGATGTAGAGATTCTGAATATCGGTGACAGCAAACGCGCAAGAAGAATCATCGATGGAACTATGGAAGGCAGAAATATCATCAATACTCTGACACAGATGGGATACCTTCAATAAAAACCTTTACAACAAAATACTTTACAACAAAATACAAAAGGGGATATTATAATGGCAGAAAGAATTACCGGGCATACTGAATTAATCGGTCTGATGGCTTACCCGATCCGTCACTCCAGCTCTCCTGCAATGCAGAATGAGGCTTTTGCAAAACTCGGGTATGATTACGCTTACCTTGCTTTTGAGGTTGGCGCAGATGAAATCGAAGACGCAGTAAAAGCGATTCGTACTCTGAAAATGAGAGGTTCCAATGTTTCCATGCCAAACAAAACTCTGGTTGGAAAATATCTGGATGAACTTTCTCCTGCTGCAGAGTTATGTGGCGCAGTTAATACAATCGTAAATGATAACGGAAAACTGATCGGACATATCACAGACGGAATCGGATTTATGCAGGCATTAAAGGATAATGATATTGATGTGATCGGAAAGAAAATGACGATCTGCGGAGCAGGCGGAGCTGCAACAGCAATCGAAATCCAGGCAGCACTTGACGGAGTAAAAGAAATCTCCATCTTCAATATCCATGATAAGTTCTGGGATAATGCAGTAGAGACTGTAAAGAAGATCAATGAAAAGACAGAGTGCAAAGCTACATTATATGATTTAGATGATAAAGAGAAATTAAAAGAAGAGATGGATTCTTCTTACCTGTTTGTAAACGGAACAGGTGTTGGAATGAAGCCGTTAGAGGATCTGTCAGTTGTTCCTGACAAGTCATTCTTCCGTCCGGAACTGATCGTTGTTGATGTACCATATTCTCCACTTGAGACAAAGATGCGTAAGATGGCAAAAGAAGCTGGATGCAAGACAATGAACGGACTTGGAATGATGCTGTTCCAGGGAGCTGCTGCATTCAAGCTCTGGACAGGAAAAGAGATGCCGATCGACCACATGAAGGAAGTCCTGAACATCAGATATGATGACTAAGGATCAGAAAGAGAATTGAGAGGGAATCATCATTATGAATAAGAAATATATGCCAAGTGCATTGATTTTGTATTTAAATTATTTTATCCATGGTATTGGCTGTTCCATTCTGGGACAGGCTGTTATAAAAGAAGCTCTTGCCGCATCCTGGGGTGTAGAGGCAATGGCGATCACTGCAATCTCAGCGGCATTAGGACTCGGACGTCTGATCGCCCTGCCGTTTGCAGGTCCGTTATCTGACAAACTGGGACGCCGCATTTCTACTGCAATCGGAAGTGGTTCTTATGCAATCTACCTGATCGGTCTTGCACTTGCATTTAATGCAGGAACAAATGGTGGATATACGATCGCTTATGTATGTGCGATCATCGGAGGTATTGCAAACTCCTTCCTGGATACAGGAATTTATCCGGCAGTTGCA
>ERZ773200.1587-NODE-1587-length-18895-cov-8.865605_pt1 | contig 18895 bp, 20 predicted proteins | sample MGYA00581008_ERZ773200 | MGnify/ENA primary metagenome ERZ773200 (study PRJEB29015, sample SAMEA2737770) | human gut metagenome | biome: human gut; feature: human-associated habitat; material: faeces | place: China | collected 2012 ... | reverse complement strand
TTTTTAGATTTTTTTCGTACTTTTGCAAACGAAATATACTTCTCTTAAGAAGATATGTACCTTTTTCGGTATTTATATAGACATCAAAATGAGACTATTCGCCTTGTCTACAATAGATGTGTCTAAAGAGGCAAGATAAATTCGGGTGGTTTGCTCCGAATCATGTCCCAGTGCCTCACTGATAACAGGCAAAGAAACATTTTTACTTTGAGCGATGCTGGCCCAAGCATGGCGCGCAACATAGGTGGTAAGTGGAATACCTAAACCTATTTGTTTGCCAATGTGTTTCAAATTTCTGTTGATACGGTGCGCTTCATTTTGGTATTGATGCCATTCGTCCACACCATTGTTCTGAATAATTGGTAGCAGGTAGGAAGTTTCAGAGGTATTGTATTTATCAATAAGTTCCTGCATTGGCTTTTCCCATTTGATAAACAATTGCTGATCGGTTTTTTTTCTCCGATAGGTCAGGATTCCATTCTGGAGGTCTTTCTTTTTCAGGAATGCCATATCCACAAAGGACATTCCACGTGTATAAAAACTGAACATAAAGATGTCCCTGGCAAAAATGAGAGACTTTTTATTAAGATCTAAATCCCGTATTCTTCGAATCACGCTGAGGGAAACCGCCCGTTTCTTTGTTTTGTCTATGCCGGTATAGACATGCTTGAAGGGATTTCGTTGAACAACAAGCCCTTCACTCACGGCCCGGTTATAAATGGCCCTGAGGTTACGCATATAATACGAACTGGTATTCGGACAGACACCGGTTCCTTTGAGCCAGCTTTCATAGGTTATCATCTGATTGGAATCCAGTTCATCCAATGGGATATCGCCCCGGTGTCCCCGAAACCGCTCAAAACTGTTCAAGGCATTCTGATAGGTGCCGGCTGTGCGTACCTTACCTATCTGCCTCAATTCTACCAGCAGTTCTTTTCCATATAAAAGGAAAGTGCAATTCCCTTCAGGAGCAGTGTAAAGTTCTATTATACGGTCCACAGTGAAAGGAGTGTCTTCCTGATTCAATCGGTTGATGCATTTCTTTATTCGGAAAAGGTCTTTATCAATTTGATTTTTTAATGCGGCAAGATAGCTTTTTCGGCCTTCTCCACTTCCTGCCGAGACATTGATTTCACCGGAAGCAGAAATCCACTCACTTGGAAACAGTTTGTAACCGGTGCGGATATGCCGTACTTTACAATGATGAATTATTTGATAATGAACCGTTCCCTCTTTAAGGATAACGGATGAAGGACTGAATTTTACTTTTACACTAGTCATAAACAATCAATTATTAGTTTAACATATGGAATAAAAACAGGAAGTAATTCAAAAAACTTCAAGCTGTTATGTATATCTCCAGCTAAACTATTCTTGATTGATAAAAGACGCTTTAATTATTTTTATCTAAAGCATTGTATTGAGTAATATGACATAATATGATAAAGTAAAAGACCGCGTTCTGTATATTGCGTGAAGACTTGAAACGGAGTGTCAGAGCCAATGCAAAGAATATCTTGCCATATAGAAAATGGAAAACTCAAAATGGAGAGGCTGTTTCCTGAACTCTTTCCATTCAAGCGAAAGAATTTATAACTGCTGACCTGTCTATATGATTATCGGGTTCACTTTCATCGTGTCCAGGTTCAGGTACAATCCGTTATGCTCGATCACTCCGTTTCGGAACATCTTCCATAGGATGCCGCATCCGAGTTGTGCCAGTGTGGAGTTAATAAACAGGTCCTGTCTTTCCAACGCTTCAGCCAGCGAACAACTCGGGCCGGAATCGGTTTCCTTCACTCTCGCGTATTTCACCATGCGGGTGATGACTTTTAGCGAATTGACGGTTTCATAAAGTTTGGACGTCGGCTGTTTGATTTTCTTCGGTACGGTACCCAGCACGACTTGCCCCGTGGTCTGCGTGTTTCCGAAATCCATCCAGTACAAGGGGGTCTCGTAAGTGCAGTATGTCGGTTGCGGCAAAGCCCTCAACAGATTCCACAAGTCGATCCGTGACTTGATGTTATCGGTACAGGTAATCGTGATATTGGCCAGGTTGTCCCGTCTGGTATCCTTCAATACTGCCGGATAGATGTCCGCTTGCGCCTTCCAGTCATTCCCGAAAAAGTTGTTTATCCGGGTGACGAGGCATTGTGCCTTGTTCTGTCCCAGGTCGGACGGTCCGAAAAGCTGGCGACCGATGTTGGCTTCCGTCACGGTGTCGGGGTCATACAGTGTAACGAACAGTCCCGGGTGTCCGAGTCCCCTCAGAGCTGTGTCAAGACGTGCCAGGCAGGTGAGTACCTGCGACCCGGTTCCTCCCGCTCCGATCAGGTTTACCGTTACCGGATGCTGCGGACTCATCAGGTAACTGTCGGTATAATGTACTCTTTTCATGTCAGTATGTCTTTAAGTTTCATATTGTTCAACGGTTTCAACTCTTTGAGGTCGAATGGTTTGTTCCTGGCCGCTTTCGTTACTAGCACAAGGTTCGACCGGGTCGGATTTCCGTTGCCTCCCAAGTGCGAAAACTCCGTCAGCCAGAATTTCTTTTCCCAGTATTGCAGCAGGCTTTCGTATGTCAGGTCCTTTGGCAAGTCTATATTGGCAGAGCCCAGGCATACGCTGGAGCCGGTCACGTTGAAGAACGGCGCGACATATAGCATCGTATCCTTGCCGGGCATGTCATCCTTGTAAGCATATATCCTCATCCCATGTTCCCCCGCCTCGTAAATCACTCCCGGCAGGTTGTATTCCGCATTTTCTATTTTGAGGTCGGAGCTGAAGAACATCATCCGCTTATGCGGGGGATTGTACCATACATACCGCTCGCGGCCCTTGCGTGAATCGCAATAGATCAGGCTGGACGGTACTTTTCCGTAAGGCGTGCTGCTATGCCTTTCCGAATATCCCTTTACAAGCCCGTTCATGAATTCCAGGGTCACAGGCCTGCCTTCCGCCATATTCCCCCGATCATCTATGTCCCGTATCTCCAAAAAAAAGTTCTTGTTATCCTCCGAGGCGTAGGCAATCAGTGCCGCCTTGGGGATAAGCAGGTTCTTCAAAGTCCTTGTAAGTTCGTTTGTTTCCATCATAGTGTTCAAATTATTATGTTGATGAATTTGTCCGCCCATTTGAAGAAGCGTTCCGGATAGTCATCCATGCGGAACAGCTTTTCCGTTTCGGGAGACAGGTCGAGTGTCGTAACCGGTATGATGTCGTAAGTCTCCCTACTGTGGGAATTGTAACAATCCACGAGGTAATCCGTCACCATATCGTAACTGTCATAGATCACACGTATCTGTTGGTAGAGGTACATGGGGTGGAACTCCGGTTCTTTCTCATAAAAGGGATCGTAGCTGTATTCCATGATGCCACGTTCCGGTGACAGGAATTGCAGCCCCTCCTTCATGGCGGAGACCAGTGACCGTTCGTAGTCGTTCCGGGCTTTATACCTGTCAAGTGCCTTCGGCAGGTTCTTGTAGTAACACTTGCATTCCACCCTTTGGAGCAGCCTCTTTATTCTGCCGTTCTCGTAGGAGCGCAGGAGTCTCAGTCGTTTTTTCCTTTCCTCCGGAGTCTCTTCCGGTACTTCCTCTGAAATCCAGGTCAGGACATATTCTGTGTCGTCCTCATCCAGAACGGTCTGTATTCCGTTTGCCTTCATCAATTCATGGATGAACGTGATGGAGATACGTCTCAATTCCGATCCGAGAGCCTCCACGAACTTCATCGGGAAATAATACAGTGTCAGTTTTCCCCAATGATGGGCTTTCCAGAGCTTGAACAGCAACCGTCCGTCTTGCTCTTCGATATTGACGTTCAGCCCCTCACCGACAAGGGCATCCATCTCCTCGTGCAGCCTTGCGATCCCTTCCCCGAACGTCCGGCCCGGGGTATGTACCGCCTCCTTCTCCATCAGATAGGCATATCTGAAGAAGGAGTCACGCAGGAACCCGTAGTTGTCCCGCGTGATGAGATTGTGCCTTTTCCCGTCGGAATCTTCCACGACAAGACTCGGCAAAGGTTTTGGCTGAAACGTGGTGTTCAGAAAAGAGGAACGGCACCCCTCGGTGCCGTAATCCTTTCTTTCCTGTCCGTACCGTAACGGATATTGCGTACGGTCTGTCCGATGATGAGCCTTGCAAGCCGTTCCACCTGCTGTTCGTCCAATGGTACACATGATTTCTTCTGTTTTTTATTGTCCTTTCCCATTGCTTTTATCCTTTTGTCCCGATGGTAGTTTTGAATTCATACACCGCCTTGTCTTCCTTGATGACCGGCCCGTGCACCGTCGCCGTGGTCAGTTCCGGATAGAAGTTCGAGTAGTAGTTCATGACCATTTCGGGGCTGTCCGACGTGTTCGGGTCATCGAGTGTGACCATCCCGTTGCCTTTCTTGAATGTGAATGAACGTGTCATTCCCTTGATTTCTAATGCCATAATATTAAATGCTTTGATAATGTGAGACATTGGGTTCTAACATAGATTGCGGGAAATCGGGATATTCCTCATAATCTTCCGGGCGGTAGGTAGGGACTTCCTGTCCCCTCTGATAGTACGGATAGAGGTCTTCGGGATTTTGCTCCCGTTCCTGCCGGTATGAAATCTGTTGTTCCGCGTATGCATGCTGTGGAGGGAGCTGGTGGCTCATCGGCCGTTGCCCGGCATATTGCGGCTGTGGGGGAGCCTGATGCGGTGCAGGCCTTTGCGCAGGCTGCTGTGGCGGCCACATTGTCTGCTGCTTGTTAGGAATTTGTCCGCCCGCTGGTCCTGATGCCTGGGATTGCGGCGGACAGTGCGGTGCAGGCTGCGGCTGTTGTGCCGTTGCTGCCGGTGGTTGTGACCGGAGCTGTTGCGGTGCAGGCAGTTCTTCCATCAGCTCGAACAGGCTTCCCCGGTTCATGGCCTTTTTCTGCTGCTCCAGCATCTCGTCAATCTTCTTCTGGTCCTGCGGCTTGGCATAAAGTCGGGCCTGTCCGAGAGCCGTCACTGCATCCTTATGGTTTCCCGCGGCAATCAGTTCCTCAGCTTTCTTGAGATGCTTCTCGTACTTCTCCCGTTTCTCTTTCTCCTCTTTCGTCTCCTTGGCCTTTGCATCCTTCGCCACCTTGCTCTCGGAAGCGGCCTTTTCCGTCTGTGCCTCGAACTGCGCCATGTTGGTGATCAGTCCCGTGGCTTTCTGCACCGGCCGGGCGACGGCTTGCAGGAATCCGGTATCCAGTTCCTGCGGAACTCCCTTGAGGGTCAACGGGATAATGTGGTTCTGGGCTTCGTCTTTCAGCCCGTTTGACTTCGGCAGTACGGATACCGCCATTTGTCCGTTCGCTTTACGGATGACGAGTGTCAGGTCGACTCCTTCTGTCATCATCTGGTTGATTGCTGTAAAAAACATAATTATATGGATTAAAGTGTGAATAACCGTATTCTTTCTATCTGTTGAAGAACTCCACCAGCAGCCTGTTCCGGTCAGGATGACTGCTTATCTCCAGTATCGGGTCCAGCAGTGTGGAGATGTGTACGGGTCCGCCCTTTTCCCGTGGAGGGAATTTGACGGTCGGTTCCGGGGTATGGTACTTTCTTCTTGCCGGTATCGGCATTGGTATCTGTACCGGTGCCGTCGGCGGTCTTGAGATGATTGCTTGATTCATAGCTTTATCATTTTAATTGTGGATACTCGGGCTTTGGCAGCCCGTTGAACTACAAGGGCTTTACGGCAGACGCTTCCGGAAAGGCAAGGCTTTCGGGAAAAATACCGCAAGCCCTCCGGGCGAGGATGATTTTTCCGCGAAACCCGAAGGGTCCCGGCCTTGCCGTCCGAAAAGAAGCGTTTGCCAACTTTGCCCTGTAGTTCCCGGTCTGCCAATGGCTGTATATGCCCTCTTTCCTTTCCGTCCCTGTTCCCGTTACCCTTGTCCTCATAAAGTGTGGAATACAAAACAGGGCCGTTCGTGGGGACAGCCCTGTTCTGCAAGGTATTACAGTGGTTTATATGCAGCATTTGTTTCATTTCCCGATATTGTTGCCGGTGGAATCAGAATACCAGGCAACTGAGGATGCAGAAAAGTATCGCCGCCGCTACCAGAAGGCAGGCGATTTTATAGAGGAACCTGAAGAATCCCCTGAAACAGACGATGGCGACTGCCGTCCATACCGGCGAAATTCCTCTTGAATAGAGATAACTGAACACTATGAAGGCTGCGGCGGCCAGTGCCATTCTTTTTATCCATTTGCCGGTTCTCGGTTTTTCGATACATTCCTTTGCTTTCATGATCATTTGCTATTAAAAGGTGAAACATGCCATTTCCAATTTCAGGGGCCAGTATGCGGACCGCCTCCACAGGCAAGGTTTTCGGGGAAAATACCGGAGCATGGCGAGGATGATTTTCCCCGAAACCTGCAAGGCCCGACCTTGCAGGTGGCAACGGGCGGTTCCGCTACCTTTGCCCCGGAATTGGGATGACGGTATCATTTACCTTTCCCGCCCTTGGATTTTGGGAAAGAAAGTTTCAGGTTAAAACTTTCGTCAAAGATGACCGTCGCGTCGAAAGGCACCCCTTTCTTGCCCTTGAAGCCCTTGATCAGCCGGGTGGAGCCGGAAGAGAAAAGCTGTTCGAGATGCTGGTCCGTCAGTTCCTTGTTCAGAAAACGGCGGAACACCAGCAGTCCGCATCCTTCACGGTCGCATTTTGCGACTTTGGACTTCACCACCACGTTGCCGGTCTTGCACTTGGGGCAGGCAAGGACGCATGATGACGGCTCCGGAAATTTGAGACGCAGTATCTCGCCGGTAACTTTTCCCGTGTATTCCCTGATGGAGAGCATGAAGCTTTCCGGATCGAGGGTACGCCACTCTATCTGTTCCAGCGCCTTTTCCCATATGCCGGTCAGCTCCGCGTCAGCCACCATCATGTCCTTTACCGATTCATAGAGGTAAAGCCCCTTTTCCGTCGGACGGATGTTCTTGCCGGAACGCTCGATGTAGTCACGTTTGAGCAGGGTCGTGATGATGGCGGCACGGGTGGCAGGCGTACCGATACCCGTATCCTTCACCGCTTCGCGTGCCTGTCCGTTAGTGATTTCCTTGCCGCAGTTCTCCATGGCCGTGAGCAGGGTGGCTTCCGTATAGAGAGGTTTGGGCAATGTTTTTTTCTGTGACAGTCCATGTCCCATGACCGGTATTTCCTCACCCTCTGTAAAAGATGCTGTGCCTTCGTCTCTTTCCGGCTCGTCCTTTTCCCGGTCCTCCTTTCGGGAGAACACCGCCCGCCAGCCCGGATTGGCGATGACAGTGGAACGGGAGCGGAAGTCCAGTCCCCCGCATACGCACTCCATGAGCAGCAGTTCTTTCTCGCAAGGGGGAGAGAAGGCTTCCAGCATTCTGCCGGCTATCAGAGTATAAACCGTGGATTCCGCCTCGGACAATCCCTCAGGGACGATACCGGTGATAATCAGCGCATGGTGGTCGGTCACTTTTGCGGCATCCACGCTTCGTGTATTCAGGGCGGAAAGGTCTAAGCTCCTTCTGTACTCACGGAACTCCGGCATGGCTGTTATCTTTTCCAACAATACCGGAATGTGCGCCATGACATCCTGCGGAATATACCTGCTGCCTGTCCTCGGATATGAAACCAGTTTTTTCTCGTACAGGGACTGTGTGATGGCAAGGGTCTTGTCCACCGGAAGATCGTAATGAATATTACAGTCCTTCTGGAGGGCTGTCAAATCGTACAGGAGCGGAGCCTGCTGGAATACCTTCCCTCGCTTCACTTTAGTGATTGTTACCACCGATCTGGGGGTAATACTCTTGTATGCCGCTTCCGCCATATTCTTGTCCTTGAACTCCTTCGTGTGGATGAACTGCCGGTGCCCGTTGTCCCTTTTCAGCACTATATGCAACTGCCAGTATGGTGTGGAGACGAAGTTACGGTTCTCCTTGAAGCGTGCGCATATCATGGCAAGGGTCGGTGTCTGTACCCGTCCGATGGAGTTGTTCACCGAACCGGAGGCTGCCGCCAATGCGCGGCTGGCATTCATGCCCACCAGCCAATCCGCCTTCGCCCTGCTGTCCGCGGCTGCATACAGGCTGTCATATCCAGTTCCTTCCTTGAGGCTTGCCATTCCCTCACGGATGGCCTCGTCGGTAAGCGAGGAGATCCACAACCGTTTGAACGGCTTGGTACAGCCCAAATAAGAATATATCCACCGGAAGATGAGTTCCCCCTCACGTCCGGCATCGGTCGCCACGATGATGCTCTCGCATCCGGTGAGCACTTCGCTGATGACCTTGAGCTGCCTGCCGGCTGCGATGTCCGTCACCATCCCCCTGTCAGTGCGTACCTGCCGCACGACAAGACGGAACGGATCGGGAATCATCGGAAGGTCTTCGGCGGCGGTTCTCGTGTAGCCGTATGCATCCGGTAAGGCCAGTGACACCAGATGTCCCAGTGCCCATGTCACCATGTAACCGTTTCCCACTATGTAGCCGTCCTTTTTTTCTGTAGCCCCGACCACACGGGCTATGTCCTGACCGACACTCGGTTTTTCTGCTATGATTGCTATCATGATTCGGATAAAGTCAAGCCGTTTCCCGCTTGCCGGTGTGTGGTGGAACGGAAAACGGCGGTTATACATTCAGTTTACATATTATATATAAGGAGGGGCTACTGTTGTCCGATGGGTTTGATGCCGAGGATTTCGAGCAGCGGTCCGCCGTCCTTGCGCACCAGCTGTAGCGTGGCGTCCATCACCACGTCCACACCAAGCAGCACCAGGCTGAGCCGTATCACATTCGTTTTCTCCCCCTTGAGCAACGTGTCGAGTTCTCCCGACATTTCCAGCTCGTCTTTCAATATGCCGATACCTGCCAGTTCCTCCCAGTTTACGTCCTCTACCTTGAAAGGCGTGTTGTTTTCCTTGTTCATTTCCATATTTCTTTTCTTTTAGGATTCCACATTCATTTGATTCATGCATCATGCTATACTTGCGCCTTTGGATTTCCGGCTGCCCTGTTCCTGTCTCTGTGTTTCAGCCACGACATTTCGTTGCGAGGCGTCACGCTTGCGGTCGGGGTTCTCGTTGTAGAAGTCCAGCCTGCCCTGGTTGAAGTTCGCCTTGACATACTGGGAGATGGTCTTGCCGTCATATCCCTTGATACCCTCCACCAAAACAGCCTTGCCACTCTGCAGGTCGGAACGCTGCTTGCGGGTAAGCTCCACATCCCACACCTTATCCGGAATCTTGAATTCCGCACGCTGCTCGAAACCGTCCGGAGTGCGTGAATAACTGAGCCGTCCGGTTTCCAGGTCCGCCTTGATGAACGAGGAGAACTCCTCGCCCTTGCGGTTCACCATGTCATTGAGGAAGATGGTCCTGCCCTCCCGTAGTTGTTGCTGCTCCTCGGCGGTGATTTTCACGCCATTGATCTCGTTCGGGATATAAATTTCCCGTGCGCCCTCCGGGGAGTCGGGATTGTAGCGGGTATAGGCGGGCCTGCCCGTCACCTCGTCCAGCTTGACATAGGAGGAGAATCTCTCCCCGTCCTTACGCTCCATTCCCTCCACGAAAATGGCCTTTCCGGCATTCAGGTCTTCAACCTGCTGTTTGGTCAGTTCCACGCCACCCAATGACTGGCGGTTGAAGAGCTTGTCGTTATCGAAGATATATTCGATGCCCCTGCGCTCGGCGTTGATCTGGATGTGGGCGTCGAACTCCTTTCCGTTGTTGGAAATCATACCCTCGATGAACACCTTCTTGCCTTCGCGCAGGTCGTTCTGCTCCTGCTCGGTAAGCTTTACGCCTTTAATCTCCTTCGGGATGAAGACATTTTCCGCACGCATGGCGACCACCTCATTGGTGAGCTTGTCAATGCTGACAAAAGAGGGGATGTATTCACCGCCCCGTCCTTTCAGTTCCACGACACGTCCCATATTGCCTGTTTCAAGCAGGTTCTTCTTGTCCTCCTCGGAGAAGATATGCCCGAAGTACGGGCGGTCGAGTTCGGGTTTCTGCCGGATACCGTGGATGCCCAGCACGATGGGACCTCCCACGGACTGCTGGAGTGACAGCCGTGCGTCGGTACGCAATACGGCAGAACCGAAATTCATGCTGATGGGCACGACCTGGTTGGTCTTGTAGCCCCTGAGCATCTGGTCAAGGAGTCCGCGTTCCTGAAGATACTCGCGGGACAGCCCGTATTTCTTCAGTTCCTCCCAGTTGATCATGGATTCATTGTAGCGGTATTTCGGCTGCTGCGCGGTTTCCGGAGCGGCCTGTTGCTGTGTCTCAGTTTTTTTTGCCATTTCTTCTTGATTTTGATGGTTTATACTTTGGTTTTCTTTGGAGCGGGGAACAATCTCGTATTTCTTTAGAAATTCCTCCACCGCGTCTGATTTTCTGCCTGCGGCAAGATCCTCAATTGCCTGTCTGACTTCCGGGTTGTCCAGCGCATTCTCCTTGACGGAAAGGATGCCGAAACGAGTCGGGTCTTTCAACTGGCTCCAAAAGTTCTTCAGAAAATTCTCGAACATGCTGGCATATCGGTCAATTTTCAGGAAAGAGTTCCGGTGTTTTTTGTCTGCCGGAACCGTCTTGTACCTGCCGTTCTTGTCGATGTCGGATATTGCCTGTAGAAGCAGTTCCATCTTGTCGAGGATAAACACGATGTCGCTCAGCTGGGCGTTCTCGGTGACTTGCGTTTTTGGGGGTTCGTCCCTTACATTTTTCTTTGCCATAACTGTAATTTTTAGGGTTTATAACTGTTGTTGTCACCGCAAATATATAGTCACAAATTTGATAAATCACTATGTCTCAATGCGTTGTACTATCTGTTTCATCGGATGTCATCACGTTTCACCGCAGAGGGAGAAAACGCAAGGCGGAAAAACGGAAGAATCAAGGATAAAAGTGTGAGAAACGTACCGGGTCCGATAAAAGAAGAGAGAGAAATACGCGAAGGGAAAGCCAAAAACAAAAAAGGCGGAACGGGAAAATGGGAAAGGGTGGAAAAGCCGCAAACGACACGAAGCCGATAAAGAGAAACTGTATTATGCAGAGTGGAGAGCGAGCTGTCTTTAGTCCCCGCTTCCTTCTGTTACTCCATAGGACTGGATGAGAATTTACGTGCGGTTGATGTTGACAGCATAATCCATTAGGACATCAGGTGTCGGCAAAATACCGCCGCCGGATTGTATCTTGGTTTTGTCCTATGCGTCGTAGGTCGCTTCGCTTGCTAAGTCCCGGAACGTTTCTCCAACTCGGACGGCGATACCGGAACGTTTTTTCGGGTGAAAAATTACCGAAGGGAATTTTTTGCCCGAAAACCGCAGGCCTGAACGTAGAAGGTATCGTCCCTCCGAGTTATCTTCTTAAAGGGACTTGACAAGTGAAGCGTGGCTTATGATGGATTTTTATAGAGGAATATGGAAAAATGTACCTTTAGCCCAAGAAAATTGCAATCATTTCGCAGAAGTAATCAGAAAATGATTACTCTTGCAGAACGATAATACATGAAAAAATGTTTTTGTTCACTCATCTATGGATGTTCATTTTTAATGAATGCGAGCAAATAATGAACATGGATTCGCTTATATCCGCCTTCTATTGGAGAAAATTGGTCTTTTACCCATTTTTCTCCAATAGAATAACCGTAATACTGATAATTTTCACTACTTTTGCAACATGATTATACCAAGGGATAAATATTTGCAAGAGCTAAGAAGTGTAATGCACAACGGAATGATTAAGATTATTACCGGTGTACGCCGTTGTGGAAAATCTTATCTTCTATTTGAATTATTCAAACAATCATTACTTGAAAACGGTGTGAATGAAGAGCACATTATTCAAGTTGATTTGGAAGACCGACGTAATAAACACCTCAGAGAGCCGGACAGATTATTGGATCACATCGATGGACATATCACAGATAACGATATGTATTACATACTATTGGATGAAATACAACTTGTTCCTGAGTTTGAAGATGTACTCAACAGCTATCTGAAAATTAAAAATACAGACGTATATGTGACAGGAAGCAATAGCCGAATGTTGTCCAGTGATGTAAAAACAGAATTTCGTGGTCGAGGGTATGAAATCAGAGTCCATCCACTGAGTTTTTCGGAATTTCTCAAGGCAGGACAGTACACAAATGAACTTTCTGCCCTACAGGATTATATGATTTATGGAGGAATGCCACAAGTCGTATCTTTTTCAAAGAAAACAGAAAAAGAAAATTATCTAAAATCCTTGTTTCAAGGAACTTATATACGCGATATAAAAGAGCGTTACAATATTAGAAACGATGATGATTTGAGTGAACTTATAGATATTATTGCTTCCAATATAGGCTGCCTGACCAATCCGACAAACCTTGAAAATACATTCAAGTCCGTAAAAGGTCATAGTATTTCAGATACAACCATACAGAGTTATCTTGGAATGTTACAAGATGCCTTTATGTTGGAAAAAGCCATTCGATATGACATCAAAGGAAAGCATTACATCAACACGCCTTCAAAATATTATTTTGAAGATGTCGGACTACGTAATGCCCGTCTGAATTACCGTCAAATTGATGGGGGTCATCTTATGGAAAATATCATATATAACGAACTGCGTATCAGAGGGTATTCGATTGATGTAGGGCAAGTGGAAGTGAGAATAACAAATGATGATGGAAAGAAAATGCGAAAACTACTGGAAGTTGATTTCATTTGCAATAGTGGGGATAAACGTGTGTACATACAATCAGCACTTGATATGCCCACTCAAGAAAAAATTGACCAGGAAACCAATTCCCTTCGTCATATCAAAGATGGATTCCCTAAAATAGTCATTGTGGGAGGTTTGACCCCTTCTCATGTGAATACAGATGGCATATCAATCATTAATATAATAGATTTCCTTAAAGATACAGAAGGAAATCTATTATGAATCCACCATAATATGTAGCATAATAGTGTGTAAAAATAGTAAGGACAATGTGCATAATGCACCCAAAATATAAATCTACCCCTGCTACAAATAGCTGTAACAGGGGTGGTTTTATCAGAAAGGGAGTTTTGACTTTACCTGCACCGTTTTTCACGCAATTGCAGATTAACTTGTGGTATAAAAATTTTATGTATGTATGCTCCAGCCGTGAAATGGTTCCATCATTACGGCAAAAGACTCATCCGGTCTGCCGTGGTAGAGCAATCCACCCACAATGCCGTTTCTTCCATCCGGTGTCCTTTCCGCAAATCCGAATGAATACGGAGCGAAATCGTAATATAGTTCAATTTCATACCTGCCGCCAGAGTTCTTCTCCCATTGTTTGAGGCGTTCAATGCAATTCTGAAAGGTTGTGTCACCAATACTTTTGGCGTATTCCGCCACCTTGTCGTAGTGTTCCTGACATTTGATTTTCATATCCGGTAATTTTAAGTTGTTTGTAGCAATTCTTCGTATATTCCGAAATCGAGGCATCCGGCAACAGTAAAATCCTCCCCATCTTTGTCCGTCAATGATTTCAAGTCTTCCAGACTATTGCAGTAGAAGAATATCTCGTCATCCTTTTCCGTGTCGGAATCCATAGCCAAAGCGATCCTTACTTCTACTGTTTCCAGTGTGTCACACCATCTGATGACACAGTCCGCATAATGAGGTTCACATCCTTGCTCACTGTAGAACTTCAGATAAAGACCTCCTATTTCCTGTCTGACTTCATCGGGCTTTTTCCATGTACTGTCATCCACAATTTCAAAGCCTATTCCTTCAACCAACAGACACGTGCCATTGTCATTGACCATCATGGTGCGCTTGCCGATATATTTTTCTCGTATTTCCGCCCAATCCGGCAAGTCCCAACGTTCTACAGTCCAGATTCCACGGTAATTTTCCGGGATGGCATTGTATTCACTCAATATTATCTTTTTCATTTCAAATCGGTTTATGCTGTTATAAAAGTCACTTCATACGTTTTACATGGTTTCCCAAAGGCCGGGTAAGCATCAAACTCTCTGTATGCTTCCCAATCCACCGACATGGTATATCCGTTCGGAAAATTTTCACCGATGAATCGGGTTATCAGATTCTTGTCTTCATCGGTAAGGAACAATTCTTCTTCAATGCCGTACTCCAATGCAAAAATCGCCCATTCGGGAATGTTGTTCCAAACGAGCGGCATATTATTGTTTTCCTTCATACTTTCAAGTTTATTGCGGTGATACCAGCAGTCTTTGGATGATGCCGTCAAGTTCCGTTTCCCATTTGTCCGTACCGTTAAGGAAAGACGGGTAAGTCAATTGTTGCCATTGCCGGTAGTCGAAGAGTTTCATCCGGAGCGGATAATAATCAAAAAGTTTCCGTCCTTCGGAGAATATTCTCAGGTGATTGACACCTACTTCCATCAGTTTCAGACCGTAATGGTCGATAATCTCATGGAATCTATTCATCGGTGTGAAATTGCTTCTTTTCCTCATAATTCATTTGTCATTATAATTCGTTCAACAATACATTTTATACAAATCGGTATCTGACAGCGTACACAACTCTTCATCCGTACAGTAACCGTCAATCTCTTCGCTGGCTTCCATTGCCTCATATATACTGTTACGCATATCGTTTGCCAGTTCATTCCGCAGGCTCTCCACTGACACCCTGAATATATGGTTGCCGGCATCTATTTCCCTGACGGGATAGACACATCCTTTCCAATGGATTTGCCCGATGACGATTGCTTCATTCGCATTTTCAGCCATCCAGTCCAGGTATTCTTTAATGATGTCCCCATGACAAGGATCCGGTTTGCAGAAACATCCCAATGTCTTGCCCTGCAAATTCCCGATCCGCTTGCGGAACTCTTTATCCGTACTCAGGCGATGATAAAAGTATTTCCTGTATCGGCCAAGCGTACTGCCTTTTGCCATCGTTGCTTCCAGTCTGAACGGATTCCCGAAATAACCGTCCTTGCCATATCCAGCCCTGCCAATGTACACGTCACAGGTTTCCTTGCGGATATTGACCACTCTTGTTCTGCCCATAGCCATATTTCTTTTATTCAGTTAAACATTCACCGGCTCGTGAGCCGATATTTTATTTCTTGCCTGCATCACTGTCCCGTGCCGGATTGTGCAAGGCTTTCCGGAAAAATACCGCAAGCGGAGCGCGGAAGATTTTTCCGGAAACCCGTAAGGGCTTGGCCTTGCTCAATCCAGGCGGGCACGGGACTACCTTTGCAGGCTGAAATAAAAAAGCGGACTTGTTCTATTCGTTTTTTTTATCATCTTTCTTCTGCGGAATCAGGTGTTTCAGATCCGGATCATTGGCTATCCTTGCCATCTCTTCCTCAATGATCTGCAGTACGTCAGCCTTGATGCGTGAATAGTTGCGGTCTATCTGTTGCTGCATGATGTCGTTGCCGTCCTCGTCCTTGAACTCGTTGATGACGGGTATCTTCTTGTAGGCTTTTGTTTCCGCCGCCACTTTTTCACTGTCGACAATAATCCGCGCATGGAAAATCTTCTGTTCTATCTCTTCTCCGAAATTGTCCGCCACGCTGCCCACGAATGTTCCCTGCGAAAGATTGGCTATTTTGGATGCCGGTATCAGAGAATCCAACTGCGTGTTGATGGAGGTGGATGTATCCTGCCGGTTGATGGAGATGGATTGCCTTTGTTGCAGGATTTTACCGAACCGCTCGGAAAGGCTCTTTGCGGTTTCACCTACCACCTGGCCGCTGAATATATTGCCGACCGTATTTTGGATTACCTTCGCCTCTTTTTCACCGTAGTCACGGGTCAGCTGGGAGAAATCCTGGAAGCCGAGACAGACTGCCACCTTGTTGCTTCGGGCGGTGGCTATCAGATTGTCAATACCCCGAAAATATATCGTGGGTAGCTCATCTATGATGATGGAGGATTTCAACTGTCCTTTCTTGTTTACCAGTTTCACTATACGGGAATTATACAGACCGAGAGCCGCCGAGTAGATATTCTGCCTGTCCGGATTATTTCCCACACATAGGATTTTCGGATGTTCAGGATTATTCAAATCCAACGTGAAGTCATCGCCTGTCATGACCCAATAAAGCTGCGGTGAAATCATCCTCGAAAGCGGGATTTTAGCACTCGCTATCTGGCCATAGGCTAAGCACCCGGCGCCTTGCCGTGTTTTATCACGGTAGGTTTCCAAGCACTCGCCTCCGAACCGTGCATACAGGTCTCCCCGTACACGGCTCTCCACCTTCTCATTCAGTCTAACTTTCCTGCGTGTATCTTGTGATGACATACTGAACATACTGCTAATGTTTTACGTTTACGTGAAATCATTTTAATCTCCCAATCCCTTTTGCCATTAAGGTCTTTAAGTTTACGTATATGGTGCATTTCGAGGTTGTCCGTAGCACCGCAGTTTTCACATACCCGTGCTTGAAGTCTCTTGATTAAACCATTTCTGCCGCCCGTTATGGCAATCGTGTTGGGTAGTCTGTCATCTAAATACCGATTAGGCAGTTCCTTACGTTTAAAGCCTTTGTCATAGAACTCACGTTTGAACTCATATCCATTTTTATTGGTGTACGGTATGGCAAATACTCCGTTTTTCTTGTACCTTGCTATGATTTTCTTTTTCGAGGTACTGTATTTTGCGGCATATGTCTTATACATACTGTATTCCATTATATTATAGAATGAATCTATCACAGGACTGTTGTTTGCAATCGAATAGAAGTTATAGAACCCCATGATTTCGGAGTTATATTGGCTTATAATCTCCAAATCATCAAGACAACGCATGTATGAACGACCTTTTGGCTTCCAGACTTCCTTTCCATTTTGTACGGTGATTTTTACCGCATCATATTCAAGGAGTTTCTTTCTCATAACCTCGGTTGTCACATACAAAACTATCTTGTGGTCTAAGCTTCTTGTTAAATGTCCGTTTTTATCCCTATGGGTATCGTTTGACTTTCTCACGAATATGTCATATCCGAGAAATTTAGCATGTTTCCTTGCATTAGTAATCAGCGTTTTCTCATCAGATAGTTCCAATTTCAATTTTTCAGCCATAAATTTCTTTATGTCCTCTTTGATATGGATACAGTCTTCTTTACTGCCAATAATACCAATTAGGAAATCATCCGCATATCTCACATATTTCAGTCGTTTCATGTCCGAGTCCATTTCATCACTTGCGGGATACTTAAGACGTTCTTTAACAATCTCTTTGATTTGCATCATCAGTCGTTGACGTTCAACTTCGTCCGTTGACTTTTTTAGCTTCTCAACTAACTTGGCTTTCCGTTGTCCAAAACGTTTTACTATCGGATTTTCTTTACGCCTTTTCCCTTTATCAAATCTATTGATGTATTCCTTAATGTATTTGTCAAACTTGTCAAGATAGATATTTGCCAATATGGGACTTATTATTCCACCTTGAGGTGTTCCACTATACGATTTGTGAAATACCCAATCTTCTACATACCCGGCATTCAGGAACTTTCGGATAAGACGCAGAAAGCGTACATCCGAAATACGTTCTGAAAGAATTGCTATCAATACTTCGTGGTCAATATTATCAAAGAAACCTTTGATGTCTCCCTCGATAAACCACTTTGTATTGTTGAATCTTTTTTGGACGTTCCAAAGTGCAGTCTGTGGACTTCTCTGTGGTCTGAAACCATGAGAGGAGTTTTCAAAACTACCCTCATAGATTGCTTCCAAAATCATTCGAATAGCTTCTTGCAGGAGCTTGTCAATGAATGACGGAATACCCAGCGGTCGCATCCTCCCGTTTTTCTTGGGAATATACACCCGTTGAGAGGGATTCGGCTGATACGTCTCATCTTTGAGCGTATCAATCAACCGTTCAATATGAGATATACTGAAGCCGTCAACGGTTTTTCCGTCAACACCTTTGGTCATATTACCCTGTTTTGCATATATGCGTTGATAGGCAATATAGTACATCTCGTCATTAAACAGTATCCGATACAAACGTTCAAACTTGTAGTCCAAGTCGGAACTATGTTGTGTTAGACTGTTTAATATCTTCTCTGGATTTCTTTTCATGTCTCTCACATTTTCCAAAATTTGACATTAAACGATATTGGCTGCTTCCCTTCGCCATGTACAAGGCTTTCCCTTGCTCGGACTACTACGGAAGCTCTGTTGCCATATGGGTTGCCCCACTTAGGCAATCCCCGTTTAGACATATAATAACTATTGGCATGATAGATTGTCGGATACGACTTTCGTCCTTTACTATGTATGTAGTTGCTCCGTGATAAGTTCTTTTGCCCAAACAACCTACAAGGCGAAGTTGGGTATCACGGCTTGGCGTCTGTAACTGTCTTCCGCCAAGGCTTAACCATCGAGCCGCTGAGACTATCGTTTAACCAGTATAGGCTTTATCCTCATATCTATCGTTTCACCTCGCCACCCGGTCAGGACTTGACAATTAGTCCACTTGTGGCTTTACCGACATGCTACACTCCCCATCGTCTTTCGTTGAATGGATAAGTCGGCTGGTGATAAGTAATTATTTCAAAGAACACGTACTTAATAGCTTGCCAAAGCTATATTTATTATATGCCCTTACGGGCGCACCTGCAACTGATCTTGTGCTCCGCCCTGCCAGGCATCCATAAAGGGGGAAAGATAGTTTTCGAGGGACGGGTAAGAGGTGAGAATCGTGAAAATATCAGCATACGGCTTGTTAAGGAATTCTATCGTGTGAGGGAAGGTGCAATACTTGCCGTCCTTGTAAATTCGCAGATACCAGATGATTGCCGCGAGCAGGATAATCGGTGATTCCACGAAAAAATCACCCTGCTTCTGTATCCAGGTCTTGTTCAAATTTATTGCTGTCCGCTAAAACTCAAAAGGGCATAAATATTCCGCCCGAAGCCCTCT